>ERZ1026800.65-NODE-65-length-102772-cov-4.571825_pt1 | contig 102772 bp, 105 predicted proteins | sample MGYA00520873_ERZ1026800 | MGnify/ENA primary metagenome ERZ1026800 (study PRJEB33270, sample SAMEA104284475) | anaerobic digester metagenome | biome: Anaerobic digester microbiome; feature: mesophilic sludge digester; material: Anaerobic digester biomass | place...
ATCAGCCTGGATACCGTCCAGCTTTCCTTCAACGTTGGCGCTAATCTTCTTCATTTCCTCGGCAAGCTCCCGTACTTCAACCGAGGTCTTCTGAAGATCGATGAAGAGCGCCTTCAGCTCCCGCAGCGCCGGGACCAGGACCAGGACCAGCGCCAGGAACCCGGCGGTGAAGAGAAGGGACACGACGTAAATGATGACGTGCGTTGCGGTATCCATGGCATTCCCTTCAGCCCTGTCCCCGTTCGGGGCCTGCGCCGCGCCGGGCGGCATGGCGCGCCGCCCTTTTCCGGTTGCCGGATTGACGCGATCGGCGTAGAATGATGGTGTGCGGCGGCGGGGCGGTGACGCCGCCGGCCATGGGCGGCCCGGTCCGTCCAGGGCCTCCGTGCCCGGGGGTCGTCTTCCGTGGGGGCGCGGGATGAAACGCTGGGTCGGTTTTTTCGTGCTCGCATCCGCCGTGATGCTCTGGGGCGCGCCGGGCCTGTGCGCCCAGAAGAAGAAGGCGCCCGGCGCGCGCACCCCGACGCCGACGAATATCAACACGGCGAGCGTTTTGGAGCTGACGTATCTCCCCGGGATCGGCGTCAAGCGGGCGCAGGCCATCGTGGACCACCGCGAGGAGATCGGCCCTTTCAAGACCAAGCAGGGGGTGATGGATATCCCGGGCATCGGAAAGAAGACGTTCGAGAAACTTGAGCCGCTGATCTCGGTCCGGGACCGCGGGAGGCAACCGTTCTGATATCGAGGGCCGGTCCTCCGCCCTTTCCCGGGACGACGCGGAAAAAATAGAGCGGTTTGGGGCCGCCCGCGGTATAATCCGTACCGCAGTGGGGGCTTCCCCTTTCCCCCGTCGGGGCGATTAGCTCAGTTGGCTAGAGCGCTTGCTCGACACGCAAGAGGTCAGAGGTTCGAATCCTCTATCGCCCACCACCCCCTCCCCAGGGGCAGGGCGCACTCTTGGCCCGCATCCTTCAGAACGAGACGTACGCCTCCGCGCGCTTGAGTACATTGTTCATCCGGCCGAGGTCTTCGAGCGAGCGCAAACGCGCCCCGTTCCTCCTGAACTCCAGGATGCGCCCGACCGCGACCCGGCCCAGGCCCGGGACACGGAGGAGGCGCGAGGGCGCGTCGGTGTTGATGTTGACGGGATAGAAGCCGGGGTGGAGGACAGCCCATGCCTCCTTCGGATCGACCGCAAGGGAGAGGTTGCCGGAGGCGTCGAGGGGGATCTCCCCGGCGGCGAAGCCGTATTTCCGGATGAGCCAATCGGCCTGGTAGAGGCGGTGTTCCCGCGTCAGAAGATCGCCTGGAGAGCCGGGCGATCGCTCGCCCGGCACTCCAGGCGAGCCCGCCCCCCGCTGGTACGCGCTGAAGTAGACGCGCGCGAGGCCCAGCCCCCTGTAAAGACGCCATGTCCATCGGAGGATCTCAGCGTCCGTCTCCCCGGCGGCGCCCACCACGAACTGCGTCGTCTGCTTCACGCCGGCGTACCGCGCCCCCCTCGCAGTGAGGGCGCTGATGAGCTTCATCGGCCTGATGATCCCCCTGTCGTACTCCTTGGAGGATGTGAGCGCCCTGAAATTCCTCTCCCCGGCGGTCTCGATGTTGAGCGACACAGCCGTGGCGAGGCCGAGGCTCTGTTCGATGGCGGCGTCGGACGCCCCTGGGATGATCTTCAGGTGTATGTAGCCCCTGAACCGCGCCCTGCGGAGATGGAGCGCCGCGCCGTTGATCCGCTCCATGGTGCCGTCGGGGGTGTCCTCGACCGCGCTGCTCAGGAAGAGGCCGCCCACCCTCCCGGCGCGATGGTGGGCGAGGAACGCCCCGGCGAGCTCTTTGGGGGAGAGGGCGCAGCGCCTCGTGTCGGCCCCCGCGCGGAGGGGGCAGTAGGCGCAATTGTTGACGCAGGCGTTCGACAGGAGGACCTTGAAGAGGAACGTCGATCCGCCGCCGGGGAGGCTCACCGGGTAGATCCACTTGCCGTCCCCGGAGCGCCGGCGGTGCTCGTCGCGGCGGGGGGCGCAGGCGCACGCCAGGTCGTAGCGCGAGTCGCGGGAGAGGATCTCCATCCTCTCCGCGAGATCCGGGCCTCTCTTGATGAAGGTCATGCGCCGCTCCGGGGACGGGCAGAGTGTAGCGGATCCCCCCCAGTCATGCCATGGATATCCGCGGCGTCGCAACAGCGAGGCAATCGCATGCCGATTCCGGCAAGGCCGAGATCCCCCGTTCCGGGGGCCGCCCCGCGCCTTCGGCGCGTTTCGGGCGTTTCGATGCGCGTTGAAGCCCCCCCCGGGCGATGATAGTATAGGGTGCGCGTTCCGCACAGCGGGCGCGCGGGGCCATCGAATGAACCCGTCTGAAAAAATCATTCCGGCATTGGCGGCCATCGTCGGCAGGGGGCATCTCTCGGCGGCTGAAGAAGACCGCATCTGCTACGGCGTCGACGCCATGAAAGAGCGGGCGCTCCCCGATGTCGTGGTCAGGCCCGGCAGCGCCGAGGAGGTGTCGCGCATCCTCCTCCTCGCCAACGAGCGCGGGGTCCCCGTCTACCCGCGCGGGGCCGGCACCGGGCTCACCGGCGGGGCTACCCCCCTGAAGGGGGGGATCCTCCTCGAGATGACGCGGATGAACCGGATCATCTCCGTATCGAGGGACGACATGATCGCCGTGGCTGAGCCGGGCGTGGTCCTTTCCGACCTCCAGGCCCGCGTCGAGCGCGAGGGTAATGTTGACGCCAAGAACATTAATATCCCAACTCCTCAGATCATCGATCAATTTAAGCGCATCAGAATCATAGGTTATGCCGAAATCAGCTCTTATTTTTTTCCTTTCAATATCACCGGCATAGATGCATAAGACTATGTCAGCTTTATCCTTTAGCTCCGCCAGAAGCCTCATTTTGCAGTTTGGATCATAACCAGGCAGCACACGGGCAGCGTGGAAATCATAGAGAAGCTTTCCACCAAACTCAAGATAAAGTTTGTCGTTAAACATTTTCACTCTCTTGAGTATTTCTGCGGTTTGCTCCTTTAAATACTTCTCATTATCAAAACAGACTTCGCGGGTCATAACACTCACACCAGAGAACTCCTTTAAAGGTAGATTGGTATCAAGTTGAATCCAGCTATCTTAATTCATTTATGAAGATTTAAACAGAAAAAAATACAGGCGTAAATACTTTTACAGGAAAGATATCTGCTGTAAGTACAAAAAAACCCGGATTTCTCCGGGTTTTCAACTGTTATCGTAAACTTAATTTTAAATCACTGCACGGAAAGGCTTCCACGTATGCATCGACAGCAAGGATTCCCGCATACTCACCAAGTCTTTCTCGATGGTTCTGCAGGTAATTATATATGATTCGGGCTCCTTCACCATTTGAAATTGTCTGGGGTGAGCAAAACAATGGTGGCGCTCCAGACACCTTGTAAAAAGCGTTCATGTCTATCAGTCCTTGTACATACCCGTAACAATAACCCACCTTGACACCGCTCACTTTGTCCTTTCCATCCATCTTTTGTATAGCTGCTGTGCAGCTCTCCAGAAGCGTATTTCCGTCAGTTGCATAACTGGTAAATTGGCATGCTAACGTAAGAATAAAGGCAACAATTACAGCAAACATGATTTTTTTCATCTTTCTGACCCCCTTCTCAGTCATCGGTGATTTCTCTTTGTTACCTGCTTTTCTCTAATGTCATCGGCCATAACACAGGGGACTTAAGACGATCGGTACGTTTACTGACCTGTCACCTATTCAACAGACATTTCTACGCTGGGAAATAATCGCTGGGTTTAAAACTGAGTTTGTATTGTTGTTTTGAAAGAAATCTCCTGGTTTTGCTATGGGGAAGTCAAAATGTGTGTGATTGTTGTAAAAAAAAGGAAGTGTGACAAAAGGCTTCAGGGTATCAGATGAGACGACCTTCTTTCTGGTCCATCATAGCCTGACCCGCCAGTGCCACGAATCGGATCACGGTCAATGTGAATCCACGTGTCTTCTGAGGGACGTACAAACTTTATGATCTTCTGGGATGCAATAAGCTGGTCAAGTTTGCGGGCATTAACATAATCATATTTATAATCTTTGTACATAACACGAATAATCATCAAGCGCTCCTTACTACTGCCAAAACCAAAGTACAGCTTATTATAGCAGAAATGGCTTGGAGAGTACAGAGATTGTTCATTCCAGCCCATACTCTTTCCACCTCGACGTCACCCTGTCAAGCATGGCCTCGGAAAGCTTTATTTCAGTCGGTTTTATCTTCCATTCAAAGGGGATGGTTGCATTCAGGATGATTCGTGAGGTAATGAGTTTGTCTGTACCCGGTTCAAGGGCTGGGTCAAGGGGGGTTGCTCTTCCCCGGTTTATGATTTGTGTTCCCCTTGCAGGACTAAACCTGGTACCAAGGGCCCACCAGACCCTTGGGAGGTCGTCAGCAGCAACATCATGATCCACAACAATAACTCCCTTACAGCAGTATGAAGCTGTATTGGTGGCTATGACTGCAGAGCCCACCTGTTCGGCATGGCCAGGATACATTTGTTCAACAGAGACAATGGTCCAAAAACGTCCGGCTGCCTCCGGGGGCATATATACAGATTTGATGCCAGGAATCTCCATCCTGGCAAGCTCTGTCCATAGCATTGCGCTCTGAGTAAATGACAGGAGCATGTGAACATCAGTCACCGGCCTTCCTGCACTCGTCTCCCAGAGAATCGGGTTATTCCTGTGGTAAATGCATTTGACCTCAAGAGTAGGCTTTGGGATGGGCTTGATGAGCTCATCAGTGTAGTAGCCTATAAATTCTCCAAACGGGCCCTCTTCCCGCAGAATATCAGGATCAATTTCACCTTCCAAAACGATCTCTGCATGAGCAGGAATCGGCAGGCCGGTACGACGGCCCCGAACAATTTCTACGGGTGATCCTCGCAATGATCCCACTACATCATACTCGCTTGCCCTGGCCACCATGGCAGCCCCTGCGAGAAGGAGCAACGGATCGCCTCCGATAATTGCACAGACCGGCATTTTCTTGCCCATCTTCCTGTATTTCTGTAAAATTATATCGCCTCTTTTACCCTTGAGAATCTGTACTCCCAGGGTTTTCTTATCAAGGAGCTGCATACGGTATGTACCAAGGTTAACCTCATCTGTTTCAGGGTCTTTCATGACAAGGAAGACGGTGGTTCCAAAGTATCGCCCGCCGTCTAATTCATAAAATTTTGGTGAAGGGAACATGTACGCATCAATCTTTTCACCGTCAACAATGTTCTCGAAAATTGGGCCATCTTTTTTTTCTTGTGCAGGAATCAACTCACCAATGGCAAGGTTCATCCATTCTTTCGTAAGTTGCACCATGGAAAGATCGGTTCCCTTTCCCAGAATTAATCCAAGCCTCTGGGTTGTTGCAAAGGCGCCGGTAAAAACAGGGCTCCCATATCCCTTTACTTTTTCGAAGAGTAGTGCAGGTCCACCCTTTTCTTCCACTAACTTTGAAACATGGGATATCTCAAGGTTCCAGTCTACCTCGGCTTTTACCCTTTTGAGCTGCCCTGCCCTCTCACACATATCAATAAAATCTCGTAAATCCATTCACCATCTCCTTGCTTTGTACTCTATTCTCTGGATTTTGCGTCGCCCCTCCACCAGTAGAGCTGGTAAAACCTCCCCGGCATGCTCATGGCATTAACGTTATATTTTTGTATTCTATAATTCGGCACAAAGCTTGTCAAAGAAAAACCTGCTGAAATACCTTAAATAAAAGGAAAACCTAAGCTTAGCCCTTTTTTGTTTTCGATGTTAAAAAAATAATTGAGTTTCGAGTAGAACGGTTTCTCCCGATGCAACAGGTTGAGGTTTGGAATAATCAAAAGAGTATATTCCTTCACCGTTGGCAGAATGTCTACAAAATGAAGCGTTGACTATTTACGAGGGACACCTACCAACACATCCTTGGGCTATTTCTGCAAGGTAATGATTACGGATTGAAAGTTTCGCATGCTTTTTCTGATTCTCCTAACAGGAATGCATTGCTCGCTCGCCAGACGATGATATTGTAGGCTAACAAATCTTCTGGCATATTCTCAGTAATATGCAGCCTGGTTTGACGCTTCGTCCCTGAAGGTGCTTTTACCTGAATGATGGCGTAACGCACATCTTCGTCTGTGCAATTTAAAGTTGTTTCAGATTTATCCATCAGGCCAGTATTGCTAATAGCCAGCCGTTTCTTCCCCGCGGCAAGCATAATTGGGTACATGACCGGTATGGGGATGCCACCTTTGTAGAAGTCAACCCGTACAATAAAACGTGGGTCAATGTCAACTATTGTCGCACTTTCGTCCACAACGGAGAACCTGTCTGGGCAGCCACGATCCTGATCACAAGCTACAACCAATGTGCAGGTATTCGCCTTGTGCAGTGACTTGAGGCCAGCAATCAGACGTTGCCCGCCAGCGAGTAAAGCCAGTTCGCTTCTGTGTGAACTCTTATTATAGATGTATCTCAGGGTCATATCATTGGCCTGCATTAGCAGCCCATCGCGGTTTGGTTCTGCAACCTTGCCGGAAGCAAATCCGCTTACCCTGTTGTTATCGTCGTAGGTGACCAGTACATAGCCATCCCAATTTACTTTCTCGGCCACAGGAAACAAAGGAACAAGAAACATTGTCATGAGCCCTGGAGTAAGCTTTTTATCGCTGAAGTGATGAACGTCCACCTGCCATAAGCGGCTACTCATCATCGGAGCACCAAGCAGCTCATGAACCTGGTTGCGCGTAGTTTCACCTTGCTTGATAGAAACATTACGTTCAGTACAAGCAGTGACCTTTTCTGGTGACATATGAATGAAGACAGGGCCACAGCCCTGGATACTTACGAGAAGAACGGCCAGCGCTAAAAACAAATTAATAAATGTAATCCTTGCCACGATTACCCCTGCTACCAATAATTTAACATAGATTATACCATGAACAGCCAGATTTACGGACTGAAAATTGGCATGCCTGCATTCCTTTCAGTCTGTAATACAGTATTTGCCACAGAACACAAGAAACAACATTTCAGGAAGGAGTCATTGAAGATCAAAGAGAAATATTTGGATATCGAGATCAGTGGAGACCACTTACATTTTCCCAGCCATCCTCGTTTTCTTCATTTTCACCTAGCAAATCAGGAACATCCGTTCTAATCCATTCTCTTTGTCCTGTTTTCATATTCACTGCACCCTGACAAGCAATTGCTAATGTAATAATCAAATCGATTTTATGGCTTGTTTGTTTTTTAACAATTCTCCACCCTCCAGGCGTTTCTGTCGCTATTGCTTTCTGAGCGTGTGCTTTCACTTCTTTGTCAGGATAGAGCAAGAGGTTTCTACCGATTATCAAATCATATAAGTTCTGGCTCATTTGTGTGAGCCTATCAAGAGTTTGTGGATATTCGACCATCTTTATATGGTCTTTAGCCAATGTCATAGCAGAACGATGGAATTGGTAGGGGTCATAATAACAAGCCTTTATGGTGAATTGATCGTTAAGTTCTCTTATGTACCTTTCAAGACTTGCCTCAAAATCTATTGGATTCTTCTTACTGGGTTGCCACTTCTGATTACGTACAAGGACAATTCTATCTCCTTGCTTTGTTACTGCGACAATACCGTTACTATCGTTCCTGATAGAAGCATCAACACCGACAACGATGTGTAATGGTTTATAAAGAGCCAAGCTACATAAGAGGACCATGCTTTCAAGGGTGGGTTAATGGACTTATCCTTTCACCCACAGCATGTGTATTTTTGTGCCACGGGATTACCCATGGGAATCTACCCCCTCCCTTGATCGTTGAATCTGTTCTATCCTCTTTTTTAGGTCACAAGTAAATTAAATCACAACAGGACAGTGTGTGGAATCGTCTTCTCAAGAGAGGAAAACCTGTTGTGTTTTGCATTACATTGAACGGACAAGCTCCCTGCTCTGGCGCAGAAAAGTCATCAACAACTCACTCGCTTCATCAAAGCGGTCAGCCTTTATGGCTTCTCTCGTCTCGACAAGGAGGGGCAGTAATCCGAGCGCCCCTGATGTAGACTCACACCCTGAGATGAACTGGAGCATAAAGGTGGTGACAGCCCCAAGGGCGTTTTTCTTATCCTTGATCTCAATTGTTTTCTTTAATATCTCGATAGTCTGCCATATGTCTTCCTCTTCCGGCGGTACCGCATTGACAAGTCCGGCGACAAATGCCCTGAACTCAGCCTCCTGTTGAGGAGTATACTCTTCACCCTCTTTCTTGAAGTCCTCAACAATACTGTCTGCCACCTGCCGTAGTATTTCATCTTCCTTTCGGCCATTTGTCATCGCCAGCCCTCCTTGTGCCCATGCCAGGTACGTTTTTATCACCTGCACGATCGGATTTAACGAACCTATCCCTGTTTCAATGGTTTTCATGTATCCTACCACAAGAAGATAGGGTTTATCAGCTTTTTTCAGGCGATGGATTCTCCTGTGGTGCTGTTTATTTCCAGGGAAAATGCTATGCCGGGCATGTGCGAAGTTTATTGACAGGCCTATCTTCTCTGCTATAGTTGAAAGTAGAATATTATTTTTCAGCACATTTTTTCACTTACATACCTTCCTTTGTACTTGAAAAATAATATCCGATTTAGTGAAAATCGTTTATGGGTTGTAACACTTCAAAAACATTATCATTGGTTGTTCTTCTCCTTATCATCATACCTGCATCAGCAAACTCATTTGCTGGAAGCGATGAGATCATTTACGACAGAAATATCAGCCCATCAATAGAATGGTTGCAGGAAGGCCGCTGGTTACTTAAACCAGGCAAGAATCGAGACCCCATCGACGCTTTCAGCAGATCGATTGAGCTGGACCCAAATAACTTCAGATCATACATCAACAGAGGAAATGCCTATATGATGCAAAAACAATATGACTTGGCAATAAAAGATTACACAACGGCCATTGAGTTACAACCAAAGGCCGGCGAGGCTTACAACAATCGTGGAATTGCATTTGGTATGAAGCAACAGCATGAGAGAGCAATTGATGACTTTGCTATGGCAATCATTCTAAATAAAAATGATTTCAAGGCCTACGTCAATCGTGGAAACTCTTATCGGATGAAAAAACAATACAACATGGCCATCAAAGATTACACCAGGGCCATTGAGTTGAAACCAAGACACGCCACAACCTATTACAATTCGGCCTGCGTCTACTCCCTGATGAATAGCACTGCCGAGGCTTGCAAATTCCTTAAAAAATCGATTGACAATGGATTCAATACGTGGTCCCACATAAAGTCAAACGATTGTTTTGATAATATCAGGAATTCAGCCTGTTACATTGAAATCATGTCAAATAAGTAGACATTGTAGCAAAGATTAAGGGCAATAACTGCCGGCAGCAAGAAGGTCTTAGCCAAGAATTTCCTGAAGAGCCCTGACAAGCTCTGCACACTCCTCGGGCGTCCCAATTGAAATCCTTAAATATTCGATGATTCGCGGTTGTGGAAAATGCCGGACTACAATTTTCCTTTGTCTGAGTTGCTGAAGAATTTCCCTGGCAGAACATGACCCATGTTTAACAAACAGAAAGTTTGCCTTTGACGGAACAACATGAAAACCCAGAGAAACAAGCTCCTCAGCGAGTAAATCCCGGCTCTTGATGATCTGCTGACGGGTCTTTTCAAAGTAATTCCTGTCTTTGAGTGCTGCCTCTGCTCCTGCAAGGGCAAGTCGGCCCAAAGGGTAGGAATTAAAACAGTTTTTTACAAGATTGAGGGCTTCAATAAGATTCCTGTCGCCTATAGCAAAGCCAACCCTCAGCCCTGCCAGGGATCGTGACTTTGAAAGTGTCTGAATAATCAGCACGTTGGAAAATTCCTTAACCATGGGAAGTGCGGTTTCAGCCCCAAAGTCAACATAGGCCTCGTCAATCACAACAACAGAATCCCTGGAATGCTCGATCAAATACCGAAGGAGGGCAGGACTGAGTGCAGACCCGGTGGGGGCATTCGGGTTGGATAGCACGATGCCACCATTTGGTTGCCCATAGTCTTCAACATTAACCTGAAAGTGTTCATCAAGGGCTACAGTCTGATAGCTGATATTGTATAAAGCACAATAAACAGGATAGAAACTGTACGTTATATCAGGAAAGAGAATCGGCAGGTCATGTTTCAGCAACCCAAGAAATGTATGGGCCAAAACCTCGTCAGACCCGTTTCCAAGGAAGACATTTTCTTGGCTGACGTTGTAAATGTCTGCTATTGTCTGTTTGAGGACCATTCCCTCGGGATCCGGGTAGAGGCGAAGGCTTTCATTGGCAGCCTCTCGCAATGCATCAATAACAGCGGGCGATGGGGGGTAGGGATTTTCATTGGTATTCAGCTTGATTATCTGACCAATCTGCGGTTGTTCTCCTGGCCGATACGGTTCAATACTGCGGATGCAGTCACTCCACAATTCTCTCATCATTCACGTATTAAGTGAAATCCTGGTTCCACTTTTCCTTAAGGATTCTTAGGCTAAAAACAAGCAAAGATCACACCACAAATATGTCAGCCCTTTTCAATTAAATCTCTATGAAAACAGCATAGCATAATTTCAGCCCCCAGGAAAAAAGGTCTTACATCTCATGCAGGGCAATCAATGCATCAACCGCAACAGGCTTACCGTCATCATCAAGTATAACCGGGTTGATGTCAACTTCCATTATTCTTTTCTCTTCAAGGCCAATCTTGCCCACAACCATGATCATGCGGGCAAGTTCATCCATATCGGCACCGGGCATACCACGGAAGGCATTCAGAATTTTATGGGCTCTAAAATCTCGCATCATACGGAGGGCCTCTGCCTTTTCGACAGGTGCAACCCGAACACAGATATCCCGGAAGATTTCTGTAAAAATTCCGCCCAAACCAAAGGCAACACAAGGACCAAACTGGAGGTCACGTTTGAGACCTATCATCAGTTCCCTCTCTCCACTCACCATCTCCTGAACCAGCACGGGAAATCCCTCTGCCTCATTCTTATCTGTTATTTTTCTGTAGGCGGCCATGGCTTCCCTCTGGTTTCTAATATCCACGTGTACAAGACCACGTTCTGTCTTGTGGCTTATATGGGGGCTACTAACCTTTACTGCAAGCGGAAACCCGATCTCAATAAGGGCATCTTTAAAACTTTTCCGGTTATGAGCCTCCATTTCCTTCGTAACTGGAATGCCATAGGCTCCCAGGACCCGTTTTGACTCATGTTCGGAAAGAATATGTCTTCCTTCCTTGAGAGCATTGGCAATGATATCCGTTTGTTCTGTGAAATGCGCATCAGGTTTTTTCCTTTTACCGGCATCTTTCATATACATATACTCCCACCAGCACGAAACTCTGCATATTCCCACAGTTTTTTTAAAACCTTGGCTGCCCTCGCAGCATCAGGATATACAGAAATACCGCTGCCAAGCATCAAGGGAAAGTCTTGTGCCACCTCCTGCGTTGTTCCACCCATGAGTGTCACCACAAGAGGCTTTTTATTTTCAACATTCCGTGTTGCATCGAGAACAATTTCCCTGAGTTGCTCCCCACCTATTACGGTTATAAGAAGCAACATGTCGATGTTTTTGTCTCGCGCCACTGCATCAATGGCATCTTTATGTATGAGGGGATTAACGAGTGATGCAAGGCTGAGATCGATGGGATTATTAACGCTGCCTCCAACAGGCGGAATTATCCTGCGAAGCTTTTCCACTGTTTCTTTGGAAAAATGGGGAAGCTCAAGACCAAGTTCAAGACAAATGTCAGTAGTCCCCACTGCTGTGCTCCCGGGTCCGCTGATGATACCAACGCGCTTTCCCTTGGGTAAGGGCTGGCTGTAAAAAGCATAGAGATAATCAAACACCTCTTCGAAACTCCTTGCACCAACTATTCCCGCTTGCCTCAATGCACCTTCCCAAACAGCACGGGAACCGGCAATGGCGCCCGTATGAGAGACTGCTGCTCTCGCCCCTGCCTCGGTAAGACCACCTTTCCAGAGGATTATGGGCTTCTTTTTTGATATTTCCCTCGATAGTTCATAGAATCGCCTGCCATCCTTTACCCCTTCAATGTAGCCGGCAATTAGCTCTGTTTCAGGGTCTTCCCCCAGGTATTCCAGAAAATCCACAGCATTGAGATCTGCCTCATTGCCGCAGCTTATTGCTTTACTGAACTTTATATTGTTGGCACAGGCTGTCTGGGTAATAAAATCAGCGAAGAATCCACTTTGGGACACAACCCCAACGGTGCCGGAGTCTTTACCTGCCTGACACAGGAAGGGCAACTTTGACGAAGGGCAGTATATGCCAACACAGTTGGGTCCAATGATACGGGTCCCTCCTTTCCGGGCAATACGAACCATCTCCTGCTGTACTTTCCTTCCCTGTTCTCCTGCCTCACCAAATCCAGAAGTAGTGACTACGATGGTTTTTACCTTTTTTGTCACACAATCTTTTACGGCTGCCAGAGCAGCGTCTGTGGGCGTAAGTATGATTGCCAAATCCACAGGACCTGGAACATCCTTTATGTTGTGAAAAACTCTCAGCCCCATAATTTCGCTTTCCCTGGGATTGACAGGGTAGAGGGGCTTGAATCCCATCTCCAAAAAACGGTCCATGAGTACACGGGCTATCTTCCCCTGCTTGGCGGATGCACCGAGTACCGCAACCGACCTGGGATGAAAGATCGGGTCCAATTCATCGAAAATAGTCTTCCCAGACATACCTTTGCTCATAACTTACAGTCCCATTATTTGTCAATGACTAAATAGCTCTGATTAATTGCGGAACAACACACTATACCTGCATCTCTGATGCAACACAATATCATGCAGTCATATACGTGTAAGCCACTAACTCTAAAGGAATTGCAGGATCACCCGAATAATATAGCAAAGTAAAAGACTATGCCCCCAATGGTAATAACGAAATATTGCAGTTTCAATGAATAGGGATATCGTCATGAAGGCTATATATTGTATGTATTGTTTGCTCTTTGCAATCACAATCATCTCTCCTGTAGCTACTGCCCAGGGAGCCGAGTGGTTCTCCATAGGTGAGGACAGAGCAGGTAATGAATTATTTTTTGATCTTGAGTCCCTGGTGCAGCATTCAGGAGTAATTAAAGCATGGATGAAAGCAATATACTCCAGAGAAGGCAGGAAAGAAAGAATCAAGGAAAGAGTCATGAAGAAGGCTTCAGTGGAGCGTTATGACAGGCTGAGTTATGCGCTGGAGCTACAGGAAATTAACTGCGGTAGAAGAGAATTTCGTGTCTTGGCGTATGCTGATTACTCCTCTGACGGGAGAATCCTTCACAGTTCTATCATCGATCATCAGCCTGCAGAAGGGTGGGAACCCATAGCTCCCGATTCAATGGGAGAAGTAATAGACAGGCTTGTATGTCCATCATCCCCGTTACAGAAAAAGAAGCTGCCAGGCATTATAGAGAGGGGGGGCTTCATTAAGATCAACGGTAGCGATTTAATATCAGGGGTAAAATCATTATTGTAGAAAAAATCAAACCAAAAAGTCCGGATTCCTCCGGGTCTTTTTGTTGTTGGGGTCACAGTAATGCTGGGCAGGTGCGTATCGAATGCCAAGGGGGAGCAGTTCCAACAAGGGCTATGGAAGTAAGGAGCATCTTTATGGTAGGATGAAGCCAGCGTCATCATGGGTAGAGCATCACCTGGAGGATTGACATGTATATTACATCATTTGCACATCGTGAAGAGCTTTTTCAAATGGTTCAACGATGGTTCTGCAATCAACTTGAACCAACTGACGGTCATAGGGTGACAAAAATCCTGATTTGTGATGGTTTTATTCTCGGAGAAACCCTTAATGATCTTGTGCGGCTGCTTATCTCCACTTTTTCTGATGAAACCTATCGAACACAGCGGCTTCACTTCAAAGGTGAGCTCAGAGATATCATCTGCCAGAGCTCTCACGCGCGCAATGACCGCACCACAGAGCTCATAGAAAGCTATAAAAACAATCCTGATTTTTATTTCACAGAGGCTCCAATCGATGGTAGCGCTTATCTGGACACAATGGCCCGATTGTTAGCCGTTTACAGAATTAAACGGCCCAGGAGGATAGCAGAAAAAGCAAATCGTTATATTGCAAATCACATCTTCAGAATGGTTCAGAACAGGGCTCGCCAGATGGCGGAAGAACGGGCCCAGCAGATTGGGGTGTCATTGGAACACCTTTTAACCACAGAAGAAGATATGGAACGTGAGTTTACACTCGCTGAGGAGATGATTGCAGGGGCTTTCAGGCAGGGCTACGCGAGATTTGAGAAACCTGCAGTTACAATCAATGACGTTGGGGGCATAAAATACATTGCCAATGAGGAATCATTACATGCGATTGAAAATTTTTTCCTTACCCACCCTGATTTCAAAGTTTTTGAACGATCAGAACACACTGGGAACTATCGTGCGAAGAGCCTGATCCTCGAAGTCCCATGGGACAAAGAAAAGGTGTGTAGAAGCTATCTTGAAACTCATGCGTGGAAGAAATACCTGAAACGCGGCATTGCAGAAGCTGAACTTCAAAAAGGCCTTGAGCATTTAGTAGAAGATGCGGAGCCAAGAATCTGCATTGAAGTGACGTTAACCACCTTTGATGATCTCGTTGAATCTGAGTTTGGACGAGGTATCCACGAGGAAAGAATCATAACCCAACGCGGTCAGCCAGTTTACGTGGGGCACATTCCCCTGAATGTGGGATTTCTCGTTGAATATCTTTTTGCCGTTGCTGTCAGTCCAAGAATCCATATTGACCGGCTTCCCATCAAGCTGTGGGGACGTTACCTGCCGGACACAATAAGCTATCATATCCGGCAGCTCTATTACCTGCCGGAGCATGATGCGCTTTATTAATGTAACTGGACAGAACCAGGCTGATCTGATCCCTAATCCTTCTCCTGGACAGGCTTATCCCCTGTATGAATGTAATCGAAACGCAGATAGTTCTGAAGAGACATCGTGAACAGGGGATGATCCATGCAGATTTTTTCAAGCCTTTCCTTTACAATGACTGCTACCGATTACAGTTTTTAACCCACCTCCCTTTTTTGGTTGCTCAAGTTTCCTCTCTTCTCGAATTGTATTCCAGGGGATAGGGCTTGAAAGATGTGTCCGTACAGTGAAGATGAATGTTACTATCATCCTGACAGTTTAAACATCCGGGTAAGGGTTGCTTCCGCATCAGGAAATCTCTGTACATCAAATACCTGAGTGTAGATATCTTTGTTTTATTATTCTCCCTCTTGCCGGGTCGGTCATATGGGAGACAATTGATTCTACTGCAAAGGAAATTTTGTTAAGTTTTTCTTGAGGGTAAATACAGGTTTTGGGTTAATGAAGCCACAGGCAAAACACTTGTACCTAAATGACCTTGGAACAACAACCTGTGATCAGGGAGTTTCTGACGGTATATTTATGTGTCCTAAAGTGGCAAAGACATTCGGCCAGTAGCTGCTCAAACAGGTGGAGTAAATGAGACAACAGGTACCACCGGGAAGGTGGAAGCAGTATGCATCACGGAAATAAGCACGTGACTAATATTTCAAATCAGCCTAAAAACTATCAGCTTACAGCTTCAGGCTATGAGTTTCTCACAGACGAAACATGTGGCTGTTTTCTCTCAGCCAGTGTCTCTGCTTTTTGTATTCCGGCATCAAGCTTTCCAGATACTGCCAGAACCGTACTGAATGGTTCTTCTCCTTTATATGGGCAAGCTCGTGAATAATGATATAATCTATAACCTCGTAAGGGGCCATAATGAGCCGCCACGAAAAGGAAAGGCTGTTCTGTGCCGAACATGAACCATATCGTTGCCAGGCGCTGGTTATGGTGATTCCCGTCGGCACAAGGTCAAAGCGAGTGCTCCAGAACCGGACCCGATCTCCAATAATCTCTCTCGCCCTATTCCTGTACCACTTAACGAAGAGTTCTTTTGCATGTGGTGCCTTTTCCCTGGTAAGCAAAAATTTACCATGGGTAAGTATTAAGGGCGCCCGCACGCCATTCGGTTCGGTTATCTCAAGAGGATAGGAACCTCCAAGATAATAAAATTTCTCACCCTCTGTGAAATTACGTGGACTGTCCTGTATTTCTCTATCCACCTCTCTTGCTTTAATTTTTTTTGCTATCCAGATCTTGCGGGATTGAAAGAAATGTTCTATTTCGCTATCCGGAGTTCGAAGAGGGGTTCTTATGACAACGTTGCCTTCGCTGGTAATCTGAAGAGTCATAGTCTTTTTCCGATTCTTACTTCGGATTATCTTATAGGTCCTGGTGCCGTCTGCCATTATAAGACTATTTCATCTCCTCTCATTGGAACTCTGGTTTTAAGGTTAAGCCTTTCATTGACTATCTTCTCAAACTGAAGGGCAACATTTTCTTCACCATGAACAATAAATATCTCCGGTCGATTTTTAAAGCTTCCCAACCACTCAAGCAACTCCTTTTGGTCTGCATGGGCAGAGAAACCACCAATAGTATAAACTTTCGCACGAACCGCAATCTCCTCACCAAGGACACGTACGCTTTTCATCCCGTCAATAATAAGCCTTCCAAGGGAACCTCTCACTTGAAACCCTGTAAAGACTATGGAGCACTCCGACCTCCACAGGTTGTGTTTAAAATGGTGTCTTATACGTCCACCATCACACATCCCACTACCGGCAATGATAATTGCTCCGGATTTTATCTTATTGAGTTTCTGCGATTCTTCCACAGTTCTGGTAAAATGTATCTTCATGCCCGCTGAACTTGTGATATTGAAGTGGCTGGAAGCCTCGGCATCAAAGAATTCAGGGTGTGCCATGTAGATACTTGTTGCTTTTTCAGCAAGGGGGCTGTCAATATACACGTCGAGGCCATCGAGTCGTTTTTCCTTAACAAGTTTGTTGAGAATATAGATAATATCCTGGGTGCGCCCCACAGCAAAGGCAGGAAACAATACGTTTCCACCCTTTTTGAATGTGGTTTTTATGGCATCCACCATTTCATCGATACTTTCTTCCATTCCTCTATGAGAACGATTACCATATGTGGATTCCACCACAACGTAATCTGCTTCGTCAATGTGCTCTGGGTTTTGAATGATTGGATTCTCATTTTTACCCACATCACCGGAAAAAACGATCTTCTTTTCTCCTGCGGCAGATTGAAACCAGATCTCGAGACTCGCGGAGCCAAGTATGTGTCCTGCATCAACAAACCTGTACCTGATTCCACCCAGGTCCTCAACTATCCGGTATTGTTTTCTCTCAAGAAAAGGGATACAGGCTGCAACGTCTTCTGCTGTGTAGAGCGGTTTAAAAACCTCGTCTTTTCCAGATCTGAGAGATTTTTTGGTAAGCCATTCAGCATCCTTCTCCTGAATATGTGCCGAGTCATAGAGCATTATTTCCAAGAGATCAGCCGTTGCTGTGGTGGTAATTATTTTACCCTTGAATCCATCTTTCACAAGCTTCGGAATCAGCCCCGAGTGGTCTATATGGGCATGGGTTAGTAAAAGGTAATCGATCTTTGTCGGGTCAAAAGCAAAAGGTTTCCTGTTGTTCTCATCACCTTGCTTTCCCTGGTACATCCCGCAATCCACCAGCACTTGCAGCCCATTATCAATAAGATGAAAGCATGATCCTGTAACCGTCCTTGCAGCCCCCAAAAAGCGAATTTTCACGTGAGCACCTCATGTTGAGCGTTTTTCTGATTATACTCGTATGATACCCGATTTACAAGTAGCCTTTATAGATCGGGAATAAGTTACAAACCTATTTTCCCTTTGGCTGTCTTACCCCCTGTTTGCTTATTTGGGCCATGGCTTTCCCTGGAACAGTTATTTTTGTTGCCATCACTGGAATTATGGTGGATGGAATCTCCTATCTTCTGCAGAATCATGTTTGTCTCTATGACATCCCAATGAAGGGTTCTATATCACCACATACATGAACCACTCTAAATCGTGGACAATCCCACCCATGACGACAAAGTAAAAAAAGGTATCCACAAATTGCAAATACAACCCTCCTATTAATTCTGCTGACCAAATCTTCACGATCTTAGGCACCATCAGACAACTTTAGACAATACCAGGCAAGTATTGAATTTTTGGCAGAAATCCAGCGCAACCCATAATATGCAAGACCTTTTTGACAGGATTTGATAGAGTATGGTATCCTACTGACTATCAAAATTTGAGAGGGCACAATGATTCAGACAGCTAATCTCCCATGGAAAATGGTGGTCCTTTTCTTCGCCCTTTTCTTCACGTTCTTTTTAGGAATGGAATCTCTTGCCCACGCAAGAGCAGGTGGCGGGAGAAGCATGGGAAGTCGCGGTTTTACGTCTGGTTCCGGTTCGAGAACCTATCAGGGAACAACAACGCGACCTCCTCAGCCAACCCAACAGCCGGGAATGACACAACCACCCCCCATGCAACCATCATCTCCTGGCATGGGCAGGAGTTTTCTCTCAGGAATAGGCGGTGGACTGCTTGGCGGGATGATCGGGAGCATGCTCTTTGGAGGCAGGGCAAGCGCAGCAGGCCAGGGCAGAGGAGGCTTTGGGCTTGGTGACCTCATCATTATTTTCATTATTATTGCTGTTGTTTACTTGGTCATTAAGCGATTCAAGGTACAAAAATCGATGGAGATGAGTTCAACAGGCACAGCCTATGCCCCTTCTTCTTATCCTTATAGTGAGCCAGCAACGGACACCTACTATGAACCCTCATCACGTGACGGGGCAATTGCTCAGGGGTTGAGCCACATTAGCGAAATGGACCCATCTTTTAACGAAGCCAGGTTCAAAGAGACTGCAGAAGATATGTTTTTCAAAATCCAGGGTGCGTGGACAAGAAGAGATTTGACCAGCATAAGGAACCTGCTAACGCCCCAGATGTTCAATACATTTCAGGACGATGTCAACCGGTACATTGCAGATAAGCAGGTCAACCGCTTGGAAAACATAGCCGTACGACAGGTTAATATTGTAGATGCAGTGCAAGATCAGGGAGAAGAATATATTACTGTAAAGTTTCTTGCGAGCCTTCTGGACTATGTTGTTGATGAGACAAATGGCCATACTATTTCGGGAAACACATCAGACCCTGTTAAATTTCTTGAATACTGGACTTTTACACGAAAGGTGGGCCAAAGAAACTGGGCTCTTGCAGGCATTACCCAGGAAGGAGATTACCCGTAAGGGAACCAACAATGCAACAAGGTACGGTGGTTTAATATGACAGATGAAATCATCCTCGTTGATCACCTTGATAATGAAATTGGGTTCACTGAAAAAGATCCGTGCCACCGCATACCTGTAAGACTCCATCGCGCATTCTCAATATTTATTGTAAACGACAGAGGACACATGCTTATTCAGAAACGGTCTTCCTCAAAAAAGACATGGCCGGGATTCTGGTCAAACGCATGTTGTTCCCACCCAAGGAAAGGTGAAAGTCTGGTGCAGGCAACTTCAAGGAGGTTAGATGAAGAACTGGGTTTCACATGCCCTTTGCAGCATATCACGTCCTTTCGTTATGAGGCAGCCTATGATAAAGAACTTGGAGAGCATGAAATAGATCATGTTTTTGTGGGTCACTTTGGGGGCCTGATACAACCGAACAAGGATGAAATTGAAGACTTGAAATTTATTCCTCTTGAAAAGCTCACATATGACATTGATAAAAATCCCGAAAAATACACCCCGTGGTTTAAAAAAGCCCTTCCCGGGGTATTAGAATTTCTGAAAAATCATTCTCAGAAAGGTGCCGGATCTGGGTCTTGAACCTGCCCCAAGCTCTGCGAAGGGAATCCAGTGAAACTGAAGATCTATATAACAGCCTTGGTTGTCGTTGTCTTTCTTGCTTTAGGATTTTTCTACGTCAGAAGTACTCCTCAGTATTCACTCTATATGCTGAAGAGGGCTATTGAAGAGCGCAATCCCGATGAGGCTCTGAAATACATAAATATTGACAGTATTGTAGAAAGCATTGCAAGGAGCCTGCTTAATAAAAACGAGAAAGACCCTGGACAGGATACAAACAAAAGGAAGGCTTTAAAAGGTGTGTTAATTGGCGCTTTGCCGGAAATCAAAGAATCGATTCGGTCTTCGCTTCACAAAGCAATTTTATCACGAGGAAAAAGTATTGCAAAAAGTAACCCAGACAATGCAACCGGAATCACAGACCAGCGTGCTCATGGTTTTTCCATAGGAGAGATCGCAATTGGTAATTTCGATGTAAGGAGAATAGAAAAAATCTCTCTGTGGGATATTACTGTAAAAAACAACGGAGGGACAGCTATTGTTTCAGTAAAAAATAACCCTGGCATAAAGGCAAAAATGGCAAGAATTGACACCGGACACTGGCAGATCACAGAGGTGCTTCTCTTGCCATAATCAAATACAATATGGACATGGCTTACAAGAAAAGGTAAAGTATATAGAATAAGTCTTAAATGTTAATCGCATAAAATACAATAAAAACGTAGAAGATCTGTTTTTCAGGTCTATTGAGAGGTTTAAAGAAATGATAGAGGAAAAACTTGAGAACCAACTAACGGATTCTGCCCCTGAAGCAGAAATAAATACCCAGGAAGAAAGTTTTGCTGAGCTCTTTGAGAAAGACAGCAAAATCCCGGGCAGGCTTGAGCCTGGACAGAAGGTCACCTCAACAATAGTAAGTATTTCAGGTGACTTTGTGTACGTAAGCCTTGGTGGTAAAAGTGAGGGTGTTATCGACATCGCCGAGTTAAGGGATGAAGAAGGCCAGACTGCTGTTAATGTTGGAGACAGTATTGATTCGTATTTTGTTGCAGTCCAGGGAGGTCTCAAGAGGTTGACAACCTTGAGGCATGGTTTATCAACACTCAGTTTTAAAGAAATCCGCGATGCCTATGAAGCCGGATTGCCTGTAAGCGGAAAAGTAGTTAAAGAACTCAAGGGTGGGTTCGAAGTTAATGTAGGGAAAATACGGTGTTTCTGCCCGTTTTCGCAGATCGACATGAAGGGCTTTCGCGATACAGTTACCTACATAGGCGAGACATTTTCCTTTAGAATCCTGGAATTTCAGGAAAATGACCGTAATGTGATCCTCTCACGGCGCGCCCTCCTCGAAGAAGAACAGGAGGCAAAAGTTGAAGCTTTAAAAAAACAGTTAGCTGTGGGTATGGATATTCCTGCAAAAGTCCGCTCAATTCAATCTTTTGGTGTTTTTGTTGATCTCGGCGGCATTGATGGCCTTATTCCCATAAGTGAAATAGGTTGGGGCAGGGTTGATAATATTCAGGAAATTCTTCAACCGGGCTCTGAGGTCACTGTAAGGGTGATGGCACTAGACTGGGACAAGGAGCGCCTCACCTTGAGCCTCAAGGCCCTGCAACCCGATCCTTTCTTGGATGCAGCAGCGAAATATCCCGTCGATAGCCTTGTTAGGGGAACGATTGTGCGCCTTGCTCCTTTCGGCGTTTTTGTCAACCTGGAGCCTGGAATAGACGGACTGGTTCACATTTCAAAACTTGGGACAGGGAGACGGATTAAGCATCCAAAAGAGGTCGTTGCAGTGGGTCAGGTTGTTGAGGCATATGTTCAGGAGGTTGACGTCGGCAATAGAAGGATTTCCCTTTCCATGGAACAGAAAGTAGAACCTGGGGCTATCATGCTTCCAGAGGCAGGGGAACTATTGAGCGGGACAGTAGAAAAGGTTCTTACTTCAGGAGTGCTTGTGAAGCTGCCAGGAGGTGCCATAGGTTTTATACCAAATTCGGAAATGGGTACACCCAGAGGCACAAATCATGGAAAAATGTTTCCTGCAGGTACTCCTCTGCAGGTGATGGTAGTTGAGGTTAATCAGGATCGGGGCAGGATAACATTGAGCAGAAGCGGCGTTGAAGAGAGACTGGAAAAGGAGGAGCTTACCAGTTACATGAAACAGGCCCAGCAGGATGAAAAGGAAAGCAGGAGTCTCGGCAGCTTTGGTGAGCTGCTCAAGGCTGCTATGGATAAAAAAGCAAGTAAAAAGGGCGAGCTGACCAGCCAGAAATAGATCGATTAAACGGCACGGCGCAGCTTGGCTTTAGGGCTTTCTCTCAAAAAAGTTTCCCCATGGGCAGCCTTGAATGGTTTCTGCTCCTTGGCACTACCCTGGCCTTTCTTGTTTTGCTCGATAACAGCCTTACATTCCGGACATAGAATACCTGTATCATTCTGACGTACCTTGAAAATACTCTGGCATTTATAGCAGACTTCTTCATTGCTTTTTCTACGTGGATAATCAGGATAGCTCCGGAAAAGGCATGTAGGTCGCGAACATACAAGCACCCTCACCCTATTGATGTGGTCATATTCTTCAAACATCTCAGAATCACAATGCGGGCAGTTTCGTGCCATTTTATCACCCCTTTGAGGCGTTCTATTTTCAAGATTTATCGGTATATTTGCTATTTTTTTAATACCTTTTAATAGAATTGCGAAACACAAGAATATCAAAACAACAGGAATACTTGGCCTTTTGGGAAAGCGAGGCAGACCCAGCATACAGGCAAGAACACAGGATCAATGGGTTAGGATTATCAACCTCATTCCGGGGCATGAGATGGAGGTTCTGCCCCGTTGTCGCGGTATGGAATGAGTAGCCAAGCTGCCGAAGCCTCGGTGCAGGCAAAGGCAAGAGCCACTAAACTGAAAAGAGTTCCCCATCGACCATTTTCATTTTTCTTTCACCAATGGACCCGATCTCTGGGTCATGGGTTACCAGCACAAGGGTTGATGACAATCGATCATTGATTGAAAGGAGGTAGTCAAGTACCTCCTTGCCTGTCTTACGGTCAAGATTACCAGTAGGCTCATCTGCCAGAATAATTTCAGGCTCGTTGACAAGAGCCCGCGCAATGGCGACCCGTTGTTGTTCTCCACCCGATAACTCACCCGGTTTGTGTTCCCTCCTGTGCTGCAATCCCATTATTTCCAGAAAACTTTCAGCTTTCGCAACAGCATCATTGCGACTTAAGCGCCTGATAAGGAGAGGCATTATGATATTTTCTATAACATTGAAATCCTGGAGAAGATGATAAAACTGGAATACAAATCCAACCTTTTCATTCCTGAATCTGCTCTCCTCATCTTCTGAAAACTCCTTGATATTCTTGTCTCGAAAAAAAATATCTCCCTCAGACGGCTTGTCAAGGGTCCCAAGGATATGGAGGAAAGTGCTTTTTCCTGCCCCAGAAGGGCCCATGATGGTTATAAAGTCGCCTTCATTGATATCGACACTGATTCCCTTGATCACATTTATCTCCACGCCGTTTTTGCTGAAGGTTTTTTTTAGTCCGGACACACGGAGAATTGGCTCACTCATACCGCAACGTCTCCACAGGGTCAATTTTTGAAGCTTTATAAGAAGGATAGAGCGTGGCGAGAATACAAATGATCGTCGTAATCGATGCCACCAGGAAAGTATCAAGAATGCTTATTTTGATTGGGAGGGTGTTAATGTAATAAATATCTGAGTCAAGTTTGACAATAGAGAACCTTCTTTGAATCTCGCACAGGATGTACCCACTGAAAGACCCTATGAGGGCGCCGAAGATTCCTATGGTTATACCTTCCACCATAAAGATTTTCATGAGGCTTGCCTTTTTTGCACCAATAGCTTTCAGGATAGCAATATCCTTTTTTTTCTCCATGACAGTCATGATGAGAGAGCTGATAATGTTGAAACTCGCTACGAAAATAATCAGGGCAAGGATAATAAACATGGCAATCTTCTCAAGCTTAAGGGCTGAAAAAAGGTTCCTGTTCATCTCGATCCATGTCCTGGCAAAAAAATTGGTTGCGGATCCAAGACGGGTCATGATCTCTTTTCGGATGCTATCTGCCTGGTAAACATCATCAATTTTGATCTCGATACCTGTAACACCCTGTCCCATGATTGCTTCAATATCCTGGATCGACATTATGATGAGTGAGTTATCAATATCATAAACACCTGTTTCAAATACACCGCCAACTTTAACGCGCACGGTTTCGGGAACCGCTCCCATAGGAGAAACACCACCGAAAGGGACCATGATTGTCAGAAAGTCTCCATAAAGCACGCCAAGATGTTTTGAAAGCTCTTTGCCGATGAGTATATTTCCACGCTGATTAAGGGCCCCAATGCTGCCCTGCTTTAGCAGACGGGACATGAACTGAACATCTCCTGGATTGAGCCCTTTTACCAGTGCTCCCGATAATTGCTTTCCTGTCTGGACCATAGCCTGAAAGGAAATAAAGGGAAAAGCATGGGTTACCCCTTTTATATCCTTCACCGCGGATACAACCTTTTCAGGATCCTTTATGTCACCAGCCAGACCGAGTATAAGCACATGTGGATTAATACCAAGGATACGTTCTCTGATCTCATTCTGAAATCCTGTCATCACGGCAATGACCAGGATGAGGGCCATTACTCCAATGGCAATACCAGCGATCGATATCCAAGTTGTAAAGGAAATGAATGCTTCTTTCCTTTTTGAACGTAAATAACGTAATCCAACTGTGGTTTCATAGTTCATCTGCCTAACCCCCGAGACGCGAGGCCCAAGACGCGTGAAGGGTTTTTATTGCTTCATTATGGTTCACTGCTTCTATCATGGCCTCAACAATGGGAAAAGTATTACGTCTCGAATTGAGGGACTGTCAGTCAAAAGCATTACCAGTCTGTCGATCCCTATACCTTCCCCAGCCGTGGGAGGCAGTCCATACTCCAGGGCTGCCAAATAATCTTCATCTAGAACAGCTCCCTCTTCCCTATCCTTGACCTGTTCCATAAATCGTTGCCTCTGATCTTCAGGGTCGTTGAGCTCGTTGAAGCCATTGGCAATCTCCATCCCGGCAATGTAAAGCTCGAAACGCTCAGTGACATCGGGTTGGTCTTTGCTCCGTTTTGCAAGGGGAGACACTTCCACTGGATAATGTGTAATAAAAGTTGGCTGAATAAGCTTCTCCTCACAGAGAGTCTCAAAAATTTTTGTAATAATCTTGCCCTTCGCATCTTTCTCTACACCTTCTAGCTCAAGGCTCTTTGCATATGATGTCAGGGTGCCCAGATCATGGGATTTCTGCAGATCAAATCCTCCCAGGTCCCGCATGGCTTCTTCCATGGTCATACGTTTCCATGGAGCAGTGAAATCAATCTCCTGGCCGTTGAAGACAATCTTTGTTCTCCCAGAGAGCTTCACAGCAAGGGAAGAAACAAGGTCTTCGGTAAATGTCATAAGGTCTTCATATGTTGCGTAAGCTTGATAGAATTCAAGCATTGTGAATTCAGGGTTGTGTCTTACTGATATTCCCTCATTTCTGAAGTTCCGGTTTATCTCAAAAACCCTTTCAAGACCGCCAACAATAAGTCTTTTCAGATAAAGTTCAGGTGCTATTCTCAAATACAGGTCCATACCCAGGGCATTGTGATGTGTAATAAAAGGCTTGGCAACTGCACCGCCAGGGAGTACCTGCATCATGGGTGTTTCAACCTCCATAAAATCCCGGGATGCAAAAAAATTTCTAATATATTCGATAATTATAGCTCTCTCCTCAAACACCTTCCGTGACTTTTCATTCACGATGAGATCAAGATATCTTTTTCTGTATCGCTCTTCTATATCTTTAAGACCATGCCATTTCTCAGGCAGGGGTCTCAGGCTTTTTGTGAGGAGACTAATCCGTTCCGCAAGAATCGTCAGTTCCTCGGTCTTTGTTTTGAATATTTTTCCCTCTGCAGCGATGATGTCCCCAATATCAAACTTCTTGAAAGCCTCGTAAGGAAGGCCCTTGAGCATGTCTTTTCGTACATATACCTGAATCTTGCCCTTCTTATCCTGAATATGGAGAAAAGCGCTCTTTCCAAAATCCCTGAAGGCTACAATCCGTCCAGCAACAGAGAGGGTGGCTCCCTCTTTTTCCAGATCATCGTGGCTCATAGCGCCAAAACGCTGGGCAATACTTGCTGTATCAACATAGGATCCCCTACCCTGGGGGTATGTGTCTATGCCAATACTCCGAAAGTATTTTTCTTTATCTTTTCTGACTGCTACCAACTCATTGATCGGTTCCATATAATCATCCTTTCAATTTACAGGCACTCATACCTGTCTACGCAAAGGCTTTGGAAGACAGGTCGCTCTCTACCCAACCATTTAAACCGTTACAGCAAACCCCCTTCATGCCCACAAAAGTGCTGGCTCTCCAGGCTTATGGTATATGTATCTTTGTTTTTCTGCACCATGCTCTCAGCCTTTAGCTGCTCTTTCCACTATGGCTTGTCTTTCAATATTTCAGGTTTTTCCTGTTTTCCCTTCTGTTTCACCTTTCAGTTCTTACTCCTTTTTGTGCCTTTCTTGCTCAGCTGTAATATCGGGGCTATGCCAAAGGAATCTACACCTCAACTATAACATCATAATCGAGGGTTTTCACTATTTTCCCTTGTCGAATTTCTCCGGGAGCACATTTTCCTTTGATAAATGCCATGCCGTCAATATCCGGTGCCTGTGTTATAATCCTTCCTGTCATGTACGGTTTTTCATAGCCTTCAACGATCACAAAGTTCTTTGTGCCTACAAGACGTCCGAGTCTTCTTCCTGAAATTTCCCGCTGCATTTCCATAATCGTGTTGTACCGCTTTTGTTTTGCATTTTTTCTAAGATGGCCCTTAAACCTGAATGCCCTTGTTCCCTCTTCCCGTGAATAGGTAAAGGCACCAAGCATATCAAATTCGCATTTTTTTACAAAATCACAGAGGCCAGCAAACTCGTTCTCTGTTTCTCCTGGAAAACCTACTAGCACGGTTGTTCTCAGAGTGGCGTTTGGTATTCTATCTTTTATCTTTTGAAAAAGACATTCGAGTTGTTTTCTCGTATAGCCCCTGCCCATCAGGCTGAGAATCCGGTCCTCAGAATGCTGGATTGGGATATCAAGGTACGGTATGATCTTCTCACTCTCCCCTATCAGGTCAATGAGCTCATCGTCCACGCCCTTCGGATGCATGTAAAGCAGTCTTAGGAAAAAATCTCCCTCAACCTTTAACATATGACGAAGCAAAGTCTTGAGATCGAATTTCCCATCCATGCCATAGGATGTGATGTCTTGTCCGATAATGCTAATTTCTCTATAGCCATTCTCCAGAAGATATGTGAATTCTGCCCTTATGTCTGCGATCGTTCGGCTTCGGAGATCACCCCTTATACTCGGGATCGTACAGTAGGCGCATCTGTTGTTGCAACCCTCCTGTATCTTCAAATATGCAGAGGGCTTGCTGGTAAGCACCTTCCTGGGGTAACTCTCATAAAAAGGTGTATCTTGAAAAAAATAGCCTGTTTCAGCGATAACTTTGTCTATCTTATGATACATACCCCTCCCAACGAATAGATCTACTTCAGGCAGCAAGTTTACAAGTTCTTCCCGGTATCGCTCCACAAGGCAACCAGTTACTACTATCTTTCTTTCTTTCTTATTTCGTTCTTTTGCCACCATCAGGATAGTTTCAATAGACTCTCGAGCCGCATCTCGGATGAAGGCACAGGTATTAATAATGACCGTATTGCAATCATCGGAGAGAATATGCCCGTCCTTTTCCAGCCTGAAAGAAATATACTCCGATTCAACAAGATTTTTCGGGCAGCCCAAACTGATGATTTTGAATTTCATCGCTTTTCAACTATTTTGCAGAAGCAAGCATTTTTCAATACAGTCAGTCGTTTTCACTCCAGTACACTTACCATTAATCCCTACACTCTGACAGAGAAAGAAATCATATCGAAGGGGGTCATCGGGCGAGAAAGACTTCAATACATCGGTAATTTCACACGCAGCTTTCCAGGAAGGGCTTTTCAGCCGCGTCCATCCAAAACATTTGCCAATCTTGAAGATGTGCGTGTCAAGGGGGATAACCAGCCTATTCTTTGGAATAAAGTCCCATAATCCTACATCGATCTCATCTTTTCTCACCATCCACCGGAGATACAGGCTCCACCTCTTCATGGGATTCGATTCAGAAGGTTTTGGGAAAAAGAAGGTCAATCTCTCATCGCTCCCTATAAGCTCATCACGTATCTGCCATATCATTTTTCTTGTATCGCCCGTATAAAAATTTTGAAGCATTGCCCCCATACTGTCAAAATACTCAAGGATCCGTCTCAGAATAATAAACAGATATACAATGTCATCAGCCTTTTGAAACCTGTAATAGAGGCCCTTTAAGGAGGAGAAATCTCCTTCCATCACAAATTTCCACGGTGACTCGCCCATGAGAGAAAACAGTTTTTCTAAGAACTGTCTTAGAACACCCACCTTGCCGTATGCAAATTGGGAACTGAGAAAACCTGCCAATTCCTTGTCTTTTGAAGATTTGAAACGATGAAGAAACTCAACCGGATCATTTCTGACCAAAGGATGGAGATTCGATTTTTCCCTACTGTATATTTCGCTGAGATTGATGTGTTTTCCTTTTCCTGAGTGTTATCTGGGAAACTGCCTTTGTATTTATCTGCTTTCGGTTGCTGCCCTTGCTTTATTTTTTAATTCTTTCATTGTAGCCCCAAAGGCTTCGCTGGCTCTCCTGACCTCTTCGTCCCATTCATCCCAGGCATCGAGATTGGGCTCAATAGCACTTCCTGTAATATTTAATTCGGCAAGGGCATCCCTGATCCTTTTCTGGATTGCAGTTCTCCTGGATTCTATCTCTTCACGAAATTTGCGATTTATTGTTTCAAGATCACTACGAATGGACTGTGGCAGGTCTATTCCTGCAGCATGAAAAATGGCAAATAATCGTTCGTTGTCTTTATGAACATCAAACTCATCTATCAGATTGTTTATGATTATGGTACGTTTTGATGAAATGTCGCCTTGAATTTTGCCCAGCTCCTTTGCAGCACCTTCGTGGTCTATCATTGACTCAGCAAACCTTCTCAGGACTGCCTTTACTTTATCTTCTATTTCCTTGATTGCCATGGCCTCCCTTTCTTTGGGATCTACGACCAGGTTCTTTGTTCTTTCCATTGCCAGTTCTATTGCGCTCTTTATCTCTGCCATTCTGCCGTGTTATATCCTCCCTGTGAGCATAAGGTTCACTGATAAAACTCTGTGTAAGGTTGTCAATCTGATCATACTTTATTTTGCCTATTCAGTACCGGATATTATGAAAAGATTATAAAGGCTTCGGAGATTCAGGTCAAGTATTGATGCAAGCACTGGAAAATGGTAAATTTTCTGGTGCAAATCACAAAAGCATATAAAAGGTTTTATCTTTATCTTCTAAAGGAATTAACCTACATCTTACTTCTTTCCCTTGCCATTCTCACCTTCATTCTTGTCATGAGCAGGCTTGGAAAACTCACAGACCTCGTCATCAACAAAGGTGTTGGGTTGATGGACATTGTACTTCTTATCGTATATTCCTCACCACCTTATCTTACATTTACCCTTCCCATGGCCTTTCTTCTATCTACCATAGTGACCCTGGGGAGGCTTTCCACTGAAAATGAAATATTGGCGCTCAAGGCAAGTGGGGTCAACCTGAGGTGCTTGTTTGTTCCAATCGCATCCGTAGGTATCATCATCAGTGCTGTGGCTATTTTTAACACAAACTTTCTGTTACCAACAAGCGCCAATCTTTTTCGTGAAACACTGTTGAATGTTCTCAAAAAAGGAATAGCTGTTGATGACAAAGAAGGAATATTTAATGACAGTATACCAGGAGTGGTGATTTACATAGACAGAGTGGATACACAAACCAATAGACTGACCGGTATATTGGTTTCAGACGACCGCGACAAGGATGAGAAACAGACAATTTCTGCCTCTACCGGTTTTATCCATCTTGATCCTGCAACCTTGGACCTCTCATTCATTCTATACAACGGGAGTTTGCATAAATGGGAAAAAAAGAGCGATACTTACAGGACAGTATCATTCAAGGATTACAATTTCATGATTAATCTTGCAAACATGCTTCCTCCAAGCGCCGGTATCAGGAAAAGACCCTTTGAAATGGACAGGTCAGAGTTGAAAAATGCCATGATAAGGGCGACCAAAGATCGAAAATACGATTTACAGATAGAGATCTATAAAAAGATAACCATACCTTTATCTGCGTTGGCTTTTGTTCTCCTCACAGTACCCCTTGGTATCAGGAGGAAGGTTGAGGGGAGATTTTCCGGGGTTGTCTATAGTCTTGCCCTCTTTGTCTTTTATTACATGCTTATGGCTCTCACTGAAAATCTGGGAAGGGCATTATATGTGCCTCCCATATTTATTGCAGCCATACCAAACACAACCATAGTCGTGCTCGGCCTTTACCTCCTCAGGAACCTGAACGTTGAAGAACCGGCAAAAACATCACACTTCATCAGATCCTTCTGGATGCGATACCATGAAAAGGCTAAATAGATATCTCATTCTTAACGTATTAAAACTCCTGCTCCTTACCCAGTTTGCCGGTCTTGTTATGTTTGTTGCCATCGAGTTCCTGGAACATATGGATATCTTTACGGACTCCCTTAACAGTTTCCTGCTCAGCCTTGTTTACATCCTATTAAGGCTTCCCCACTATTTTAACCTGCTGCTGCCATTGGCATCCCTTATCTCCATGCTCATCCTTCTGATTCTGATGGTGCGAAATAATGAGATCATCGCTGCAAGAACATCGGGTATAAGCACTATCTCCCTGATGAAACCCTTCATTGCTTGCGCTTGCGGGCTCATTATCTTTACCTTTATTATTGCCGAGTGGATCATGCCTTATGCTGCAAATGCTTCCGAATACCTGTATAGAGTAAAAATCAAAAAAGAAGACTCTTACATTCATTTTAAAAATGACAGGATATGGTTCAAGAGAAACAATGTGCTTTACAACATCGATTATTATGATATGAAGAAAGATGTTATTAGAGGACTCACAGTTATAGAACTTGCTGACGATTTCACTATTCAAAAAAGGATTGATGCCAAAGAGGGGATATGGAAGGATTCCCAGTGGGTTTTCACAACAGTCATGGAGAGGACTTTTGCCGACAAAATTATTCGGTCAAAGAGCGTTTACCCTGAGGTAAAAGGCCTTCTCAGAGAACCACCAGCAACATTAAAAGTGGGCAATAAAAATCCTGAGGAGATGGGATATAATGATCTTTCAAAATATATTAGAAGGCTAAAACGTGATGGCCATGATGTACGGAGGTATCTCGTCGACTTGTATAACAAAACAGCATTCCCCTTTATAAACCTGATAATGGTGTTTGTGGCCTTTTCCGTAGGACTTCGATATTCCAAAACCAAACATATTGCCAAAGGCATTCTCATTGGTGTATGCGTTGGCATCCTTTACTGGTTCATTCATAATATCTGCCTGTCCTTTGGATATGCTGAGACATTTCCACCGTTATTTGCAGCATGGCTATCCAATATGCTATTTTTTTTCGTGGGCATTATTGGGGTCGTCACATTGAGAACATGAGGGGAACTAAGTGTGGACTGCTATTAATTAATAAATGCCACCGGCAGCGCAAAACGAAAGAATGGGCAAGGGTCAGCTCATGAAATACAGGGCAGAAAGGCGAGAACAAAACATATGAAGGCATATCTTGACATTGAAACAGACAGGGAAGGCAATATCAGTGTAATTGGCATTTCGATCGGGTCTAATGGATTCAAACAGTTTGTCGGGAAAGCGATCACCAGCAATAAAGTAGAAAACTGCTTGCGTCAGGCAAAGACCATAGTCACATTCAATGGTGACAGTTTTGATCTTCCCCAAATCAAAAAACAACTCAATTTGGATCTCGCAGTATCTCATCGGTCGTACGATCTCTTCAAGGTGAAGAAATGGCTCAACATTAAAGGGGGTCTGAAAGAGCTTGAGAAGATGTACGGTATAGAAAGAAAAACTGAAGGGATAGACGGATTCAAAGCAGTCCAGTTATGGGAAATATACCGAAGACATGGCAGAAAAGATGCTCTTGAACTGCTCCTTGAATATAACAAAGAGGATGTTCTGAACCTTATCCCCCTTGAAGAGAAGTTTAACACACTGATAAAGGAGCAATTCCATGGTCAAAAAGTTTGAAGTCTCATCAGCGCATAACAAAATAGCAGGGCTTATGATCATACCGCCTGGCAGAAAAAAACACCCCTGCGTAATTCTCTCCCACGGACTTGTCAGCTCCAAAGAGAGCTCAAAATATGCCCTTGTATCAGAAGTATTCGCAGAGGCTGGTATAGCAACGTGCCGATTTGATTATCACGGATGTGGAGAAAGCGGAGGCGATATTACTGAGACAACCCTTACAATTCGCCTTGATAACCTCGATGTGATAACAGAGTATATTATAAATCACCCTTCTATTGACCCTACGAACATAGGCATACTCGGAAGCAGCTTTGGAGGAACCGCATGTGTATTGAAGGCAGCAAAAGATAAGCGGATCAAATGCATTTCCCCGTGGGCAACCCCTTACAGGCTGGATAAGGATGGAGACGGAACCATATCAGGTATTCCGTTCAAAGAGACTATTTTTACAGATTTTCAGAAGTATGACATTCTTTTTGAAGCGAGAAAGGTATCAGATGCGCTCGTCATTCACGGTGAAATGGATGAAGTTGTGCCCTGCGAGGAAGGGAAAACAATCTATAAAAATATGAAGAAACCCAAAAAATGTGTGATAATTAAGAACGGCGATCATGTGCTTTCAGACCCTATTCACCGGGACAGAGCGATCAAGCTCGGCCTTAACTGGTTCCAGGGATATTTTCTGAAAGGGTAGATTCTTCACGGCAAAAAGCTCAGTAAAAAATTAAGGATTAAGATATCAGTGGGGTTGTGGGTTAATTAGCTCGCTCAGTGAGCGCGAAGAGAAGGCTTTGACAGTTTTGGAGGTGGAGAGGACAAACACTCTTCCAAAGCTCCTGCGTGGGTTGACACAGGTTGCGGGAACAGGTAAGCTACTCTTTTTTTTTGTCTGTTTTTATTCCGAGCCTGTCCTTAATAAGGTCACCTACAACATTACTCAAACCTATGCCAAGGGCAAGTGAGAGGGTCATGATAATGCCACCGAAAATTATGAGAAAACTTATGGTGATAATTGTATTGCCCACTCCTATATATTCAAAAACAATTCCGAATGTTATGATAACGAGTAAAATTTTCACGCCCCTTCCGATAGGCTCACCATATTTGATATTTGCATTTTCACAGGCCAGGTAAATGACCCTGCTAATAAAATTGCTCAAAATAATGCCAATGATAATGATAACAATGGAAACAACAATGAGCGGAAGAGCGCTTGATACGCGTGAAGCATATTCTGTGAACTGGCTTATTCCAATGAAATTCAAACCAAATGAGAAAAAGACAACAATAAAAATCCAGTAAACGATCTTGCTTATCACAATAGATGGCAGGGTATGAACTCCACCCTTTTGTAAAAAGTTGATAATGCCAACCTCGTTTGCCCATTTGTCGAATCGGAAGAGAACAAGAAGCCTTGCTAAAAGCTTTTTTATGAACCAGCTTATGATAAACCCACTGAGCATCACGATGATCATCACAATGATATTCAGGAAAACCTCTGTAAAGTTGTCGTACAGGTCCAGAAACATATCCTTGAAGAAATCGATCATGAGAACAATCTTATTCGATGTATATAGTGAAGTCAATGAAAAACACTATTCAATTCATAGCCTCCATAACATAAAATAAGCAATGGGATAAAAATCCAGCTTGCCGAAATATGTTTCAATATTTCCCTGGTCACCAAGAAAGAAATAGGATTTTAAATTTTTTTATTGACATTTTTTTCAGATTCGTTTAGGAATTCTAAAATACTCAAAGGAGGTAAACGATGCCTGCAAAAGTTGATGAAGATGCCTGCACGGGATGTGGGGCGTGTGCTGAGGTGTGCCCGGTCGATGCCATTACAGTTGATGACACGGCAAAGGTTGATCCGGAAACCTGCACTGAATGCGGGACCTGTGTGGATGAATGTCCCGTAGAAGCAATAAGCATGGAAGAATAAGGTTCACTTAAAATATAAAAGGATGGGCAAGCCCATCCTTTTATATGTCTTACACCAAGATACTCTCTATTTAATCAATACTCTTTACAACAAGCTCTGAGATATCTAATGCTTTCATGGTCTCAGTTTTTTCCCTGTCCTTGATAGCATCTTCCATCATGGTGAGGCAGTATGGACAAGCTGTCACAACGGTGTTGGCGTTAATGGCAATCGCTTCATCAATCCTCAGGTGGTTCATCCTCAGATGATGCTCCTCCATCCACATTCTCCCGCCACCGCCGCCACAACAGAAACCTTCATCGTGATGACGACCCATCTCAACATAGCTTCCCTTCTTGAACTGATTCACCACACTCCTGGGTGCGTCAAAGACCTGGTTCACTCTACCAAGATAGCATGGGTCGTGGTATGTGGTAATACCCTCGAGATTGGCGTTGATCTTGATTTTGCCCTCCTGTGCAAGCTTAGCTATAAGCTCTGTGTGATGAAAGACCTCAAAATTTGCACCGAGTTGGGCATAATCGTTTTTCAACGTATTGTAGCAGTGTGGGCAGGCTGTAACTATCTTTTTGACTCCCAGTTCCTTCAGCAATTCCACATTTCCTTCTGCCAGCTCGAAGTACTGGTATTCATTGCCTGTTCTCCGTAGGGGGTCACCGCAGCATTTCTCCTCTGGGCCCAGCACACCAAATGAGACGCCTGCTTTCTGGAGCACCGTTGCAACCGACCTGGCAATTTTTCTGTTCCTATCATCCAAAGATGCCACGCAGCCAACCCAGTACAAGTATTCGACCTCCTCTTCAGTAGCCTTTTTGATATCAAGGCCTTCGGTCCACTCAAGTCTCTGGGATTTACCCATTCCGTAAGGATCAAACCGGGTCTGGAGATTTTTGTAAAGAAGCTTCAGTTCCGAGTTTACTTTACTCAATGTCATGATGAGGTACCGTCTCATTTCTATATTCTTATCAAAAGTAGGGATTGATACAGGACAATTAACCTGGCAGGACAGGCAGCCCGTACATGACCAAACCGTCTCTTCCTGGATTACATTGTCAAGGAGGCCATCTTCGTTTTTGATGCCTGCTGCTGTCTTCTCCCACTCCCCCTTCAGGTCCTGGATGAATTTCTTGGGTGAAAGTGGCTTTTGCGTCAGATGTGCCGGGCAACGATCCTGGCATCGTCCGCATCGTGTACACGCATCAAGGTCAAATATCTGCCTCCAGGTAAAACCTTCTATATTATTTACGCCAAACTCCTCTGCATTCTCAAAATCAGGAATTGGTGCAATAGCGCCTCTCGGTTTGTCTTCAACCCCTCGGAACATCATGTTGAGGGAAGAGGTGAGAATATGCATCAATCTTGTTGAATACGCGATATACACAATGAGGCCAAAGCTTATGACCATATGAAAATACCAGAGGATCAGGTGGGTGGTCTCAATAGATGCTTTATCCATGCCGCTGAAAAGGCCTGCCAAGAACCAGCCCACAAAGCTCCACACCTCAAAATCGGGTTTTGTTGCAGCGATTCTTGCAGCCTCAACCAAAAAACCAGATACAAGAACCACCAGTATCCATATGAGACAGATAAAATCATCAGGCTTATTGTCATTTATCCTTTCCGGCTTTGTTACATAGCGTCTGTACATGGCCATCAGAACGCCAATGATAGCGGCTAAACCTGCGAGCTCGAGAAAAAATGAGAACCACAGATAAAAATCGCCTTTGAGATACTCCCAGCCAAATACGAGGTGGGTAAAATGGTGCTGGAATGCATCAAGGAATGCACCGATTGCAAGAATCAGGAAGCCCCAGAAAATGAACAAGTGCATCCAGCCAGGAAAGCCCTCACCTTTTCTCAGGATGGTCTTATGAAAAACTCCACTTTTAATGAAGTATCCAATCCTCTGACCAAGCAGTTTCATAAAATCAAAGGGTTCGCTTTTCCCGATCTTCCACATATTGTATCGCTTCTTAAGACCGAGAAAAAGAATAATAAAGGAAATTACCATAAGCGAGTAAGCAATCCACTCACCCGTTGATTTGACGTTCCAGAAGATCTCCCTGCTTATCTCCATCATCCTCCTCCTAGACTTTTTTGCGATATACTACCACAAAATATTTTCGTTGTGAAAACAAATTCATACTTAATTGTGAAATTATTTACAAGATTTCATATAACCTTCGCCTTCAGTGGTTTTGACGTGGACATTAAGTTATCAATGCAAAAATGCGAAAAAATATCTTGACATGATGTCGCACCTTCTGTTATGAAACACTAAAATAAATTTCGTATAGGTAACGGTGATAGAACAGGAGTAATGAAAAGGACTGTCTTCACGTTTGTAATATGTTGTTTTTTTACCTTTATCTCGGTAAATCTTGCATTATCTTCCAATGTTACATACAAGGTAAAATCTGGAGATACGCTCCAGAAGATTTCAAAAAAATTTCATGTTCCTGTTGAGAAGTTAAAAAATCTCAACGGCCTATCTTCAACAAAACTGAAAAAAGGTCAAACCCTTGTCATTAAAAAAGATGTTCCAGCAAGAAAGGAAAGGGAAACGGCTTCTGCACCACCGGCAGGCAAAGATTCTCCCGTTGATCTAACTGCAGCAGAAAATGATGGGGAATTTATTGAATATCGGCCAAAGAAAGGTGATACCCTTGCAAAGATTGCATCGAAGTTTAACGTGGATAAGGAAGATTTACTCGAATCAAACAATATAACTGGCAGAAGGCTTCCGAAGGTCATACTGGTCCCCAAGATCATTGCAGTTGATGATTCTGAGGATATCGTTGATCTCTCCTGCGGTAAGCCTCTAAAACCATGGCGGAACAATGATGAGAAATACATGCTCGTGAAGGTAGCCAAGGGGTTTATGGGCGCTCCTTATAAGTATGGCGGCGAAACCGTCCGTGGTCTTGACTGTTCTGCATTTGTTAAAAAAATTTACGATATCTTTGATGTACAACTTCCAAGAAGTGCCAGGGAACAATTCAGCGTGGGACATAAAATAGCAAAGGACCAGCTAACTGTGGGTGACCTAGTCTTCTTTAAAACAAAGCGTTACATCAAATATCCCACCCATGTAGGCATATATATTGGTGATGGAAACTTCATCCACGCATCTTCAAATCGCAACAGACTTGGCGTAAAAGTTGACGCCCTTTCCTCCGACTTCTTTTCAAGAACATTTATGGGGGCTACACGGGTGAAAAAATCACCTGATGACACAGCAGAAACCTCCAAAAATTCACAGAATCAGCCCTCAAATAATTCCTAGTATTTGAACAAAAAGACCACACCTATTCTCCTTTTCTCAATCCTAATCCATCTTTCCGGTTACTATGTACTCATCGAAAGGATTGAGCCTTTCCAGTATTTTGCTTATCTCATCCTGTGGTGGTCCTATATTATCTTCATCGATGCAGTCCTTGCCCGGAAAATCAAGCGTTTCCTAATTTTGAACAAAAACCTGCCTTTCCTGATAATTATTTCTTCGGGTTACTGGTGTTTATATGAGATTATCAACCTCAGACTTGAGAACTGGTTTTACATAAACCTTCCTCACAACTTCTTTCAGAGGTGGGCAGGTTATATGTTCGCTTATGGCACTGTCATACCAGCCCTTTATGTAACCAAAGAACTGCTTCTTGAAATACTGGGCGAGATACAGGTCAAACCTCGACCCATGAGGGCTTACCAGAAATTAGTTGTTTATGCAGGTATTTTTGCACTCATCATGACCATAGTGTTTCCTATTTATTTTTTTCCTCTCGCATGGGTCTTCCTTATTCTGATTATGGAAGGTTGTAATTATCAAAAAGGTTATTCCTCTTTCATGAGAGAAATTGAACAGGGTTTATTGGGAAACCTCATTGCCACTATCCTGTCAGGGTTAGTCTGTGGGATTTTATGGGAAATCTGGAACTATTGGTCTATTTCCAAATGGGTATATACTGTTCCTTTCTTTGAAGACCTTAAAATATTTGAGATGCCTCTGCCTGGTTACTTTGGGTTTCTATTCTTTGCTGTGGGGACCATTGCCTTCATGAATTTTCTTCAGGGAATCAAAGTGTATAGCTTATATCTCCTTCGGGTAACATCTGTAGCCCTAGCACTTTCCTTATTCTCATTTATATTGATTGACAGAAACACAGTCTTTTCATACACAACGAGGCTCGATCAGCTATCTTTTATAGCAAAGGAAAAACTTGATACATTGAAGCGCGCAGGAGTTCAAATAAGTTTTGGAATAAACCCTCAGCAGTTAGATCCCATGGAAAAGGACGCCCTCGACTTGATTCATCTGAAAGGTCTAGGATATGATCACTTCCTCAAACTGCGAGACCGTGGAATTGACACCATACAGAAACTCTCCCTGACGGACGAAAACACAATCTCACCCATCCTCGATGAAGCGAATATGAGAAGGATACGGGTCTACTCGAAGGCGGCTAAGAAAGCTCGTTATTGATTGGTCCATAAACCGTGTTGCACAATGGGTGATCGATTATCAGCTCTTATTCACGTATATATACCGCCGGTTACACAGTACAGTTATTATTTCTTAACTCTTGCTTGCCCTCTCTTTTCCATATCTGCACCTATTTCTTCATGCCTTCCGTCTCGCTTCTTGCCTTATTACTTCACTTCCTTTCCCGCACGTTCTGCTTTCCTGTCCACTTAAACATTGACAGTCTTTGGTTAATTATGGTGAAATACCGACTATGGCTAAGAAACAGACGAAAGACTTGATTAGAAAACCAGACTTTCTTCTCCAGTTTATTGAAAACGCATATATTTTTATCCAGGAGAATTTACGCGGTTTTATCATTGGCGCTGTTATATTTGTTTTGGCAGTTGCTTCGGTTTATGGTTATGCGGTCTACGCACGTAAACAGGAGGAGAAATCCCAGACCACTCTGTTTCAGGGCATAAAAAGCTTTGAAGAATACAGCCAGGGCGGCAAGCAAGAAAGTCTCACAAACGCTGAAAATGTATTCCAAACCCTTATTAAAGAAAAAAAAGGTAAGGCATATAAGATTGCCAGGCTTTACCTGGCAACCATTTACACTGTACAGGGAAAATCAGATGACGCTAAGATGCTTTATCAGCAAGTGATAAAGGATTCTTCTGGCACAATTCTGCAAACACTGGCTGAACAAGCACTCCAGGGTTTAGAGAAAAAGTAGCCGTTAGCCAACACGTGTAGTTGATTATCAGGTCTCATCCAAAAAATATTCAACCATGTCATCCCCAATAAAACAACCATCTTAACCCTTATCTGTATGGCAAAAAACAAAAGGGTATGACAGAATCGCGCTACCGACTAATGGTTGGAAGCTCTGGCTGTTAGCCGTATAAAACAGCCACCGGTTCATATTTCGTTCCCTGCACCGCAGGGTAGATGCCTGCCAGAATACCAACGAGTGTACTTATTAAGAGTGAGACTACGATATTTTCAAGGTAAAGCGAAAATGGTACATTCCCAAAATAGCTTACGAAGACAGTGATTATAAAACCCACCAGGATTCCAAGGGCACCTCCCATAAGAGCCACAACAACAGACTCGGTAAGAAACTGCAGAATGATGTCCCTTTTCTTCGAGCCCACAACCCGTCGTATGCCTATTTCAAGCTTTCTCTCGGAAATAGAAAGAAGCATGATGGCAAAAATTCCGAGTCCTCCTATTAAAAAAGAGACGATGGAAGCAATCACTGTCAGGATCGATACCAGACGGATACCTTGTTCCTGTGTTTTAACAATGTCTTCCATGGTAAAAACTGAAAAATCATCTTTCTGCTCGGGCTTCATATTACGAATCGTCCTTATAAAACTCTGCAGGATCTGCTTCATATCAGTCAGCGGGATCTTATCCTGTATCTGAATATATGCCCCTTTGATGAAATCCACATTGCTGTACCGCCTCATAATAGAAGTCAAGGGCACATAGACCTGTAGGTCCTGATCCTGACCTGCCAGATCAGTCCCTTTTTCTTTTAGTACGCCAATAACCTCTGTTGGGACTCGGTAAACAAGAATGTATTTGCCTATGGGGTTCTCCTGTTGAAAGAGATTCTCAAATACCTTGTACCCGACAACAGCTTTCTTCCTCCCATTCACGTTATCGTCCTCTGTAAAATACGTACCCATAAGCAAATCCAGGTTCCTTATCTGAAACATTGCTTCGGTTGTACCGACAACACCTGCAGTGACTGTCTTTTCTTCGTAGCGTGCAGGATAGGATACGTCGTAGAAAGGTGCGATCTGAACAATTCCGGGAACCGACTCCCCGATTCTCTGGACAGTCTCAAGTTTCAAACTCTTTGAATCACCGAAGGGCATAGCGCCCCTCCCTGTGAAACGCATGTAACCCGACCTGAGAATAATAAGATTCTTTCCGAATTTGCCTATTTCACTATCGATCTGTTTCTTAAGACCATTGCTTATATTGCCAAAAGCAACGAGACTCATTACTGCGAAGAGTATTCCAAGAAGAGCAAGAATCATCCGACCCTTATGAACGATGAGGTTCTGGAAGGCTATCCTGAGATAGAAGGCAAGCGTGTATTTCATCCCCGTATTGCCTCAATAGGCTCTATCCTGCTCGCCTTCAATGCTGGCCGAAAACCCGCAATTAATCCAGTAAGAAAACTGAACATAAGGGAAAAAACAACAACTTTGTATGAAAACAACATGGGTATATCAAAGAGTGTCTCGAATGTTCCACCCAGCGCTAGGCTGAGCAAAATACCGGCTATCCCCCCTAAAAGCGTTATGATCACCGACTCAAGGAGAAATGAGAGGAGGATACCCCTTCTTGACGCTCCGTAGGCTCTCCTAATACCGATATCCTTCCTTCTCTCCTGTATAGTAAGATAAAAAAGATTGGCAAGCACAAAACCACTTACCACAAGCGCGACTATAGACGCCATTCCAAGAAAAAGCAGAAGCTGGCCTGATATGACTGTTACAAACTTCATTATGTCCTGTGAACTCCTTATGGTAAAATCATCTTCAGCCGACCCCTGAAGGCCGTGGTTTCTCCGAAGCACGGCCTTCACGTCCGCAACAGTTTCGTTCACATCCCTATTTGTCTTTAACCTCACCCCGCTCAGATACTTCTTATCATTAACAACCCTGCTCATAACCGTGGTAAGCGGCATAATCACCCTGTCATCTATTTGTGCGCCCCCGGTTCCACCGCCCCTTTCTTTCAGAACCCCTACCACTGTCATGGGAAGCCTGCCTGCAAGGATCACCTTGCCAATAGCGTCTTCACCCTGAAAAAGCTCATCATATACCTTCGATCCTATAACAGTCACAGCCCTTGCATATTTGTAATCATCTGTACTGAAAGGAGAGCCTGCCTGAAGGTCCCACGACATCGATTCAAAGTAATTTGTCGTGGAACCGATTATACGAGACTGCCATTTTCGGTCTTTATACTTCATTGTTGGACGCCTCGCATAATAAGTCTTCACAGAATCGTAGACTCCTTCGATGCTATCAAGGCTTTCTGCATCTGCAAGTGTAAGTGTGCTCCCTCTCGTTCGCGCTGTTCGTTGCCTCTCTCCACCTCCCCAAACCATAATAGAATCCGGACCAAGTACTTCAAATATATCCTTGGCTTTTTTATTTGCTCCATCAATTGTGGTAATGATGACACAGATGGAAAGAATGCCAAGAGCTACCCCGGCAAATGAAAATATGACCCGTCCCCGATAGTAATAAAGGATTTTGAGAATCTCCTGAAGAAATTCTCTACCTCGTGATATCTTCTGATATAGTCCCATCTTCTATCCTGATCAGTCGTTTGCCAAAGGATGCGAGCTTGGGGTCATGGGTTACTACAATGACTGTCTTCCCTTCGTCATTTAGTATTCGGAAAAGATCCATAATCTCGCCTCCGGTCTTGGAATCCAGAGCACCGGTTGGTTCATCTGCGAGGATCAGGTCAGGTTCGTTAATCAAGGCACGGGCTATAGCTACCCGTTGCTGTTCACCGCCAGAGAGCTGGGACGGTTTGTTGTAAACCCTCTCTGCGAGGCCAAATCTGCTGAGAAGTGCTTTTGACTTTTCACGGGGATGTTTAATATCCTTGGAAGAATAAACGATGGGAATAAGGACATTCTCAATGGCATTCAAATAGGGGAGCAGAAAAAACTGCTGAAAAACAAAGCCTATATGCAGGTTTCTCATGGATGCAAGTCTCTCATCATCCAGGCCGTTGATGAAAACATCCATGAATCTGTATTCACCTTCAGTCTGCTTATCGAGAAGTCCAACAATATTCATTAATGTGGTCTTGCCTGAACCGGAGACGCCCATAAGAACAACAAACTCCCCACTTCTAATTTCGAGATCGATTCCCTTGAGAATGGGCAGCTCGCGTTCTCCTATAAAATAACTTTTCTTTATGTTCCGAAGGGTAATCACTTCTTGGAGCCTGGCGAAGCATTCTGGGAAGGTTTTCTGACAACAACCGGTACCACTATGGTTTCACCTTCCTCAAGACCTTTAACGACTTCTGTAAACCTGTCATCCCGGATACCTAGAGTTACCTGCTTAGCCTCTGTTTTATCCCTCCCTTTGAGATAGACTATCGTCTTACCTTCTTCAAATCGGACAGCATTATTCGGGATAACCAGCACATCAGTTTTTTCCTCTACAATAATTCGTACATGGGTTGTCATTTCTGGTCTTAAAAAAACTGTATCTTCAGGGGCTATCTTCACAATTGCGAGGTAATAAACTATGTTATCTTTAATTTCTGGTTGGGGATAAATCATGTCGATCTTCCCATAAAACCTCTTGTCACGAAAGGTATCAACCCAGTATTCTATTTTTCTACCGGGTGTCGTCCGACCGATATCAGTTTCATCCACATAAATCCACATTTCAAGCTTGGAAGGGTCTATAATGGTGATGAGAATCGCAGCGGAAAGACCTGAAACCACGGTCTCACCGAGTTGCGTTGAAACTGCCGATACATACCCGGAGATTGGAGCATAGATCTTTGTGTAACTTAGAGATACTTCAAGGGCTTTGCGTCGTTCAGCAGATTCTTTTATTTTTGCTGTACCATATTCCACCTGTGCAAGGGCCACATCCATCTCACGCTTTGCTTTGTCAACGTTATCCCTGGTAGTGAATTCTTTCTCCAAAAGGCTGAGTTCTCGTTCATAGTTTGTCTTGCTGTAGACGTATTGTGCCTCCTTTGCTTCGAGATCCTTCTTCAATGACTCTATGGTAGCCTCTGTATTTCTTATGTTTGCCAGAATCTCTCGGTCATCAATCGTGGCAATCAATTCACCCTTTTTTACCGCATCACCCACCTGATACTTAAGATAAGTGAGTGTTCCGGTTGCCCGTGTGCCGACCTTGACAATAGCTCCAACTTGAGCTTTGATGATGCCTGTCTGTTCAGTGAAATGGGTAACATTGCCCCGCTTTACAGTAACATCCTGGCCAGCTTTTCCCTGGCTGGCCTTATTGCCTGAAAATAAAAAGACCAGTACACCTCCTGTAATCAGGATTATCGCTGCGATAACAACATATTTCTTCTTCATGATCATTCTCTGCCTATATAGGCAACACGCTCCAGGCTTGCCAGGTTTGTATTGGCCCTGGAAATGGCGCTTACCAAGTTTTCTTTTGCTTTGGCAAGGTCCCTCTCACTCTGAAGAAGGGCCATAATGTCACCTTTTCCGACTTTATATTCCCCGAAGGCTTGGTCAAAGTTCGACGTAGCCTCCCTCACCAGTTCTCCATAAAGGGTTACATTTTGAGCACTGAGTTCATAGTCTTTCAATGCCTTTATAATCTCCACGCTAACAGTTCTTTTTATCTCTTCGAGCCTGTATTTCGCAGCGGCAATATCACGTGATGCCCCGAGCATATTGTAGTAACGGCCTATACCGTCAAAAAGTGGCCAGGAGAAGTTTATACGGAACGTTTCCTGCCGGCCTTCTGGAAAAAACTGGTAATCCTGCCGTGTCTGTTCGAGCTGGGTCTTGATCCTCGGGAACCATGCGCTCATCTTTTCCCGGTAAGCCATGTTCAGTCGCTCAATTTCGTTCTTCTGTACTGTCACGTCAGGCCTGATATTAATTGCCCTCTCAGTCAACTGCTGATAGTCTCCTTTGTATTGCGGTTCCATGAACGGACCATCTACCTCTTGCTTGTCTTCAGGGTCATAGAGAAGGAGGCTCTTGAATTCAGCAAGTGTTTTTTCATACTCCCTCTGAGCGTCCATGTACTCGATCCTGGCTGTTGTCATGCGAACTTCCGACTGGAGGACATCGCTCTTCTTTGCTACACCTGCACTGTATCTCCCTTTCGTAAGGGCTAACACCCTCTCTGCCACATTAAATGCCTCTTGTCTTTTCTCAACAATCGACTTATTTCCCATTACAGTATAGAAGGCTGCCTTAACAAGGTAGAGAACATCGTTCTTTACACCCTGGAGACGTTCTTTTTCTCGCAGAGTGGAAAAAAAAGCGCCTTTTCTGCGGGCATAGCGCTCACCTCCATCAAAAAGTAGATAAGAGATTGATCCATTGAGTGTGTATGCATCTCTCGACCCGGAAGCACCTGAAGTGCTGCTTCCGCTCAGAAAGCTTACCGACCGCTTGCCATTGAGAGACCTCACATACGAACTATAAAGTTCAACCTGTGGCAGGTAGGGGTCCATAGTAGAGATATATGAATACTCTGTTTTTTTCACAATTTCTTTTTGTTCTTTAATGAGAAAAGAGATTTCAAGCGCCCTTTTGATGGCTTCATCAAGGGTAATGGCACATGCTTCACGGCTCAAAAAGCTAACGATCATTATACAGACAAAAATGATTCTACGTCTGGATAAAAACATTTTCCCTCCAAAAAAACATCAACAGTCTATCGTTATTTCCTTTATAAATCAAATCATTCTGCATATATCGACAGCAATGGATCTTCATAATTCAGTCTGGTATCGATGTCTTGTATCTGGTTTTTTGCAAAAGAAATGCCAATAACCTAAAAACAGATTCTTGTTTGCACTACCAGAAATCAGTACCTTTGGTCATCGATAAGCCTGTATGCTTATCGATGCCGGAGTTAATTGTTTTGTCCTGTGTGATTAGCAGGATGATTTTCTTAAGACATGGTTACTGGATCGACGTTTTTGTCGTAATTTTTTTTGAAAACGACAAAATTGTTAATGGATAACGACTCTTCGTTCCTATTCGCCATTAATTTCAATATATTATGTTCAAGCATTCCGGGCATGTGTATTGCTATGGGGACATTACATATCCATAGTATTTGGGATACAAACAGCCAGGAGGATCAAGATGAAAAGATTGCTTTTTTTGATAATTTTTTTTTCAATGATGTGCATTGCGCCAAGCATAGGTCATGCTCAAAAACCTCACTATGGCTACCCCCACGGATATTGGAGGGGTTCTTATTACAGGCCACATCATAGACCTTACTATTATCCCTGGTATGGATCGTACTATCGGCTGTTGCCCAGACATTATTATGCCCCGGCACCTGCATATGTCTATCCTCCTCACCCTGTAATATACGCACCACCTCCAGCAGTTATAATCGTTCCAAATCAGGCCTATGCTTACCCTGATATCCCACCCCCACCCCCTGCCCCATCATCTCAGGTTACCTCACCCCTGCAATCAGTTCCAACAGCTATTCTTCAGCCAATCTATTTTGATCTCAACAAATCTGCTATCAGGCCTGACGCTGAAAAAATCTTGAAACAGAACCTCGAATGGTTCAGACAGAACCCCGGCAGAAAGGTGAGCATTCAGGGAAATTGTGATCCTCGGGCAACAGAACTGTACAACCTCTCCCTCGGCAAAAGAAGGGCTGAAGCAGCACGGCAATACCTTGTTGAACTTGGTGTTGACACTAAACTTCTCGATGTTGTCAGTTTCGGAAAGGAAATGTCAACTTGCACAGGAAAGGATGAATCCTGCTGGGCTAAGGAAAGGCGGGTTGATTTTATACCTTCACCCTGATAACACCCGGTATAGAGAAGAAATGGCCCCTTATCGCATAAGGGGCGCGTTAAAGGAAAAATGACTTTCACCTCCCTTCATATTTTGCACCGTTCTCAAGTATTCTGTTATAATAACCCGTGCTGTGCTTCCCATGGAATTCTACGAGGTAGGTATTCATGAAGAGTCTTTTGAGAACAAAAGTCTTTCTGATTGTTGCTCTTGTTTTACTCTGCCTGCTTTTGATACTGACACTCTATGCCGATGAGACCGCCGTGGTTACAGATATTGTTGACGGCGATACCCTCGCTATTGAGTATAACAACAAGAAAGAATTGATAAATCTGATTGGCATTGATGCCCCGGAGAGCGTAATGAACAGGAAGGCAGAGATTGACTCCAGAACCACAGGAGAAAGCCTGCTCACCATCACGTCCAAAGGCATAGATGCAAAACGTTTTGTTGAAAGGATCGTCAATAAAGGAGACACGGTGTTCATAGCTTTCGATGCCCAGGCAAAAGACCAGGAGGGAAAACTTCAGGGCTACGTCTATCTTTCCGATGGAAGACTTCTCAATGAAGAAGTTGTCAGAGCAGGGTATGCCAAGGTTACAGCTTCCTTTTCCAATCCAAAATTTAGGGATAGATTCATGGAGGCTTATAGAGAGGCAAGAACCTTTAGGCGCGGGCTATGGAGGTCTCAATAGGTACCAAGAAAAAGAGCAAAAAAATCGATTGTTAAGTCAACATCCTGTTTTAACATCTCGATTTTCAATGTGCGGGAGCCTCTATGGAACGCAATGGGTCCTTTTTTTGTTTCAATCATTGTTTCTCCATGTTTGCTGTTTAACCTACATTTGTGCTTGACATGTCTGCTATTTGTGCTATTAAAAATTATACACTCTAAGATACTTAATAAAACAAAAGGAGGCTATTATGAGTGTCTATGTTGTGAATGAAATTGTGGGGACCAGCACAAAGTCATGGGAAGATGCAACAAAACAGGCAATAGAAACTGCTGCAAAGACCGTCTCAGATCTCCGTATTGGTGAAGTGGTGAAACAGGACGTGACAGTAGAAAATGGGAAAGTGTCGAGCTATCGGGTACGACTCAATATTTCGTTCAAGTACAAAGAAAAATAGTCTGGTTGAAGAAACCACCTGTTTCATGCAGGGCCGCAGTGGCCCTGCATTTTTTATCCACATTTCAACGACCACTACCCGGTAGGAAAAAGTTGTCTGTACCTCAAGTAGGGTCCTGCAACACAGCTTCATTTTTCGATATAGTGAATCGCCATTTACAGAAAAGCTCTTTCGGATGAGGATCAGGGGGTGCAAACAGACACTCGACCTGAATACGCCGGTCAATCTCCTCGATGATGCTCATAAATTCTCCATAATGCATGTCTTTACAACTGTATTCTCCAAGACCCCTCTTTAGCCGAGCCTCCTGAGAAGCGCAATGGGGAATTGAAATAATAATTTCATTATCCTTTTCATCAATTTCAAAACCTGATATCATGGTCCAGGGAGAATACCTGAGAACCTTAGCAAGGGCTTTCAACCCCTTTTCTTCGATCGAGAACTTCTCTTTTATCTCCCTGGTCATAATCTTACCCATTCTGTGCCACACTTCCTCATTGATCCTGATTGCAGCGTCATAGCCATAAGCCTGCTCTACACCTATAAACCAAAACCCGTCAGTTCTTCTTAACTGGTTCACCATAAACTCGATATAGGGTAAAAGCTCTTCGTTTCTGAATTGAGGCAGTTTCATGTGCGTTTTTCCTCCTTTATGCTGTTGACCATACTTGCTCGGGAAAAATGTAGCTTTCTCTTACAGATTCTATTCCCCAATGAAGTCTGTGTCAATTATCTCTTATAAACGGGAGGCGAACAGGAAGGGTGGGAAAAATCAAAAGTGGATTAAGAATCCTACAATGAAGAAGGCGACAACCATACCGAATAGGGTTGACATCGATGAGGCTGCAATCTACCTGGTACACGTGCCCAAATGCAATCAGGTAAACCATAAGGGACGGGAAGATTCCGATTGTACGGGATACAAAAAAAATATTACCGGACGTGAAGCATATGGATTTATGCTCGTGCACAACAAAGAACAATACACTTCCTAAAGAATATCCTAAACATGCATACTTTCCCAAATAAATAATTGTAGTAAGAATACATGGAGGTAAAGGATATTGTCAGATACAACTAAGATAATTTCCATAACCACGCTACAAAATAAGCTAACATAGAAGATGATGGATGCCTCAAACACAAAAGAACCCATCTATACTCTCAGGAACAATGAATGTGGCAGCAATCATCATATCATCTCACGAGATATGCGGCCTGAAAGAAGATGAAGCCAGTGTAAGGGCGTTTTGAAATATTCGAGATGGTTCACAAACGTATGAAGTGCTATGATACGTCTCGAAATGTATCCCTTGATAAGATACAGAAAGGCAATGGCCTATAGGGTTTTATTCACAGAAGCTAGAGAAGATTATTTCAAGAAATCGATGAATCAATCAAAAAGGTGGTCAAGAAGGATAGTCTTTGCATGAAAACCCTTTTATGGGAAATACTTTGGTCATGAGTTTGGCCTGATCGGATAGGACATTATAAGCCCTATGTGGCAAAGTAGCTTACCGTATTCTATCACCATATTGGAGACGAAACAGAGTTTATGGAGATCGTGGGCATAGCAAACGCGAAAAATGAGGAAATCTACTGGCTTGTGTTAAAAAGATTGAAAACTGTCAAAAGGAAATGAATATTCCTCCATTGTGCCTCTCGATATATGGAATCAAAAGGGGGTGAAGTATTGGAGAAAGGGCAACAGAAAGGACGCCACATCAATGGGGGTGATCTACAAAAAAAGGTAAGATTTATTAGATAAAGTACTATCGTAACAAAAAACCATTCTATGGAAATTCGAAATCCAAGAAGAAACAGATGCAAAGCAACTTCGGAATTACAGGAAGGATAAATCGCTGGAGGCTGTTTCTTTGGCCTCAAGGTGGAAAAAGACTTCTTTGAAAGACTGGCGAATGATCTAATTGCAGATTACAGAACGAATGGGAATAAACCATTGATACGAGCAGAGCGAAGTGATGGATATGCACGTTTAAACAGGTTCGGATTGGGGAGAAGTTGTTTTACGGCTTTAAGATGGACAACGATTATGAACATGATAATATGGTGAGGGCGTGAGTGCCAGAATGTGTAACGATGAAAACACGGTTACAAGATGCCCCTAGCATTGACAGTTGCAACATTGTGAACGAGGATGGCCTGGAATCGGCACGTGAATGTTTGTGAGAGATCCACAAAAAAGATAAGAAGATAACCGAAAGCCAAGGCATGGTTACAAATGCAGTTATAGTCCCAATCTTACGTCATGGGATTAGTCTGATTTTGATCGGTATATCTGATATTAAAAAAGTGCCGAGGACCGGAATCGAACCAGTGACACGGGGATTTTCAGTCCCCTGCTCTACCGACTGAGCTACCTCGGCACGTTGTTATTTAAAACACACTTGTTCGCCGGATGTCAAGAATAAAGACCGTGATCGGCAACACGCGATCAGTGAAAGTCGTATATCGTTACCTGCATATCGCATCTCGTAAAAGGCCATATATAATATTTTACGTATTGTGCGAAAATGAATCTGCACAAAATATAAACGATGATATGCGAAATGGGGTGTTTAACAACATACTGCATGGGATATACTCAACATCAGGTTCTTCAAAACCTTTTGACTTTTTATCACCTCTATGTTAACAAATTCACATGAAAGAATTGATGACCAAACCGTTTCGGGGACTTCTATATAATCGCAATAAAATTGACGATATTGCGTCTTGCGTGTGTCCTCCCTATGATGTCGTATCGAGTGTCCGCACCTATTACGAGCGAAACCCGTTCAATGCTATACGCTTAGAACTTCCCCTGCCCCAGCCGTCAATGGATAAATACAACGTCGCCAAACATACCCTAGACCAGTGGTTGAGGATTGGTGTGGTTCAGAAGGACTCGAACGACACAATTTATGTGTATGAACAGGAAATCATTGTAAATGAAATACACTACCTGAGAAGGGGTTTTATTGCTCTGAACAAGCTTCAGAAGGAGCGTATCCTCACCCACGAGGAGACGAGGAAAAAGGCAAAAGAAGATCGAGAGCGGCTGATAACAACGCTCAAAACGTATACTAGCCTTGTCTTTGCTCTCTACGAAGATAAAGAAGAGGCTATTGAAGACATACTCATCAGTTCGCAGAAAGAGAAACTATACAATTTTGTAGACGAACAATCGATAACAAACAGATTTTATCGGATGACAAACCCCGAGGAGATAGCAATGCTTGCATCCCTCATGGAATCAAAAAAAATCTATATCGCCGACGGTCACCACAGGCTGGCTGTGTCATACAGGATTGGCTTGGACTACATCCCAATCTATCTCACCAATATGTATTCAACAGGAATTGTAATCCTGCCATACCATAGGATTATCAAATTCAACAAACCCAGGAGCCTCAAAGAAGTATTATCTCTCTTGGAAGAATCTGTTCTGATTGAGAAGTTTCCCCTGACAGATATGAACTCGCCCAGAAATGCTACGCAAAAGATTAATACTGCGGCAAAACCTTCTTACATACTCTATTCCAAAGATGATCCTGACAATTTCTATATTCTGTCAGAAAAAGCCCCTATCTACACAGATACAACAGTACATGAGAGTGTACGAAGACTCAAAGTTAGTATTCTCCACATGGGCATTCTGAAAAACGTCCTCAAAGTCCAGGATGAAGAAATCTCATTTACTCAGGCCCTTGACAAAACCGTTGCCCAGGTAAAGGAAGGCATCCATGATCTAGCGTTCTTCCTGCCACCAACTCTTGTTGAAGAGGTCAAGGAGATTGCCGATAATAGCCTTTACATGCCTCCCAAATCAACGTTTTTCTATCCAAAGATACTAACAGGCCTCGTCTTTTATCAGTATGATGGCAACGTATCTTCATCCCCATAATACTGCCTATTTTGTCCAACTACCCCCTTTTAGTATCCGCCGATATACCGAATATGCACTCTTCCCTTATTTCTCCCTGTGGCTCGGACCCTTGTTATCATACACGATTTTTGAATTCAAATTGGCATGACTGAGGTCGGCTTTGATCGGGATGAAACCCTCGATGTTTTGTGCAAAGACAAACTCCGGATTATTCAGAAAAAAAATGGATATCGTTTCTCGATAGATCCAATCCTTTTGGCCAATTTTTTAATCCTCAAGAAACATGAACGGCTTCTGGATATTGGATCAGGGTGTGGCATTATCCCTGTTTACCTGTGCAAAAAAAGCTATGGGAATGAAATGCTTGGCATAGAGATACAGGAGGACTTGTACAATGTGTCTCTCAAGAACAAAACAATAAATGATTGCAGAAATGTGAGTTTCATGCATGGCGATATAAAGGTTTTGGCTCAATTACTCAAGCAATCACCCTTTCATGTTGTGGTTTCAAACCCCCCCTATACAAAAGAAAAAGGGGGCAGGAAGAGCCCCCAGCATTCACGGCTTGTTGCAAGGTATGAAACTTTCTTGACCCTCCCTGATCTCATGATGACAACCTCTTCTCTGCTTTTTAGAAAAGGGAGATTTTATACTATCTATCCGTCTCGAAGGTTGGGGGAGCTAATCGGATTCGCCAGACTGAATAGCCTTGAACTGAAACGATTGCGTCCCATCTACCCTAGAAGGGACAAGGAGGCAAATCTCTTTCTGGCAGAGTTCATCAAGGAGGGTGGCATAGGAGCAAAAATTGAACAACCTCTTTACATTTTTGGCAATAGCGGCTACACTGATGAGGTAAAAAAATATTATATTCTTAACGGCTGACAATGGAAACAGTAACCCAACTCATAGCAGACGATCTGGCAAGACTCGAGTCAACAATCCAGAAGCTTATAACAACGAAGATAGGCTTCATCAAAGAAATTGTGAATCACATTATCAGATCAGGCGGAAAAAGGGTGCGGCCCATTCTAATAATGCTTACTGCTCGGCTTTGCGGATACAAGGGTGAAAAACATATCCCATATGCAGCAATAATTGAATTCATCCATACAGCAACCTTGCTCCATGATGATGTGGTGGATAATGCTCAGACCAGGCGTGGTTCTTCAACCGCAAACACCTTGTGGGGGAATGAACCGAGCGTTCTTGTTGGCGATTTTCTTTTTTCCAAGTCATTTGAATTGATGGCTCATAATGGGAACGAGGAAATCATGAGGATCATGTCTGAGGCCACAACATCCCTCGCTGAAGGAGAGATTTTAGAGCTTCTCAAAACGTGTGATATTGACACAACAGAGGAGGAATACTTCGAAATCATCAAGAACAAGACTGCGTCTCTTTTTTCTGCCGCTTGCGAAGTAGGGGCAATCCTTGGCCGGGTAAATCAGACAAAGAGGGCTGCATTACGAGATTTCGGATACAACCTTGGCATGGCTTTTCAACTTACTGATGACGTTCTCGATTATACCTCCTACGATGCTGTTCTTGGCAAGCGCGTGGGCACAGACCTCAAAGAGGGAAAGGTAACCCTTCCCCTTATCCATGCGTTGGTATCCTCTGCAGAAAAGGAAAAAGATTACATTAATACAGTAATAAACAATACAAAGGTAACTGCAAGAGACTTTGTCAGGGTTGGCAAGATCATAAAGAAATATGGTGGGGTTGAATATACAACGAATGCAACACGCCAATTCATTGAAAAGGCAAAGCTAAATCTTAAGGCCTTTAAACCGTCAGCCTATAAGGAAAGCCTTGCTACACTCGCAGACTACATTCTTGGCCGGGAAACGTAAAATCGTAAGGCGTGATCAGCGAAGCATAATGGGTTTCCTTCCATCTGATTCTTTGAATCATTGATCTCCGTGGTTTTTACTGATGGCGCGTTACACGTTATGACTTCGTGAGAATGGCACCTTTAGGAATTACAACTATACCCCTGTCGGATACGAAAAACTGTTTCCTGTCCTTTTCCAGGTCATATCCGATTTTCATCCCATCAGGGACTCTCACATCTTTATCAATGATCGCCCTCTTCACTTTTGCCCGCATACCGACCACTACATTGTGAAAGAGGATCGATTTATCTACTTGCGCGTAGCTGTTAACCCTTACACCCGGTGACAATATACTTCGCTCAACCCGCCCGCCACTTATGATGACACCGCTGCAGATGATCGAATCAAGCGCTTTGCCGGCCCTTCCTTTGTCCTCATCGGCAAATACTGTTTTAGCCGGTGGGTACTGACCTTCATATGTTCGTATTGGCCAGCTTTTATCATAAAGATTAAATATGGGGTTTACTGATGCAAGGTCCATGTTAGCCTGGTAATAGGCATCTATGGTTCCAATATCGCGCCAGTAGTCAGCATCCTTTCCACCAACCATGCCAAATCTGTAAACAAACACCCTGTGGTCAGGATACATAAACGGAATAATATCTCGTCCAAAATCATGGTGAGACGTTTCCATAGCAGCATCTTTATTCAGGGTATCGATCAGTGCATTTCTGTTGAAAATATAAACCCCCATGGAGACATATGCCTTACCGCGCTTGCCCGGAATAGCTTTCGGCTTTTCAGGTTTTTCTTCAAAACCCACTGCCCTGCCCGTCTCATCAACCTCGATAACCCCGAAACGATGGGCCTCTCTCAAATCAACTTCAATCGCGGAGATTGTGAGATCAGCTTTCTTTTTCTGGTGGTATCGAATGAAATGGCCATAATCCATCTTATAAATGTGATCACCTGATAGGATCAAGATATATTCTGCATCCCACTCTTCCAGATGATACAGATTCTGATATACTGCATCTGCGGTCCCCTTGTACCAGTCCTCTCCAACACGCATCTGAGGTGAAAGATGGGACATAAATTCTCCAAGTTCTGCACTGAAAATACTCCATGCATCAATTGTATGCCGTTGAAGAGAGAAAGATTTGTACTGGGGGAGAATAAAGATTCTTCTCACACCTGAATTAATGCAATTACTGAGAGTAAAATCAACTACCCGGTATTTTCCGCCAAAAGGAACAGCAGGCTTTGCGCGATCTCTCGTGAGCGGGTGGAGGCGGGCACCTACGCCGCCCGCCAGAATAAATGCTATAGCATTCTGAATAATCTTCGATTTCATAATTGTATATTTAAGTAATAGCATATTCCTGCAAATAATCAATCACAAAGAAATAATTTTCTTGCGCTGGCTGGTAACTTGGGGTAATTTCAAATCTACACGTATGAATATCTTCTGTGTCCCTCCACTCCTGAGCGCCCTAGTTCTTTTTACACTTTTCCTTATGGGCATTATGAAGGCAAAGGCATCGAAGGCCAATATTCTATTCGCTTTCATATGCCTCATCGGGTGTTTTTTAAACACAGATAAGGCAATCCTCACTGGGTCGCTCCATCCCCTTGCAGCCTTGCGATTAAGCAGAATTGACCACGCATTCCTTGTTTTTGTGATCCCCCTCTACCTTCATTTCGCTGTTATTGTTACTGGCTATCGCAGGTGGCTTCCCGGTGTAAAAATCTGTTACGGAATAGCAATCTTATTTATCCCTGTGACGCAACACAACCTATATTTAATTGGGGTAAAACAATTCTTTTTTGGTTATTTTGCATTAGCCGGACCCTTCTTCTATATCTTTGGTATCTTCAGTTCTGCAAGCATTGTTCTTTCCATATGTCTCCTTGTAAGAAACCTGAAAGAGGAAAAAGTGGCTATTAAAAAAACAAGGATCAAGTATATCCTTGTCAGTTTTGGTTTTGCAGCTGCTGTCACCCATTTTGACATAGTTACCATGATGGGCTACGAATGGTATCCTCTGGGCAACTTTGCGTTTATCCCTATGTCCCTTCTCGGATATGCAATCTTCAGACATGACATCATGGAATGGACAATTTTTCTTAACAAGGGCATGGTTTTTTTTACGCTGTTCTTTATGTCCATAGGCTTTTTCCTCGGTACTACAGTGATTGTGAGGCACGTACTGGGACAAGACTTTGACAGGGATCTCATCTCTTTAATATCAATGATCATCACCTTCTTTTTGCTGTATGTATCGAGCCAAAAGGTTTACAGTACCATCACACAGTTTTTACAGCAGGAATTCATTCTGAACAGAACGGCCTTAAGGGGTTTAAGCTCAGAAATTCTAACCCTTTTAAAGATAAGCGATATAAAGACAAAGATTACGGTTGAACTTTCCAGGATCTTTGGGCTGGAAAAATGTGAGATTAAAGCAGTTTCGAGGATTGATGCAGGCGAAAATGCAATACTCCTTGATGAGCAGGATTCTTACTGGATTCAGGGTTTTAGACTATCAATCGCCATTCCATCAAAATCAAATCCCTCATACCTTCTCCTCGGAGAAAAGCATACAGTAAACCTGTACACAACTGAGGAAACCGAGGTTCTTATAATGCTTGCCAACAATGTGGCCCTTGCATTTGACAATGCAGATGCCTATACAAAATTGCAGGAATTCTCTGCCTCCCTCGAGCAACTCGTTAATGAACGAACCAGGGCACTTATCCAAAGCGAGAGCCTTGCTGCTGTTGGAAGGCTTGCAGCAGGAGTTGCCCACGAGCTTAACAATCCCCTTGCGAGCGTAATGAGCACTATCGAATATCAGATTGATCATTTAACAGACAATGAACAAATGCGCGAAGACCTGGAATTTTCATTACAGGAACTAAGGAGAGCTGCGGATATCGTTAAAAGCCTGCTCGATGCATCTCGTCAGAAAGAGGAAACAAAAGAACTCATCGATCTGCACATACCCATTGAGGACGCCCTGAAGGTCCTTTACAATCAGTACAAAAACAGGAAAATAACTGTTATCCGCAAATTTGATGCAGAGCGCAGCTTCGTGAGGGGTAATACTTCAAGGCTTTGCCAGGTATTCATAAACCTCATAAAAAATGCAATCGATGCGATTGGAGAAAAAGAGGGTCATATTACCATCGAAACGGCAAACAAAGAACTTCCCTTGGGAAATAATTACCGCGGTGTCACCTCAGGTGATGTGATTGTCTGCAAAATCATAGATGACGGTGAAGGGATCAATGAGAAAAACATTCATAATATATTTAAACCATTCTTCACAACAAAATCCCAGGGGAAAGGCATAGGTCTTGGCCTGTTCATTGTTCATGAGATCGTGAAAGACCATAAAGGCTCGATTACGGCTGATAGCAATCCGGGAAGGGGCACTGTCTTCACTCTTATTTTCCCATCCCATCAACAATCATGAGGTACTCACCTTTGAGTTCTATATCGTTTAACGTGGCAATAAGGTCATCAACAGACCCCCGCAGTACCTGCTCATAGATTTTCGTCATCTCCTTCACAACCACCACAGGCCTGTTTCCAAATTCTACTCGCACGCAGCGGAGTGTCTCAAGAAGCTTGCGAGGCGATTCAAAAAAAATTATTGGATAGGGAAAAGAGGAAAGATCCCGTAGGGCTTTTCGCTTCTTTCCTGGTCGTTGGGGCAGAAAACCGTAAAAGAAAAACCTATCAACATAAAGGCCGCAGATTGAAATGGCCCCTGTAGCTGCCGATGGTCCCGGTACGGTCTTCACTTCCACACCTTCCTCATAGCAGGCCCTCACAACAAATCCACCGGGATCTGAGATACACGGAGTCCCTGCCCCTGATATGAGGACGCCAGACTTTCCTGAACCAATCTGCCGTGCAATGCTTTTTGCCCTCCTCTCTTCGTTGTAACTGTTTATAGTAATAATTGGTTTATGGATGGAAAGGTGGTTCAACAGTTTCAATGCCCGTTCCCTGTTTTCTGCCACAATCAGGTCAGCATCTTTCATGACCTCAATGGCCCGTAACGTAATATCTTTCAGATTGCCAATGGGCGTTCCGACAACATACAGTACACCATCCATGTCCAGCTCCCTTTTTGATGGATCTTTTCTTTAGCGTATCACAATAGCAAAGCAATAGGCTATAGGTGACTGCTTATGAAAAACAGAGAAAAGGCTTGTAGCAAACATTTTTTGTTTCTCATCTCTTACCGGTTGCCAAAACCCATGGCACTCATCCGCTTTGTGTGTTTCATATCATTTACTTTATATCTAGGCGAATATTAAACTTTGAAAGTATTTTGCGATAAAGGTATTGCTTGTAAAAGGCTTGACAATTGCGAAAAAGTTTAAGAAAATAGGAAAATGGTTTTTAGACTAATCATACTCATAGCAATGTGCATATTTCCTCTTCAAGGGATGTGTGGCATTTATGGCTACGTTGATGAAAGTGGTGTCTTTCATTTTACCAATATCAAACCTGCAAACAATAAAAAATATAGAGTCATTGTGCCTGATTCGCCCAAGCCAGCCCTTGGGTTCTATGCAAAAACAGTCAATACTGACCAATATGATTCTCTTATCAAGCAACACTCCTTTAATCATGGCGTCGACCCCACACTCGTGAAAGCAGTTATGAAAGCAGAGTCAAATTTTAATTCTCAAGCTGTTTCCCCAAAGGGTGCTCAGGGCCTTATGCAGCTCATGCCTGATACTGCCCGGCATATGAGGGTGTATGACCCTTTTGATCCAGACGACAATATCAGGGGCGGCACAAAATACCTGAGGCTTCTTGACGACACCTTTCAGGGAAATCTTGAACTTATTCTAGCCGCATATAATGCAGGCCCAAACCGGGTCAAAGAACATAACATGAATGTTCCCCCCTTCGAAGAAACCCGTAACTTCATCAAGAGGGTAAAACACTTTTATAATAAGTTAAAAAATACCCATGAAGGTTAGAGACGAGGCAGCATCCCTCTGGACGCTGCCTAATCGCCTTTCTATTCTCAGAATACTTTTTATCCCCATAATAGTACTTTTTATAGCCTCTCAAGAAGATGGATTGCTCCTTGCTTCATGTCTTCTCTTTATAATAGCAGGGATAACTGACGGGCTTGATGGCTACTTGGCAAGGAAGATGAGCCTAACATCCAGACTCGGTCTTTATCTAGACCCTATCGCCGACAAACTACTTGTTACTTCCGTGCTTATTACCCTGACATATTACCGTCAAGTGCCGCTCTGGGTAACGCTGATTCTGGTAGGAAGAGAATTTTTGATCAATGGGCTGCGTGCTTTCTACGCCATGGAAGGGATAGCAATCTATCCTTCGTCATTCGGAAAAATAAAGACTGCACTTCAGCTTATCGGGATATCTTGCCTGCTTTTTAATATCGCAATTGAGCGTATCGATACGATTGTCCACCAGATTGGGCTTGTAACTATTTATGGTGCATTATTTTTCAGTATCTACTCTGCAACCAACTACCTCGCTGCCCTCTTCAAGCCACAGGTTTCAAAGTGATAATTCTTTGACTTGTAAATTAATTGAATGATTTGAAACCTCAAGTTCTCAGCCTTTTAGCTTCTCATCTTTTTGACTTCTGCTGTTTCGCGTCCACAGATACCACAATCTTGGCACAGACCCTTTTTGCCATTGTCTATGTAAATGCCTTCATCGCCTGATGGACTTTCCAGGTGAAGTGATGTCCCCTTTCTTCTTTTCACGTAATTATAGTCAAGCGGCACCTTTCCATAACCACCAGTTATGTCCAGGGCATACTGGGGCATTGCCAAACCAGAGCCATGCCTCCGTAAGAAATGCATGATGTGAATTCCCTCTTGTATCCTAACCTTGAAATGCATTGCCCCTTTTACCTCATCAAACTGAAAAAGATAGTATGGCTTTACACCCTGGGCTACAAGCAACTCAAAAAGTCTTAAAAGGATATGGGGGCAATCATTCACTCCACGTAAAAGGACTGTCTGGCTTACTATACTGGCACCTGTCGCACTCAGTTTTTTGATTACATCAACAAACTCAGGGGAAACCTCTCGTGGATGATTAATATGAATCACTATCCAAATGGGTGAACTTTTCTTCAATGTCTTAAAATGGTCTTTATCTACTCCCTCCGGGCATACTACAGGTAACCTCGTACTAACACGGATTACACGAATCCTTTCAATATTTTTGAGTCTTCTCATCATATATGAGAAATCCTCCCGTGGCAGGGTAAACGGGTCACCACCTGATACAATAACCTCCGTCAAATCTTCATCTCTTTTCATATGATCGAAACTTTCTTCCCATGTATGCATTGGATGCCTGCTTCGGCCTACAAATCTTCGCCTATTGCAGAACCTGCAAAACATAGCACAGTGAGAAGCTGCTAGAAAAACACCTCGATTCGGATATTTTTTAATGAAAGAAGGCGTTACCAGGAAACGTTGTTCATCGAGGGGATCAATATGCCCAGTGCTAAGAAGTTCATCCTTCGAAGGAACGGACTGTTTCCTTAAAGGACATGCAGGGTTTTCCCGATCCATCAGGTTGAGATAGAATACCGGTATTTTTAGAGGAAAAATTTCCGATACTTCCTGAATATCCTTTTTTGATTCTTCAGTTAGAAATATATGTTGCGAGAGTTGTTCTGCTGTGGAAACAAAAGGGAAGGCAGTGCTCCCGCCCTCCCTCTTTCTTGACAATTTACGGTAATGGTGCGAAGTGTGCCCTTCTATTCTTCGCCCAGCAATCTTCGTTCTTCTCCGTGCAGATTGGTCGCTCCTTGCCATAGCTAATGGTATCCAGAAGTTTTCCATCAACACCGAGGTTGATAAGGTAGTTCTTTGTAGAGTCTGCCCTCTTCTGACCAAGGACAAGGTTATACTCCACAGATCCCCGCTCGTCGCAGTTTCCTTCTATTTTAACCCTTTTTCCCTGATTTGCTTTGAACCAACCAAGGTTGTCCTTCAGTATTTCCGCATCACCAGGCCTGATGTTATATTTATCAAAATCAAAATTGATATCTTTTAACACCACGACCGGGGCTGGTGCTGGTGCTGGTGCAGGGGCTGGTGCAACAGGAACTTCCTTCTTGGCTTCGGGCGGAGCTGCTTTTGGTGGAGGTGGCGGCGGCGCAGCAGTTTCGCCTTTCGCTGCCTCCTGAAAACATCCGCATCCACTCAAGAAAGCTCCAAACATAAACACTACCAATATAAGCCCAAACATTTTCAATTTCATATTCCACTCCCTCCTTTGGACAGTGGGTATATCCTCATGACAAGGATATACCCCGATATCCAGTACCTACTTTTTCGCTGGCTCTTCTTTTGCTGGCTCTGCCTTCGCTGGCTCTGCCTTCTCTGGCTCTGCCTTCGCTGGCTCTGGCGCTGGTTTAGCTTCCTCCTTTGGTGGTGCCGGTTTTGGCGGCTCTGCCGAAGGACCACAGCTAATCAGTGAAAAGCTCACAAAAAATGTAATAGCTATGAACAACACCACTAACTTCTTCATCTACACTCACCTCCTTTCGTGTTTAATCAATTCTCTTGCCCAACTTTCCCTGTGGGAAATATATAATACATCATGGTCAATAAGTAAATTAAAATTTTTTAATCATAACATCTTTTTTAATGATTTCAATGTCTTCCTTTGAACATAATATATTTCCAGGATTCAATGTAGATGCTGTACCACAGGCCACACCCATTACCAGGGATTCCTCAAAACTTCCCCCCTTACTCAAAACAAAAACAATGCCCGCCACCAAGGAGTCTCCGGCACCAAGAGAACTGCGAACCTTTATCTTTGGCGGTATTACATGGTAACTGCCTTCCCTTGAAATACCTGCAACCCCCCGTGCCCCTGCAGAGACAACAATGTAATCAACCTTTTTCAGGAACGGCTTTGCTTCTTCAAAAACATCTTCCAAATCTCTAACATTCTTATTAATAAGCCTTCCAAATTCGTGAATGTTTGGTTTTATCAGGAAGGGACCGGCATCCAGGCCCCGTGCAGACGCTTCTTCGTCTGCATCAAGGACTACCCTAACATTCTTTTTTTTAAGAGTGGTTATGGCCTGAGCAAAAAAATTGACATCCATATCCTTTGGCACTGATCCGCCCAGCACAACATAACTTTCACCAGGTACTTCTTTGATTTTATTGTGCAGGGCCGAAACCTCACTGGGTTTTATTTCAGGCTCAGGGGTGCTGAGGAGTGTCTGAAGGTTCTTTTTTCTCTGATAGATGATTATTTTTGTCTGGCTTTCATCATTAATTCTTGTAAAATCACACACAATACCTTCATTTACCAGTTTGCCCTCGACTTCTATCCCATTATATCCTCCAACAAATCCAAGGACAACACTCTGTCCACCAAGTTCTTTAATTACCCTTGAAATATCTATACCCTTGCCTCCCACACTGTTTTTCGCTTCTACAATCTCATTTATATCGTCATAAATGATTTCCTCTACCTCAACAGTTCTATTCAGCACAGGGCTTTGTGTGATCGTATAAATCATTGTATTCTGGATGTATTCTATGAAATATATTGAAAAATCGCTATAGAAAAAATTATCTATTGTTTTTTGTGGTTCACAATGTTAGTTCAAAATACACTTTTGCATATGAATACCTTTTACTCAACTGTAAAAAGAGGCTTTCTAAACGGAATATTAATCACATACAAGATGATCAAGGTTATTGTGCCCTGTTACATTGCCATAGAATTTATCAAACACCTTGGTCTCATCGAGGTAATTAGCGCATTCTTCAAACCATGCATGAGTATCTTTGGCCTTCCAGGTGAGTCAGCCCTCGGTTTAATGGCAGGCTACTTTATTAATCTTTATGCAGCTATTGCGGTCATAACCCCTCTTCAATTGTCATCAAAAGATATGACCACAATAGCACTTATGCTCGGCATAGCCCACAGCCTCCCTATTGAAACAGGAGTGACCCGTCAGACAGGAGTAAACGCCTGGCTCATGCTCGCAGCACGAGTCGTGTTCAGCCTGTTTGCAGGCATTGTAATCAATCTGGTATGGAAATTATTTTCATAGCCTTAAAAGATTCATTGGCGCTTACCTTAAAACTCCTCTGTATTATATTGCCATTGTCAATCTCTTACGAATTTTTAAAACACAGGCAATCTTCAATCGAGAAAAAGAATTTTGCTGTCTTTGGTATTTCTGGAAAAGGGTTTATTCCCCTCGTCACAGGAATCATCATTGGCTTAACCTATGGGGCAGGTGTAATCATCTATTCCTTACGAACCACAAATACAACCAAGAAAGAGGCCTTTCTCATTCTACTTTTTCTTTCCATATGCCATGCAATCATAGAAGACACACTCATTTTTGTGGTCATAGGTGCAAATGGTTTTATCTTGATTGGATTCAGGTTTGCCCTGGCAATAACTTTAACATACCTGCTTTACAGAAGCAGGCTATTCAACGCTCAATTTAACGGCTTCCCGCGGAAGGATGGAAGGATCGAGCAATAGTTCATATTGCACTTTTGTTTTCATGTTGCGCAGAATGATAATACCCTTGTCTACTTCGTCATCACCAAGTATAAAAACAAAGTCGGCATTCCTGCTGTCCGCATACCTCATCTGAGATTTTAACGATCTTCCGTCATATGAGTAGTTAAGGGAAAGGCCTGCTTCAACAAATGATTTTATAAAAGGAATAAGATACGTTTTTGCCCTTTCTCCAAGGTATGCAAAAAAATATGTTGGGACTGTCAATGCTTGTTCACGCATTGTTATAAGCGCCAGCCTCTCAACACCAATTGCAAAGCCTGTGCCCGGTGTTTTAGGGCCGCCCATCGCCTCAACAAGGTTATCGTATCTCCCTCCAGCCATAAAAGCCTTCTGAGCACCAAGATCATTCGATGTAACCTCAAAGACTGTCCTGGTATAATAGTCAAGTCCTCTCACAAGCCTCTTATTGATTTTTACGGGAAAACCAAAACTGTCTACATGGCCCTGGAACTCATCAAAATGGTGCCTGCAGTCACCACACAGATATTCAAACAACAAAGGTGATCCGACGCTAACTTCAATACACTGGCTGTTTTTACAGTCAAAAATCCTCAAGGGGTTTCTATCCAACCTCCTCATACAGTCATCACATAACATCTCTTTTTTTCCGACAAAATATTCCACAAGAACTTTACGAAATGATTCACGACAGCCGGGACATCCAACACTGTTCACCTCTATCTCATAGTTATTTACACGAAGTTCTTTCAGGATCACATGTATCATCCAAAGCAGTTCTGCGTCAATGAGTGGATCATCAATACCGAAAACCTCAACATCAATCTGGCGAAACTCCCTGAATCTCCCTTTTTGTGGCTTTTCATGACGAAACATGGGGCCAATGGTGAAGAGTTTACTCACTCGCTCTGTAGCGTACATGCCCGCTTGAAGATATGCCCTTACCACTCCTGCGGTTGCCTCCGGACGCATAGTAAGGGAATCTCCACCAATATCCCTGAAGGTAAACATTTCTTTCTCAACAATGTCAGTCGTGTCTCCAATACTTCGTACAAACAATTCTGTTTTTTCAAGTATGGGAAGCTCAATCTCAGTAAAATTAAGAAGCTGGAGATATTTACGCACCACTGCCTCTATGCGCCTGAACTTTTCAAGCTCTTCTCCTGAAATATCCCTGAATCCTCTGAGGGTCTTTATCTTTTCCATGTATTTATCTCCGAATTGCTATAAAATCAATACATTACTATCACAAACATGCATCATTTAAAAGTGGTTTTTCAAATCTTTAATTCAGGCGATGACGTGGCCTATCAGTTATTCATTCTGCTCTTTTGAATTTCCTGTACCTTAATTACCTGTTGCCTATGAACCATCGCCTATTGGCTGTCTTCGAATATTACGGCTTCTTCGCTTCCACCAGACAGTCCATCTTCTGACCGGTTCTTAAAAGCTGTACCTCGCGAAATCCTGAGTTTTCGAGACCATCCTTGACATCCTGAAACGTGTACGTATCACCACCGCGGGTATTGACCAACATGTTTACGGCAAAGAGGGCCCCTGCAGGAGGTTTTGTGCGGTCTTCACTCATGATGTGATCTCTGATAAGTATTGTACCGCCCTTTTCGAGGGCACGGAAAACCTTGCCATAGAGCTTAAGATTTTCTTCTGGACTGTTCTGATGTATGATTGCAGAGAGAAGGGCAAGATCGCATCCTTTTGGAAGGTCTTCCTCATAAAAATCTCCTGCAATGAACTCAACGCGGTGGAATAACTGTTCTTCTTTGATTCTTTCCTTAGCCATGGGTATAACATCCTCGAGGTCAAACACGATAGCCATCAATTGGGGATTCTTGTGAAGAAAAGATATCGTATATGTGCCTGATGCTGCACCAACATCCAGGAGCCGGTTAAATCCGCTTGCATCATAGGAATCAGCTATCTCCTTTGATAGAGCTCTCGCTGCAACATGCATTGCACTTACAAAAGATTTCCATTCTTTCTCGCTGAATTTGAGGCCGGAATCAGGCTGTTTTCCCGGTCCGTTTGTGGCAACCTCTGTGAGGCCACTCCACGCATGCCAAAGATGTGTCATGTGGAGGACCATGGGCAGGATTGTTTCAGGATGATGCGCTGACAGAAAGATCCCTTTGTCCGTGACTCTGTATATATTGTCGGTCTTTGCAAGGAGCTCCATAGAGGACAGGCTATCAAGAATCCGTGTTGTTGCTCGGATATCGAGACCCTGTTTCTGGGCGAGATCGGCGGCCGTTTGCGGTCTGTCATCGAGATTTGTGAAAAGATCAAGTTCCGCCGCTGTGAGTATGACCCTGCTCTTCATAAAAGCCATTACCTCAGCCATAACCATCTCAGAAATCATAGATTATACCCTTCTCTTATTTTTCCAGCTCGCAATGGCTATGATACATTAAATAGGTATCTCATATGGCTATGGGAAAAAAGGCCGTCCAGACTCTTTCCGGACGGCCCTCTGTTTATCCATGCCTCTTTGTTACCACTGCCCTGTTCTCAGGTACTCATCCATAGCTGCAGCTGCCTTACGGCCAGCTCCCATGGCAAGGATGACTGTTGCCGCACCTGTAACAATATCGCCACCAGCAAATACACCTTTCCTGCTCGTTTTCCCGGTTTCCGGATCAGCCACGATGTTGCCGGATTTCTTCAATTCCAGCCCTGCCCCACTCTGCGTCAGAATTGGGTTCGGGCCTTGGCCAATGGCAACAATTACAACATCCACATCAATCATGTAATTTGAGCCTGGTATATCTATAGGTCTCCTTCTTCCTGATGCATCCGGCTCGCCCAGTTGCTGCTTCACCACCTCAATGCCCTTTACCCATCCTTGTTCATCACCCACAACCCTTATCGGGTTTGTGAGAAGTCTGAAGTCAATCCCTTCCTCTTCAGCATGATGGGCTTCTTCTGCTCTTGCCGGCATTTCAGCCCTTGAACGACGATAGACAAGATACACGTCTTCTGCACCAAGTCGTTTAGCAACCCTTGCTGAGTCCATGGCAACATTCCCCCCACCGATAACAGCAACCTTACTTCCAACCCGAACCGGAGTATCATATTCCGGGAACAGGTATGCCTTCATCAGGTTTGCTCTCGTAAGAAATTCATTTGCAGAGTAGACACCGTTCAGATTCTCGCCGGGGATGTTAAGAAAGTAGGGCAATCCAGCTCCGGTTCCAACGAATATTGCATCGAATCCCTGCTCGAAAAGTTCATCCATGGTCACCGCCTGACCCACAATTACGTCTACCTTGATCTTAGCGCCGAGTTTACTCACGTAATCAACTTCTCTCTGGACGATTGCTTTGGGGAGACGAAATTCAGGGATTCCATAAACAAGAACCCCGCCCGCCTTGTGAAGTGCCTCATAGACTGTTACTTCATGGCCTTTCTTCGAAAGCTCTCCGGCCACTGTTAATCCGGCAGGACCTGCACCAATGACCGCTACTTTCTTTCCTGTGGGCTTCGCTATTTCAGGAACCCTGATATCACCCTGCTGCGCCTCATAGTCAGCTGCAAAACGTTCAAGCCGACCAATGGCAATAGGTTCGCCTTTCTTTCCAAGAACGCACTTGGACTCACACTGTGTTTCCTGGGGGCAAACCCGACCACATACAGCTGGAAGAGCGTTCGTCTCTTTAATAACGTGGATTGCGCCCATAAAGTCCCCTTCCTTTATCTTTTTGATAAACGCAGGGATTGTGATATTAACGGGACAGCCTTCAACACAAGGCATATTTTTGCACTGGAGGCAACGGGATGCCTCCCTGATCGCATTTTCCCTCGTGTAGCCCAATGCAACTTCATTAAAGTTTTGAATCCTTTTCTTGGGATCCTGTTCCGGCATCCTCTCACGTCTCTTGGTCTTCTTCAGCTGTTTCGCCTGAAATTCAAGTTTACACTGGTGGTCCCAGAGTGCCCGTCTCTCTTCGCGATTATACATTTTCTGGCGCGCTATAAGCTCTTTGAAATCGACCTGATGACCATCAAATTCAGGCCCATCAACACAGACAAATTTTGTCTCTTTACCGATTGTCGCGCGGCAGCAACCGCACATGCCGGTACCATCTACCATTATAGTATTCAGACTGACAATGGTCCTGATATTGTGAGGCCTCGTTACATCACTCACAGCCTTCATCATAATTACGGGCCCAATCCCCACAACTTCATCTATTTTTTCACCCTTTTCAATAATCTGTTTAAGGACATCAGTAACAAAACCATGATGGCCGTATGAACCATCATCAGTCGTCACATAGAGCTCTGTGCTCACTTTTCTCATCTCCTCTTCAAGGATGAGCATTTCTTTGGTTCTGGCCCCAATTATGGAAATAACCTTGTTCCCTGCTTCAAAAAGGGCCTTTGCTATGGGAAGTACCGGTGCAACTCCAACGCCACCTCCCACACAGACCACCGTTCCAAACTTCTCTATGTGGCTCGGTTTTCCGAGAGGTCCCACAACATCAAGGATGGTCTGCCCTTTTTCAAACTTTGCCATTTTCTGGGTTGATGAGCCAACAACCTGAAAGATCACAGTAATAAGACCTGCGTCTCTGTCGTATTCAGCTACAGTCAGCGGTATTCGTTCCGCATAATCATCTGCCCTTAGAACGACAAATTGTCCTGCTTTTACTTTTTTTGCAATATCCGGTACATATAGCTTAAAAAGCGTCAGAGAAGGTGCCAGATCTCTTTTTTCAACAATTTCATTCAGTTTTTGTTCTCTTGCCATAGTTTCTCCTTTTTAAAATTTTTGGGGTCAATGTGGTAATGGTAATGGCCCTCTATAGTTCTTTTTTTATAGGTAGTTTCACTGTAAATGCAGTACCCTTTCCTGCATTACTGTCCACCTCGATAAACCCGAAGTGGGATTCTACGATTCGCTTCACTATCGATAATCCAAGACCTGTTCCTGTTATATACCTTGTCTCAGGCCCGCAGATCCGATAAAACTCATCAAATACGCTCTTTAAGTGTTCTTTGTCAATACCAATGCCTGTGTCCTCGATTTTAATACTCAAATAATGGTTTGTAGGACCGGCTGAAATCGCAACCTTACCCTTTTTCACATTGTACTTGATAGCATTCGAAATAAGGTTCGTGAAGAGTTGTTCCATTTCACTGCGATCTGCTTCAACAAGAGGTAATTTTTCCGGCAAATCCAAGGAAAAAGTGATTTCATTTGCCTCACCCTGATTCCTGAGCAGTTCAACCGTGTTAATCAGAATATCTGTAAGATCCAGCAATTCCTTTTTTCTTTCAACCTTCTTGCTTTCGAGCCTGCTGAATTGGAGGAGATCATTCACGAGGTCCAGCAGTGAGTGGGTACGCGCCTTAGCCCTTTCAAGCATCTGACGATTCATGTGAGGGTCATTTCCTGCAGCACCGCTTAAGTATGCTGAAAGATACCCCTCAACAGCAGACAAAGGGGCTCTCAACTCATGGGTTACCATGGACACAAACTGCGATTTTAATTGGTCAAGCTCCTTAAGAGCGGTAATATCCCTAAACGTGCTCACAACACCTAAATCCTGGCCATCCTTGTCCCTAATAACTGATACGTTTGCCATCAATATTCGCTTGTCAGGATTGGCAAGTTCAATCTCCTCTGAAATTGCAGTATATTGAGAGGAGTCCGGTGAAAGGGCCTTATTGATGAGATTTATTAAAGTGCCCACCTGGATAGTCTCCCCTATATCTTTGCCGGCTTCAAGTTTCTTATCAAGATTTAGCATTTTCACTGCTGCTGGATTCCATAGAACCAGCTGGTGCTCTTTGTTCGTTACAATGATACCGTCAGCCATAGAATTCACAATAGCATGGATCTTTGACTCCTCGTTTGCCACTTCCAGGAGCTTCTGGTCTCTTTCTTCCATAAGCTTCTGGGCGTGAAGGGTTAGACGCCTCTTTTCAAGACCCCTGTTCACAACAGCAAGAAGCTGATCAGGAGTAAACGGCTTCGGTACATAATCATAGGCTCCGTGTTTCATTGCCTCCACAGCAGTTTCGATCGTGGCAAACCCGGTGATGACAATCATTATGATTTCGGGGTCATGCTGTCGTACCTGCTCCATCATCTCAAGGCCACTCATGACAGGCATCATGAGGTCCACTAATATAAGATCAAAAGGCCTGGCCTTAGTCGATTTGAGTCCTTCCTCACCATTCTCCGCAACGTCAACGGAGAAGCCTTCACTCATAAGAATTCGCCGGCAGCCTTCCCGGATACCCCGTTCATCGTCAACTACCAGTATGCTTGCTGTTTCCGCCACAGTTAACGCCTATTTAACACTCATTCTTTTGCAGACTTTGCGAGAAGTTCATTGATCTTTTTTACAAGATCTTCAGGCAACAATGGTTTGTTGGCATAGTCATCTGTCTTCATCCAGTAACCGTCAAGCTCCTGAGAGAACTCCATTCCCGTTTCACTCCCCACTGCGGTGAGCATTAGGATAGGAATATTTTTAGTGGTGGGATCTGCTTTCATGGCTTTCGCAAAACCAAAGCCTGAGTCATGTTTCTCCATCATGAGATCGAGAACGATCAAATCCGGTTGCTCGAATCTGACTCGATCCAGACCCTCTGCGCTTGAATACGCAACGACGACATCGAATCCGCTGTTTTCAAGAACAGCCTTGTTCAGGTCAATAAAATCAACATCGTTGTCAACAAGTAAGATTTTTGTTTTTTTGCTCATAGTTACTTCTCCCTGTTATTATATTTTGAATCCATGGATTTTTGCCTTTATTTCATCTAGCACCTGGTCTTCACTGGCTTTGACTGGCAAGGTAATAACAAAGGTTGTTCCTTTTCCTAATTCGGTCTCAACATCTACTTTTCCCTGATGCCTTTCTATGATGCCATAGGAGATTGCCAAGCCTAGCCCGGTCCCCTTTTCCTTAGTTGTAAAAAACGGATCGAAAACATGCCGCATAACCTCGGGGGGGATCCCGGGGCCTGTATCCTGAATTCTGATCTTTATATGTTTTTTTCCCGAGGAAACATTGATCAGTAGTTTTCCGCCGCCCTCCATGGCTTGGGCAGCGTTCATGATGATATTCAGAAAGACTTGTTTTAGCTGCGCTTCATCCGCGACAATCGTCTGAAGACCCGGATCAAATGATTTCTCGATTTTGATATTGCGAAACAAGGGTTGGTTGATAACAAGGCTTAGTACCTCCTCAAGAATGTCACTGACCTTTATCTCTGTGGCTTTTAGTTTTTTCTCTCTGGCAAAACTCAAAAGGCCCTGGACTATATCTTTTGCCCTGGCCGCTTCACTGATTATCAAGTCAACGTCTTCACGTCTCGGATCATCAGATTCAAGACTTTTCTGGAGGAGGTGGGCATAGATGGTGATAGTGCCCAAGGGATTATTGATCTCGTGGGCAACGCCTGCTGCCAGTTGTCCTATAGAAGCAAGTTTTTCGGTTCTAATCAATTGCGCTTGTGCCTGCTCAAGCTCCTGATGTGATATCTGAAGTTCTCGATGAGATTTCTCGAGTTGTTGATAGATCTTCTTGCTTTCGCCAAGCAAATGAGGCAGGCAATGCTCTTCAGGAGACAACCCCTGAACAACTGCGATTGCCTTGTCTCTGCAGGTCGGATAGCCACAGGCCCTGCAATCAAGGTTTCGGTTCGGGGGAAGCTTGCCAATTCTCTTGAGTACTGCCCTGATTTCTTCCTCTGTCGGAGAGGGCAGCCTTTGTTCCATGTTTTGAAAGCTCCGCCCAAGATCTATGTTCTTGAACCTGTCGAGATCTGCCATGACACTCACAACATCCTGTTTTGCCATTTCAGATTTTGTGTATTGGGCTACAATTTGCCTTCGTGCGAGGATTGAATGGTCGCGCTGTGCAAATGGGCCATCTACGCACCCATAGCAATACACGAAATCGAGAAATTTACCCTCCATGTATCCCTCGGCGAGTTGCTTTAGCGATGAGGTCGTCCGCCTCGGCCCACCTATAACGCTTATCTCATCAATGAGAACATCGAAACTTGGCCCAATATTGCGGTACAAGCCTCCTATTACCGGAATTATTCGACCCTGGTACGGTCTTGGCCCATCAAACTCGGTTTCCGGCAACGACGCTTTGTCAATTCCTGCTTCAATGAGAAGATTTCGTACATCAACGAATGTAATAACTTCATCAATGGCGCCAGCCACCTCCGGAGCAACGATTTCGCCCATTCGGGCAAGACAGGAAGTTAGATAAACTACTTTCCAATCCGGGCTTTTTAGTTCACGGGCCACCCTTCCGATGGCAATCATGGGAGAAACCACCGGCGCCAGATTCGGTATAAGTTGAGGGTAATATTTCTGTATGTAAAAAAAGATTACAGGGCAAAAGGAAGAGATGAGTGGACGAACAGCCTCCTCGTGGAGCATCTTAAAGTAGACTTGACTCACAAGCTCGGCACCGAAGGCGCCTTCCCAGACTTCATCGAAGCCAATCTGTTTCAAGGCGCTCACAAATTGTCTTGGCTTACCAAAATCAGTCTCCACGGGAAAGCTCGGGTCAAGGACTGCTATGGTCTTCTTTCCCTCTACAAAAAACTGCTTTACTTTGGATAAACCTCCATGATAGGTGAGGGCACCTTGAGGGCATGCCCTTATACAACCTCCACACAAAACACAACGTTCCTGAATGACCTGGAAACCATCTCTCCCCACCTTGATTGCATTCGCAGGACAGATTTGGACACAATAAGAACATCTGCGACATTTCCGGTTATTTACATCGATATCATAAGGATTCAGTCTTTTGTCTGGCTGTGTTATTGTCATCGGTTGTATCGTAAGCGCTCGTATTATACCAAAATTGTTACAATTTTACACTGAAATATGGTCATGAGTCAACGGCGGTTATGGTTCCCTTTTACTATTACGTGAAAAAATGAACAAATAAAAGTTGATTGGTTCGATAAAAACCTTTTATACACCAAGGTCTTTCTCTTTATGCAGTCAAAATGTGATGTGTGCTCTTGCCATATAAGAAAAAGATGGTTATATAACCCACTAAGAGGGTGATGACATTGATGGCTATTAAAGATGTCATGAAAGAGGTCATGTTAATTGTGGAAGCCATCGAAGAATCTGATCTCTTCAAAGGGGTAAGCCCTGAATTCCTTAAAGAACTGGCTCAGATTGGAGAGATGAGAATCTTTAAACGTGATTCAATCATATGCAGGGCAAACGAAAAAGCCCGTTACTTTTATCAGCTTCTCGAGGGTCAAATCGACGTCATGTTATCTGAAAAAGAAATCATCCACTTTACCTTAAACAGGCCAGGAGAAATCTTCGGATGGTCCTCCCTCGTCGAGCCGTATATGTATACAGCAACTGCAAAATGCAATACTGATGTAAGGGTTGTGAGGATGGCAAGGGAGTCTCTTGAAAAAACAATGATAAAATATCCAGCAGATGGATTGGCTATTTTAAAGCATCTCACCAGTATAATCTCACAACGTCTCCGTCACGCGTATCTCTATATTTACAGCAAAGAATTAAATAAAAATAAAGTTTCTGAAAAATAGGTGCTCAGGTTCGGGAAAAACGAGGGTTTCAAATTCTTAGTTGAAATCTGTGGCTTCCTTTTTTTCATCATCTTTGATCACTTTCTCCTACCACTACCCGAACCAGAGCTTCGTTCTGTAATGCCGTGTGTGGGCATGCTTTCTATAGGATTGATGGAATTAAGAGTTTTCCGCAAGGGAGAGGTATCTTTAATCTATGGAGAGTGAGGATTTGGTCTGTGGTTTCCATGATAGAATCTGCTTCTGATGCATTGTGATGGCAGAGAACCACTTTTTGACATCAAGGAGTATCTCTTTTGCGTCTGCCTATTCGTTTTGTTCCATGGCAGTTATAAATCACTGATGATTCCCTTCCTGCCATCAGTGATCCAAAGGATGTTCTTTGTCAGAACAAGGTGTCGTCTCTCCATATCAACACAGCGTTCAATATAGACCTCATGGTTCTCCATTCCCCTGCCGGAACCCGAAAACATGCTTCATACCATCCTTATCAAAACCAAATGCAGTCATATACGCCTCTCCTCCCCGATGGGTTGTGCTGATGAAGAGAGTGAAGATGATGACAAGGTCTTTTCCCATGACCAGAGAAAAGTTTTTTGCAGTGATGGGATGTGGCAGGAAATGGATGAAGGAAGCTTGGTTTTTTGCGGAGCAAAAGTTCAGAAGCCAAACGCAAGTAAGCGAAGCTGCGGAAGCGAATGAGTGTGATTGCGAGAAATGCTCAACACCAATGATAGCCCCATAAATACTTGGGATATGGAGATAGATGACATACAATCAGGTCATACTGAAATATTCAGCATGACCTGATTGTATTTCGGTTTTTCAGTTTAATTTTACTGTTTTCCTGTGGTGAGGTACTCGTGGATGGACCGAGCAGCTTTTCGTCCTGCTCCCATGGCGAGGATGACAGTTGCCGCACCAGTCACGATGTCTCCACCAGCCCATATCCTTTCACGGGTTGTTTTGCCGGTTTCAGGATCAGCCACAAGTGTCCCACGCCTGGTCGTTTCAAGCCCTGGTGTTGTTGAAGGAACCAATGGATTCGGGCTGTTTCCTATGGCACACACCACAGCATCCATCTCCATTTTGAAGTTAGAATTCGGAATCTCCACAGGGCTTCTCCTACCTGAAGCATCTGGCTCTCCAAGTTCCATCTTCAAGCACTCGATCTCCTTCAGCCAGCCATTCTCGTCCCCAATATACCTGACAGGGAGGGTAAGCATGTTGAAAATGACTCCTTCTTCCTCTGCATTTTCAGCTTCCTCTGCCCTGGCAGGGAGCTCAGCATGAGACCGCCTATATATGATCCGTACCTCTTCCGCACCCATACGAAGAGCTGTCCGGGCAGAGTCCATAGCTACATTTCCACCACCAACCACAGCTACCTTTTTATGACGTTTTATTGGCGTTCTTGATGCCGGATACTGGTACCCCTGCATCAAATTCATTCGTGTTAGGTATTCATTTGCGGAATAGACACCATTCAGGTTTTCTCCGGGAATATTCATAAACCACGGCAATCCTGCGCCGGTGCCTATAAATATGGCGTCATACCTATCGAGAAGTTCGTCGATAGAGCGTGTCTTACCTACAACGTAGTCCGTTATCACCCGAACACCCAGCTGTTTCACATATTCTACTTCTCGGGCTACTATGGCTTTGGGGAGCCGGAATTCTGGAATACCATAGGTTAAAACCCCACCTGCCTTGTGGAGCGCCTCAAAAATAGTCACTTCATGGCCAAGCAGAACTAAATCACCTGCGACAGTTACCCCGGCAGGCCCTGACCCGACAACAGCAACCCTTTTCCCTGTTGGCCTTGCCTTTGGCGGAAGGTCGACTTCATCCTGTGCAGCCTCCCAATCGGCAAGAAAGCGCTCAAGGCGTCCTATGGCAACCTCTGCCCCTTTACTCTTCAGTATACATTGTGATTCACACTGACTTTCCTGAGGGCAAACCCTACCACACACTGCAGGGAGGCAATTCTTCTCTTTGAGCTTTCGAATTCCACCCCGAAAATCTCTTTTGACTATGCATGATATAAAATCTGGTATATCAATTTCCACTGGGCACCCAGTCTTGCATCGCGGCTTCTTACACTGGAGGCAGCGGCTGGCCTCTGCAACAGCTAATTCTTCAGTGTAGCCAAAGGCAACCTCATTAAAATTATGCCTACGCATTTCAGGCGTCTGTTTTGGCATATCACGACGATTCGTATCTATCTTGCTCTTTTTTTCCTCGCTCATGAGTGGCATTTCCCCTCTTTGTGTTCTATGGGTTTCGGTTCACTGTGCCGAAAATAAGATGTCTCTTCATTTATATACTGTTTTCTCCGAGCCAGAAATTCTACCCAATCAACTTCATGTCCGTCAAACTCAGGGCCATCGACACATGCAAACTTCATCTTGTTTGAAACGGTAACGCGACAAACACCACACATACCAGTCCCATCAATCATGATGGGATTCAGATTAACAACCGTTGGAATTCCAAGATTCTTTGTCACTTTTGATGTATGGGCCATAAGGAATGTGCAACCATTCACAACAATCTGGTCGGGCAGACTGGGTAGACTGTGTATAATATCAGTCAGGTGTGGCACATGACCTTTTATACCGAGGCTTCCATCACGAGTAATGTTGAAAATTTTGGCACCGAGGCTCACATATCGGTCTGCCCAATACAGCAGATAAGAACTTCTTGCTTCAAAAACCATTATAATCTGATTCCCAGCATGCCACAGTTCGCGAGCCACCGGGAAAATACTTCCTATTCCATAACATCCTGCCACACACATCACTGTCCCATATTTTTTAATTTCAGTAGCATTGCCAAGAGGACCCACACAGGTGGGTATAACATCTCCAGCCTTAAGCTCAGCAAGCGCACCTGTTGAAGCGCCAACTTCCATGAAGATGATGGTGATGGACCCGGTATCGAGGTCCCAGTCAGCAACTGACAGAGGGATCCGCTCACCTTCCTCATTTACCCGAACTATGACGAATTGACCTGGTCGAATTTTGTGGGCAATCTCAGGCGCCTCTACTGTAAGGAGGTGCATATTAGGAACTATCATGGTACGTTCGATGACTTTATTCATTGTGCCTCCTTATCTGAGAAAGATGATGACCTGTCCCAATCCTCAATGATCTTCATACCTCCCACAACCTGGGCAAGGGGTATGCCGCGGTATGAGGAATACGTAGCCGAGGGAAGGCTTTCAGGCTCAACCTTGGTAGACCCTTTCAACCATTTCCCCCCATTCTTAAAATCAATCTTTACAAAATCCACTTTCTTCTTACTGGCTTTAAAATTAGGTATCTGTTTCTTGATTTCGCTCTGTATTGAATTTATATCCTTGTACTTAAACTTCCCCTTCTTCATCCTGTCTGCTATTCTTGTCATTATCCACCAGTCAGCCCTTGAATCCATATACTGACCAGTGGCCTTCTCCAGCGTGAGGATTCTTCTCTCCACGTTGATAGTAGTGCCAGGTGATTCAGGAAAAAGACTCGTGGGGAGGATCAAATCTGGCTGCCGCCAAGATGATGGCATTATCGCATTCTGATAAATCAGATAGTCGCAATCAGGTATGATATCAAATCGACCCTCTCCTACAAGGTATACAAGTTTTTTCCGTTTTGTAGGATCAAGCGACGGGATACCCAGCTTTATACTTTTGGAACCATTCTGCAAAAGCTCTCCTGGTTTAACTCCGGGAAATGCACCCATAGCAAGCATGCCAATAAGATTTGTATATGGGTGGGCAACGATAATTTTCCATCCCAGGCGATCCCTGAGAACCTTTATACGTTCAAACACCTCATTACGCCTGTATGAAAAGATTACTTCTGGCCCCATGATCAGGACGTTTGCCGATGAACCGGAGAGCGCTTCGGTAACCTCATTTAAATTACCTGCAAATTCTTTGGTTCCCCTGCTCTTACCTTTTCCCTTCCTTGCAAGGCTGTCTGTGAATACATCAAGAAAACCGGCCCAGCGGGATGGTTCCATCTTAAAAGATGCCTCCGAGAGCATGTCAAGATTAGAATCACAGGACCCGAGTGTAACCAGCACAGCACCTCTTTGAGCAGCCCTTTTGGCTGCAATACCAATGGGAGTATAACCATATGTGGAATCAAAACCTACGGAGAGAATCCCCTGAGCTGTTTCAAGAGAATCATAGGTACTCGTATAAAGGACAAGATCGAAAAAAGATGAAATATCATTTCCCAAATCGAATAACACGGACGACATCATCGGTGGTGAACCAAGCACCTGCCTGACAAACCGTTGTGCCACAAAAAGATCCTCATTCGATAACTGCGGAGATATCACAACAAGAATATCGTCCGGCTTCACGCCGGACAGTTTTTCTGCCGCCAAATCAAAGGCCTGATCCCAGGTAATGACTTCGTATCCTACGGGTGTCAGTTTCTGTGGCGTTGTATTACGTTGTGGGCTATTTACATATTCCGGGATGGCAAATCTTCCCTTCACGCAGATAAGGCCCTGATCAACGGTATCATCATAGTCAGGCAATACATCAATTACTTCATCATTTTTTACTTGAAGCAAGAGACGGCATCCCACTGAACAGAAGGTACAGGTTGTTCCCACCTGAGCATCTGCTATACCATACCATTTACTTGTCTTTGTTGAGAGAGCCCCTGTAGGGCATACAGATACGCAAGCACCGCAGAACTCACACCCTGCCTCCAGGTGGGTACGGTCAAAAGCAGGTCCAATCGTTGTCAGCTTGCCTCTTTGCTTGAATGCCAGTGTGCCATTGAAACGAATGCTGTTGCATACGCGTATACAACGTCCACAAAGAATACAGAGGTTATAGTCTCTATCATAAAAGGGATCGTTCTTCTCAACTGGAAAACCTCTGTAATATACCGGATAGGATGTTTCTGTAAGGCCGACCTTGTCGACGATTTCCTGGATCTCACACCGGGCATCATTGGGACAGTACCGGCAACCGGTTATTACGCCAACCTTGCGTATGGTGCCCATGAACTTTTTACATTCATCATGCTCGTCGCAAAACAAGCAGCTTGCTGGATGCTCGCTCAGAAGCAGTTTGAGAATCTCTTGCCTCAGTCCTCTGATTTCAGCCGTGTCGGTTCGAACTACCATGCCTGCCTCTACTGGGGTGGTACATGAGGTAGGAAAACCTCTCAGTCCGTCAACTTCTACTATACATAGACGGCAAGCTCCGTAAGAAGGCAAGTGTTCCAGGGCACACAATGAAGGGATATAGACATTGTTGTCTCGTGCAGCCTGCAGTATCGTTATATTAGGTCGCACCTCAACCTGTTTGTTATCGATGGTAATGGATATCTTCTTTTCTTTCGTCATGTTCTCTTCTCCGCGCTTCTTATCACGATGGCATCACCGGCAATGGCTTCAAAACGACAGACTTCATAACAGGATCGGCATTTGATACACTTGGTGGGGTCAAGATTGTGCGGTTCAGAACGTGGTCCGCTGATTGCTCCCGTGGGACAGACCCTGACGCACGACTGACAGCCAGTACACTTTTCTTTAATGACACGGTACTCAATCAGATCCTTACACACGGTTGCCCTGCACCGGCCGTCCTTTATGTGCTCCAGATATTCATTCCGAAAATACCTGAGCGTGGTCAGGACTGGATTTGGTGCAGTCTGACCAAGCCCGCAGAGTGCCCCTCTTTTAATTGTATCACCAAGGGTACGAAGGGCCATAAGATCCTCTGGCGTACCATCCCCATGAGTGATCTTATCGAGGAGCTCAACCATATGTCTTGTTCCCACCCGGCAGGGCACACATTTACCGCATGACTCTTTTTGAGTAAAATCGAGGAAATATCTCGCCACATCTACGATGCACGTATCATCATCCATGATGATCAGGCCACCAGAGCCCATGATAGAGCCTACAGACGCCAGGGATTCATAATCAACAGGCAGATCCAGGAACTCTTCTGACAAACAACCTCCCGATGGTCCTCCTGTTTGAATTGCTTTAAAGTTCTTTTGTACCCCCCCTCCAATATCAAATATAATCTCCCGAAGCGGCGTACCGAGTTGAACCTCAATCAGGCCTGGCCGACGCACCTTACCGACAAGAGAAAAGGTCTTTGTTCCACGATTACCTTCCTTTCCGAATTTTGTGTACCATTCTGCCCCGTTCCTGAGGATATTCGGTAGTGTGCCAAGGGTCTCCACGTTATTGATAATGGTAGGACATCCATAGAGGCCTGATATGGCTGGAAAGGGCGGACGGGATCGTGGCATTCCCCGTTTTCCTTCTATTGACCCAATGAGCGCTGTTTCTTCGCCACATACAAAGGCCCCTGCTCCCTCTTTTATCTTCACGTCAAAGCTAAAGTCAGAATCAAGAATTTTATTTCCTAGAAGCCCGTATTCCCTCATCTGCCCTATAGCTTTTTTGAGGCGTTCTATGGCCAGAGGGTATTCTGCCCTGATGTATATGATCCCTTTACTCGCCCCTATAGCATAGCCGGCAATGAGCATCCCTTCCAACAGGGCATGAGGATCCGATTCAATGAGTGACCTGTTCATGAAAGCACCTGGATCACCTTCATCAGCGTTGCAGATGAGGTATTTCTGCTCACCAGGAGAATTTCTGCACACAGTCCACTTCTTAAAGGTTGGGAAACCTGCTCCGCCGCGGCCCCGCAAACCTGCCTGCCGAACCACACCAATGACATCTTCGGGAGACATTTTCAATGCATTTATCAAACCCCGGTAACCATCCAGAGCAAGATACTGATCGATGTCTTCTGGGTCCACAAAACCACAGTTACGGAGAACAATCCTAACCTGCGGTTTAAGCATGGGAAGATCGAAAAACCTTGGGATGTCATAAAAAGATTCATTACCAAAATTACCCAGGGCAAGTTTCGCGTGAGGAACACCCTGAAGCAAATGGGATTTGAGAATTGCAGGAAGCATTTTCATATTGACGTTGTTGTAACTCACCCGGGGTTGCTCAGGAAGCTTGATGTCAACCAGGGGTTCCAGATAGCAAGGACCTATGCATCCAACCTGAATAACCCTGGCAAAAACCTTGTTCTCAACAAGAAATTGGTCGATACCGTTCAGGAGTTCCAATGCCCCGGCTGCCCTTCCACAGGACGCTGCCCCAACATAAATAATGGGCTCTGTGTTATCTTCCAGGTCCTTCCATTTTTTTTTGGCCAATGATATTTTTTTATTTATCTTATTCATAGTCTTTTAGGTGCTCCGTAAGTTTGTTTACAGTCATCCTGCTGTATATCTCTTTATCTATTTGTACAACAGGAGACAAGGCACAGCAGCCCAAACATGCAACCCTCTCAAGATCGAATCGTTTATCAGATGTTGTTTCACCGCAATGTATGCCTAAGCTCCGTTCCAGCATCTCAAGCAAGGTCGCACCGCCTCGGACATGGCAGGCAGTGCCAAGGCAGACTTTGAGTGAGTGACGGCCAGGTTCGGTAAATCGAAACTGCGCATAAAATGACGAAACACCATAGATCTGATTCTCTGAGATGCGAAGATATCGGGAAATTTTTTTTACCGATTCAGGGGAGATATATCCGTATTCTTTTTGAATATCCTGCAGAACCGGAATCAGTTCTTCCTGTTTCCTGTCATGCTTTGCGAGAATAGACTCGATTGGCTCAGGCATAGTGTTCTCCTTTAAACCATGCATTATGTGGCAGTCGTTCGATGGGTAAACCAGTTAATGCTTTTTTGCGCCACAGGATTGTGACGGTTAATTGATGAGAAAGAAAACAAATCGATTCTTCCTCTTTTATCACAAACCCCCCATTCACACCATTATTATTAAATCGTCTATTTTATGTCAAGTACTTTTTTTTCACAAGTCTTATTTGTATACTTGATGGATTGTCAGACGATGTGAGTGTCTCTTTATAGTGTGAGTCTTTTATCAAGGACGCGGTACTGAATAGCCTCGGCAATATGAGATTCGGAAATATGGTGCTCTTTTTCCATATCTGCAATAGTTCTGGCAACACGTATGATCCTGTGGTATGCCCGCGGTGAAAGGCCAAACTTTTCAACTGCTTTTTCAAGGATATTCCTACCGTTCTCTGTCAGGTGGCAGTATTTCTTTATCATCCTTGCGCTCATCTGGCCATTTGCATAGATTTTTTTTTCTGCAAACCGTTGTTCCTGGGTTTGTCGTGCCTGTACCACCCTGTCGCGTATTTCATAAGATGACTCCTCTTCCTTATCAAGAGAAAGTTCTCTGATAGTCACTGGCGGAACTTCAACATGGAGGTCTATCCTGTCAAGAAGAGGCCCTGAAATTCTTGATCTGTAGCGATGAATCTGGGATCCTGTGCAGGTACAGGATCGTCTCGAATCTCCCCAGTAACCGCATGGACACGGATTCATGGCAGCAATCAGCATGAAGCGAGCCGGAAAGGTAATGGCATGGGTGACCCTAGAAACAGTCACATCACCATCTTCAAGGGGTTGTCGCAACGCTTCAAGAACATTCCTTTTAAATTCGGGGAATTCATCGAGGAAGAGTACACCATTATGGGCAAGGCTTACTTCGCCTGGTTTTGGCACATGACCCCCTCCAATAAGGCCAGCATCTGATATAGTATGGTGGGGCGCTCTGAATGGTCTATTCAGGACAAGGAACTTGCTTGCACTTAATAGGCCAGCAATGCTATGGATTTTTGTAGTCTCTATTGCTTCATCATAACTGAGAGGCGGCATTATGGTTGGAATCCTTCTCGCAAGCATAGTCTTGCCAGATCCAGGTGGTCCGATCATCAAGAGGTTGTGGCTTCCGCTTACCGCAATTTCAATGGCCCTCTTCGTCTGTGCCTGCCCTTTGATATCAGAAAAATTGAGCCCAGTTCCTGTCCCGCCATCCTCACCCTCTGCATTCACTGTCCGGAATTCTTCAAGGGATTCGCCACCTTTAAAGAAGTGGACAATCTCGAGAAGGTGTTTGGCTCCAAAAATCTTGATGTCTTGCACAACCGATGCTTCCCTACCGTTCTCATGTGGTACAATTATGTTTGCTATCTTCTCCTTACGGGCCAGTATCGCTGTGGGCAAAATTCCCCGTACGCTTTTTATCCTACCATCAAGTGACAATTCGCCTGCAATAAGGAAATTACTTATCGTATCTTTTTTTATGATATTTAATGCCGTAAGAATTCCCAATGCTATGGGCAGGTCAAAAGATGAGCCTTCTTTTCTTACGTCCGCAGGCGCCAGATTTATTGTTATCCTATCATTGGGGAATTCAAATCCTGCATTCTTGATAGCAGACCTGACCCTTTCTTTGCTTTCCTTTACAGAGGTTTCCGGAAGGCCAACGATATTGAAGGCAGGAAGACCTAAAGAAATATCCACCTCCACGTCAATCTTTATGCCATCAATGCCATAAATAGTTGCAGTGATTATTTTTGAAATCATATCCCCCCCGTCTAATGCAAGAAACCAAGCAGTTGAGGAGTTCAGAAGGTATGGAAAATCAACTTTTCAGCCTCTGCTTCTCAGTTTCTCAATTTCTCAACTTCTCATTTGCTATCCTTCCTCTCCCCCGCAAGCCGGGCTATCTCACGAACTTCCTGTGCCCGTTCTGCGTTACACACAAGAACCCCGTCACATGATGCAACAATCACCACATTTGACAACCCTATGACACCAACCTTTAACCCTTCGCTGCAAACAAGAGAATTCCTCGCATCAATACAAACAGTATCGCCCGAGCAGTAATTGCCGTTTAGGTCCAACTCCTTTAACCTCAAAAGTGACGACCATGTTCCCACATCATCCCAAGTGAATTCACCGAGCACCATAACCACGTTCTGGGCTTTTTCCATCAAGCCATAGTCGATCGATTTTCGAACAAGGTTAGAATATATTTCAACAAAAAGTTCCTCGTTTCTGTCGGCTTTAAATGTTTGTATGGCAAGTAGACCTTTATAGAGGTCCGGCATATGTTCAGCAATCCCTGCAAGCACGGTTTTCACTTTCCAGATAAACATCCCCGCATTCCAGAAATAATTGCCCTTTTCAAGATATAGCTGCGCATGTTCAGCATCTGGTTTCTCGACAAATTTTGTTACTGCGTAACAGGCCTGATGATTTGATGAAAAAATTATTTCACCGGCATTAATATATCCATAACCAGTTTCTGGCCTGTCAGGTTTTATCCCAATTGTGACAAGGTAATCACCCTTGCTTGCAATATCTGCCCCATATAAGGCAGTCTTATGAAAGCTTTCCGTATCAGGAATAAAATGATCTGCTGGCAGCACAATCATGATTGCCTGTGGGTCTATTTCAAGCAGTGAAATCGCTGCAAAGCCAATACAAGGGGCTGTGTCTCTTCCCTCAGGTTCAACAAGAAAATTATTGAGGGACAAATCAGGTAGTTGGTCTCTCGCGATGTCCACATGTGACTTCCCAAGGACAATATAAATGTGATCCAGGGGAACTAGTTTTGCTACGCGTTCCACTGTAAGCTGAATCAACGTTTTAGCACCGAGTATTTTCAGGAAAGGTTTTGGCATATTGTGGGTGTTCAAGGGCCAGAACCTCTCCCCTCTGCCACCAGCCATAATGATACAATAGGTATGATCGAGAACGCTTATGTCAGCTGCCTGGTGCGGGGTAACAGATGAATTACGTTTCATGGTTTTGCTATGAGCTTACAGCTATTAGCTATAAGCTTTATTCTAAATATTCGAGAATCTTTGGTAATATTTCCGATGCGCTGCCTTTCAAAAAATGGTCTGTTATGGATGAGGTAAATGGAGTCTCTTCAACATTGATCTCGATGATCGTTGCTCCATTTGACTTGGCAGTGAAAGGAATTCCAGCAGCAGGATAGACAACACCGGATGTGCCAATAATAAACAGGGTATTGCAAACATTCGCTTCTTCATTTGCCCTGAATGCTGCAATCATGGGGATACCTTCGCCAAAAAATACAACATCAGGCTTCAGTGCCATATTACATTTCTCACATCTTGGATATGGGTAAACACTGACTACTTCACGGGCAAGCGGTATTTTTTTTGAACAGTTCGGACAGATAAGCCACCTGTGATTACCGTGATATTCGATCACATCCGTGTTGCCTGCCACTTGGTGGAGACCATCAACATTCTGCGTAATTACAGTCTTGAGGATGCCCTTTTTTTCTAATGTTCCAAGAGCAAGGTGTGCAGGGCTTGGCCTAGAATCAAAAATTACCTCCGACATCTCCCTGAGCATTACCCACACCTTTTCCGGATTATGATTGAATGCCCGTATCTCGGCATATTCCATCGGATCGTATTTCTCCCATAATCCTTGACCTCCTCTGAAAGCAGGGATTCCACTATCAACAGATATCCCGGCACCAGTAAACGCTACCATACGCCCTTTTTCTTTGATAATTTTTGCTATTGCCTTGTAATCGTCCATAAATTCATTTTTCTCGCACTTTTTTCTTTTTTCATTTTAATCGATTGTATGTTTACACCTTCTCCTCGATATTCTCTCTACCATTACATGAATAACCGATAACCGTTCACAGTATTTCATCACGTTGTTTTCCAACCCTTTGTGATATCTCTAAAGGCTGGAACAATACCGAAACCATCGGCTTTTTTTACGGCTCTCTTAATGGCTTCAGCAATAACAAACTCTCCTAACACACCAACAAGATTGATATCCGCCTCGTATACGCCTGTTGCAAGTGCGAAGACGAGGTCGCCATCAAATGTGGTATGGACAGGGTTTATGGTCTTGATAAGCCCTCCTTGTGCTATCTGTGCAACCTTTGTAATCTCTTTTTTGTTAAATTTAGCGTTCGTGGCAACAACACCAAGGGTTGTGTTCACAAGGCCAAACTGTTTTTTGACAGCACCTTTCTTAATACTCTCAACAGTATTCGCAAACTCAAGGCTATCAGGGGCAACCCTGGCGCCTGCTATAATCTTGCCTGTCACGTTATCGATTATGTCTCCGAAGGCATTGACCACTACAAGACTGGCTACTACCAGGCCATCCGGCATTACAACACTGCTTGTTCCAACTCCCCCCTTCATAGCCCTGGATAGTTCGAATATCTTTCCTACTGCTGCACCAGTACCAACACCCACGCTCCCTTCTTCGACTGTATCCCCTGCATTCATACAGGCCTCATATCCTAATTCCAGAGTTGGCCTAGCCTTTGGGTCACCGAAAAGTATATCAAAAATAACAGCCGTGGGGACGATTGGTATTTTTGTTGGCCCAACATCGAAACCTACCCCCTTTTCCTCGAGGTAACGGCTGACACCGGTGGCGGCATCTAGGCCAAAAGAACTACCCCCTGACAGGAGAATTGCATGAACATGTTCAACGATGTGATTGATTCCCAAGGCATCAACCTGACGGGTACCTGATGCACTCCCCCGTATATCAATACCACATGTGGCGCCATCTTCACAGAGGATCACCGTACATCCAGTATAACCCTTAAAGTCTGAGGCATGGCCAACCTTTATCCCCTTAACATCAGTAATCGAGTTGAGCATAGTTACACCTTATCAAAACGTTCTTTTATTGTCAATCTTCTAGTATATCTTTTAATTTCTTAGACTTATCTTCGTTGTATTTTTTCATGTCTGACTTCATTTTATCAAGCTTCTTTCTCACTTCATCATATTTTATTGACAATATTTTGCATGCCAGGATGGCAGCATTCCTCGAAGCATCAATCCCCACTGTGGCCACAGGGATACCCTTCGGCATTTGGACAATCGACAGAAGGGCATCAATGCCATTCAGAACTCCTCCACTTGTGGGGACGCCAATAACAGGAATAGTAGTGTGTGATGCCACCACGCCTGGCAAATGGGCAGCCATGCCTGCAACTGCGATAATGACCTCAATGCCTTCTGTTCGTGCTCGTTGTGCATAGTTGATCGTTTTTTCAGGCTGGCGGTGCGCTGAGGATATATCAAGCCTAAACGGTATCCCAACTTCTTTTAAAAACTCCAAACCATCCTTTATGACAGGAAGGTCGCTGTCGCTTCCTATAAGGACGAGGATCTTGGGCTTTTCCATGAATTCTCCTTGCCATGTTTTTTCACAGACCATAATCATACAAAAAAAGGAGTATTTTTTCCATAAATATAAGAATGAGCACTGAACTGTAAAGCTATAGCTGTAAGTTTTGGTGCAGGCACCTATCCTGCTTGAAGGCAAGAAGAAAGATGGCCGAGCGGAAACTAGACAAGAATTCGGATATTATCTGTCAATGGCAAGCTTGCCTGCAATAGAATAATCATATCTGGCCATATCCTGAAGAATAATTCTCACATCCTCTGGCTTTACACCGATGCTTTTCACTACAGCATCCGTCATTTCAGCAACAAGCTTCCTTTTCTGATCTACTGTTCTTCCTTCGAACATATGAACCTCAATAATAGGCATGGTTCCTCCTTTTTAAATAGTCTTGGTTATATACCCGGGAGTTACCATTATGAAGCACTATGCAGTCCCGGGATTTTTGAAATACTGTGAAAAAACACTGGTATGGTATGACCGATGCACAGACACAAACCCTGTAGATCATTCTGTATATTTGCCCATTGGGCTGATAATGTCAATACTTCGTTTATTTATCCTTCTCAATGTTTTTACCTTCATCCTTTCCTCTTTACAAATAACTTCCCTGTCAATCGTTATCTAGGCCTGTTAGATCTGTTGAAACATAGCATTCCCCGGTGGAATCTCGACTAATTATAAGGCTGAAAGCTAATCATGATTGTTTTTCCTTCATTCTGTGAATTTCGCAATAGACTTCATGTACATATCGAGACCGATTATCATAATGTCGTTGTGGCCTGCATGTGGGATATAGAGCGAGTATTTCTCTTGTGATCCCGAGAGGTCGTAAAGCATCCTCCCTTCTGTTACCGGGATAATATCATCCTCGTCCCCGTGGATGATAAGCGTTGGAATAGTCACTTCTTTGATTTTCAAATGATTCCCAAAACCTATTGGATCCTGAACATCTCTGAAAAGATGGGACATTCCCAATCGCATAAGCTGATTGCGGCCTGATGCAAAACCGCTTTCGATAATCAACCCGTTCAACTGCTGCTGGTAATGATAAGCCACTTCAATGGCAGGGGCGCTTCCCAATGATCGCCCCATAACGAAAAGATTCCCTGAGAAATTCATGTCATGAAGAAAATCAATAAAACTGTGAAAAATACAATGGGCATCACGGATCATGGACCCAGAACTCGGGCTGCCATCACTCATCCCGTAACCCCGGTAATCTGCAACAAACAGGTTGATTGCTCTTTTCTGATAGAGTGGCGCAATATAGTCATAATCAAACACCGTCTCACCATTACCGTGGAAATAAAGAATATTTGGTCCGGTACTTTGTGCAGGATAGAAGCGGCAACCAATGGCTATGCCATCATCCATTTCAACAAAATAGTTTTTTGCTTTTAGATGATTCGGTTCCCCTGAAAATTCGCGCCGTGGAAAAAAGAGCCGACTGACAATCTCTGGATGATCCCACCTCTCCAATCCCTTATCAAAATCAATCATGGTTATCCTCTCCCTGAAGTATTTGACCGGTTGTATACATTCGTTGTTCAGTCAGTTCCAGATTCCTATTCAGTAACATATTCATTACCGGCATATCAAATCAGAAATTTAGTTCCCAAACGCCATTGGCAGGGGGTAATGGCTTTCCCAACGAGACCAGTCTCGGGCAGGAAAACCACATCTTTTCAACAAGGAGATATTCTGACAGTTGACACGAGCGTATACCTGTCTGGGCAGGAGCCAACCCCTCTTCTTAAGCCATGACTGTGGTTAGTACAATATGGGTTTAAACCCATGAACAAACTGTGGGGTTCTCTGCAAAAACGTTTATTTGATGGAAAATATCAGTTAAGAATAACGATAGATTTATCGGTTGGAAGGGTAGTATCTGTGGGTAAAGAAGCTCAATATATTGAGCGAATTCTGCCTGTTCTTTTATCAATAATTGCTTTATCTATGAGGAAGCCATCAGAATCAAGCAATTCAGCTATGAAGAACCACCTTCTTTCTTCTAATTTGCCAATACCTACCTCCTTGCCGATTCCCTTAAAGTATTGTTCAAGTGCATGCCTTGCCTCGTTTACTGTTCTTATCTGTCTTCTGGCACCGTAGGGGTCACCGCGCATGCCAGGACAAAACTGCCCGTAAGGTGCTCTTTCGTATTTATCATACATTCCTCTGCGCCAGGGTTGTGCAGAGGAATGTATGGGTATAGCAAACACAAAAAAGATTGCTACAAGCAAAACCAGAAATCGCATAGATGTTCTCCTCTTGCAGGCAGGATTCTTAATTGTTTGAGGATCCTGCCTGCAAGATTTTTTTTACCAGTTCGGGCAGTAACCCCTACCATAGCCAGGCCCATGGCCGCCGCCCCAGCCCATATGATGCCCCCGTCCATAACCTGGGCCATAGCTACCACGCTTTGAAAACCCGAAGCCAAAACCCCTGTCGGGCAAGCCATTCTTGCTGGCTGCCTCCCTAATTTTCGTACTGAGATCAATCATCTCTTTCTGAAGAGTGGCTATCCTCGCCTGATCTGGGGTTTCTTTAATAAACTCGTTCCGCAGTTCAAGCCTTTTCACAGCCATTTCGTCTCTAAGGGACAATGTTTCCTTTTGAAAGTTCCTGAAGGCGTTCACATCCACCTGTACACCTGGTCCGGGACTCTGACCCTTAGTCCATGCTGCAAATGATGCTGAACTCATAAGAGTACCAAAAACAACTGCCAAAGCAACTGCTAATACCTTTTTCATCTCTTTTTCCTCCTTTTTTGAGATATGTTACGTATTAATATAAAGGAAGAATGTGAAAGATTGACGAATTCATTGTGAAGAATTGTGAACACCTCCTGTCGGCAAAACTATGCTGAACCTTGATCCTTTTCCTAGAATGCTTTTAGCCTCTACTTTGCCCCCATGAGCTTCTACGAGTTCTTTCACAATAGTCAGGCCAATTCCCAGCCCGCCTCCTGAACCATGATAGAACCTGTCAAAGATAAAAGGGAGGTCCTTTTCTGCTATCCCGGTTCCAGTATCGTCAACGGTGATTTTCAATCCCATGGGCCCGGACGACACATTCAGTGATACGAGGCCTCCCGAATCCATTGCCCTTGATGCATTATTTATGAGATTCATTATGATCTGGCTCAGCCGTTCAGGATCTGCCTCAACTTCAAAATCTTCAGGGCATTGAACTTCTACATCTATCCCTTTTTCCAAGAAAATATTCCTGTAACGTTCTGTAATATTCTCAAGAAATGGCTTGACCTTAAATCGTTGTTTTTGTAAGGAAAGTATGCTTGCTTCTGCCTGATTGAGATCTTCGATACCGTCCACTATCTTTTTTAAACGCCCTGTTTCATCATGGAGAGATTGGAGGTGGTCTATGTCATTTGGAATGAGTCCGTCTATCATGCCTTCCAGTTCACCGCGCATCACTCCTAACGGAGTTCTTAATTCATGAGCCACATCAGCTATCAGCTTCTTCCTCAGAATCTCCTGCTTCTCGAGGGCTTGCGCCATATGGCTGAAGGTATAGGAAAGTTCGCCCACTTCATCGTGCCTTGTTATCGACACCCTTTTTCTAAAATCTCCTTTGCTGATTGCGGATGCGGCCCGGGCAAGCTCCTTGATAGGGCTAGTCAGCCGTTTTGAAAAAAGAACGCTTAGAATGATTGCAATCCCACCAATGATAAATATGGCCATAAGCAAAAAGCGATTGGATCGGCTCAAAAATATTCCTTCCCTAAGAGGCCTCAGTTCTCTGGCTTCAAGGGTACCGATCTGCTCACCGGAAAGGAATAAGGGATAGGGAAAAAATTCGCCGGGCTCTTTTAATTCTCTGAATTGTGAAAGCGCCAGAAGCCTCCTCTTTGCCTGAGGGTTCGTCTTTTCGATTGCTTTTTCTGTATCAATGACCAAGTTTCCTGTCTCATCAAGCAGCCGTATCTCGAAACCCAGAGTGAATGCCCATATCAGGTTTTGTGACTGAACCTCTGCGTTCCACCCATTGTTTCTATCGTACGCCCCTTCAAAGTCAGCAATAATCCAATAAATCTTATCTTCTGTCTCTCCTTCAACATAAGCCTGAAAATCCCTGAGCATGAGTTCCCTCAGGGCAAAGGTACCTGACAGGGACAGGACTGCAACCCCGACAAGGAGGATAAGAAACTTAACCCAGAGACTTCTAAACATCTCTGTTGCCCGAGAACCGGTACCCTACTCCATAAATCGTATGAATAAATACTGGGTTTTGTGAATCATCTTCCAGCTTGTGACGGATATTCTTAATATGGGCGTCAACACTTCTCTCATAACCCTCAAACTGGTAGCCCAATGCCTTTTCAACAAGCTCGGCCCTTGTAAAAACCCGTTGAGGCGAACTAGCAAGTGTGAACAAAACCTTAAACTCTGTGGGTGTTAACCGTATCTCTTTGCCTGTTTTCAACACCTTGTACGTATTGCCATCCACAACAAGAGCACCTTTATTGAACCTTATTGGACCTTCACCGGTCAGGTCCTTCTTTTCGAACCGTTTCAAAACAGCCTTCACGCGAAAGACCAATTCTCTCGGGCTGAAAGGCTTTACCACATAATCATCGGCGCCTAAGGCAAAGCCGGCGACCCGTTCCTCTTCTGAAGATTTTGCCGTCAACATGATGATTGGTACATCAGCAAGTTCTTTGAGTTGTAGGCACACTTCTTCACCACTCATATCTGGAAGCATGAGGTCAAGGATCACAAGGAGCGGTTTTTCCCTTCTGACTTCCTCAAGGGCTTGTGCCCCCCGATTTACATGGATCACCCTGAACCCAGCACCCTCCAAATACACCTTGACAATATGGCCAATCTTGGAATCGTCTTCAACGACTAGAATTGGGTAGACCATACATCATTTTACAGCAGAAGATTAGAATTCACAAGTACTCAGAAATAAACAACACTTAACTGCTCAACCTTGTCTATCGAGTGTGGTCATGCTATTATAGAAATACTATGAAAGCAGGGTTTTATCAGTTCAATCCAGTTTTTGGCAACAAGAAGAAAAACATTACAAGCGTGGCAAATGCTTTGAAAGGAATCGATGTTGATCTCCTGGTTCTGCCTGAGTTTTTTGCCACAGGTTACCAGTTTACCTCCATGGAAGAAGTAGGATACCTAGCTGAAACAATACCCGATGGAGAGACAACTGAAGCCCTTGCAAGCCTCTCAAAAAAATATGGAATGTATATGGTGGCTGGACTCGCCGAAAGATTTGATAAACATTATTATAATTCTGCAGTCCTGACAGGACCGGAAGGTTTTGTCGGCCTCTACCGTAAAACCCATCTCTTCTTCGAAGAAAAACTTTGGTTTACACCAGGCAATACAGGATTCAATGTTTTTCAAACAGGCATAGGCCCAGTTGGCATCATGATCTGCTTTGACTGGTTATTCCCGGAATCCATGAGAACCCTCGCCTTACAGGGCGCCCAGGTCATTGCCCATCCTGCGAATCTTGTTTTGCCCCATTGCCCTTCTGCTATGCCCATAAGATGTCTTGAAAATAAGGTCTATGCTATAACAGCAAACAGAACAGGTAGGGAGCAAAGGAAGGAGGGATCTTGCCTTGAATTCATTGGTAAAAGCCAGATTGTCGCACCGGATTCCACCATAATTGCGAAGGCACCTAAGAAATGGACATCCCTGATGATTGCTGATTTAAAGATTGATACTGCACTGAACAAGTCGATTAATCAATACAACGATCTTTTTAAAGATAGGAGGCCGGAAATGTATCAGGTTCTTGTGGAACAAGAAACAAAGTGACCCTTAGCAAAAACATGTGGAAGAAAGCCTGGCTGATCAAAACAAGCATGATTGTGATCTTGATTTCTGTTCTTATTTCGGATAGTACTGGACAGGATTCTGTTTGGAAGCAGATTGATGATGGCCTTCACTATTGCGATTTTTCAGCTCCTGCGAAATCAACTGCTGGGGATTCGAAAATACTTGTTGTCAGAATCGACCCGAAGCTTTATGCTTTTCGCCTCCTTTCCATTTCTGAGTTGAGCCCTCACTCCCCTTCACTGACCGTTAAGGAGTGGGCAGACAAATACAAGCTTATTGCCGCAATCAATGCTGGAATGTTTCAGACAGACCTGAAATCAAACGTAGGCTATATGAAAAATTATTCTCATATAAACAATCCGAGGTTTCACAGAACCTATTCCTCTGCACTGGCCTTTAATCCACGAAAAGGGGACTTGCCGCCTGTAATGGTATTCGATACAGATGTAAAACATATGAAGGAGATTGTCGCTGAATACCATACCGTGATTCAAAATCTTAGACTGGTCAAGCGGCCTCGTTCAGAACGATGGGCCCAGCAGGAGAAAAGATGGAGCGAGGCTGCTCTGGGACAGGATCAGGATGGAAACATTCTGCTGATCTTTTCAGGGTCACCATACACAATGCATGAACTGATTAAAATTCTGTTAGCCCTGCCCATTAAACTGGACTGTGCCATGCATCTTGAAGGTGGGCCGGCAGCATCCTTTTACCTCCGGTATAACACTATCGAACTCACAAGGGTGGGCCGCCATGAATTATCATCCCTTGTTGGCGAAATGGGCAATGAATTGCTTCCTATTCCTAACGTTATAGGAATTACAAAAAAGAACTGACCGCCAGACCGGCTCTAATCAGAAATCTCTTAACTGTCTACCGAATAATCGATATTTCAGCTCAAGGCTGGGGCTGTATACCTCAGCGCCTTTCATCCATCCTCGCAGCCGCCCATATCTATCCATGATACGCCCGTGGTTATCAATCTGATACGCATAACCCTCACTCGGCGTAAGCGCTTTCAAAATCGGTGCATCAGCCACCTGCACCATCGTGAGCATTAAAATTGTTGCTGTAAGGGCTGTTATTATCCATAGTGCTTGAATTGGTATTTTGGAAATATTTGCCATAAGTTCACCTTCTCGTGAGTTTTTCTGACCGGTACTCAGCTTCTACTTTTGACCTTATCTCCGTTGTAACGTTTCGATTCGAACTCGCCTTTCTCGCCTTACCTTCCTTCTTCCCATTAATTCTTTCTTGTTCTTCGTTCATCTTGTTTTGCTCTTCATTTGCCATTATTTCATTTTACAGGGTGGACATGACAACTGTATGTCAGGACATACTGATAAAAATTTTTTGGCACTTTTTTTATGGCCTCTATCCCGCCAATTAACTTTATATGAATGACAGCCTTTTTCCGACATGTGGTGACAAAAACAGTATTAGGGAACAGACGGATAAGAACTGCCGGACCCATTCCTTGGCACAAAGCCGAGGCAAAAAGTGACAGCCCGGTAGTTTATCCAGTTATTAGGTTGACTCAGGTGACCAGGATCAACAATACTGTATTGATTACCAGCCAGATATTTTTTTCTGAATGGCCTCGAAGCAATCGCTGAATCAATCAGTCCACAAAGCAGCAGTATCTATTCCTGGGTGTAGTAATACAAAATCCTTTTTTCAAGGTCGCTGCCTCCAAACAGAAGAAATAACAGAGTAACATGAAATTTCAAGAGTTCAACAGATCAAGACCGTGTATCCGGTTCCAGTGTGCTAATCGTGTAATTATCCATTCAACCCCTACAATCACACCACGCAGCTAATAGACAGAAAATCAGTGGACCAACATAATGGTCTGGCAATTCTCCTTGTTCTAAGCCCGTGTTTACGCCCGGCTCAGTACCAGCTTAATCCCGAGGCCAATAAACACGAAAGCACAGAGCCAGTTTAGAGTTTCGTTTGCAGTGCGGCTTCTGGTGAGAAACTGACCGAATGTCCCTGCTGTCAGGCCTATAGCACCAAAAATGATAACGACGAGAATTATAAAAATGGCTCCAAGGATGAGAATTTGTCCAAAGGGATTTCCTGCGTTTTTAGCAACAAACTGTGGCAAAAAGGCAAGGAAAAAGAGAGCCACCTTCGGGTTCAGAACGTTCATGATAAAACCTTTTGCTATAAGGTAGTGGATGGGCTTGCTGTCCTGCTTACTCATTTTCATGAGTTCTTTACGGTGCTTGATTACTTTGTAGGCAAGGTAAAAAAGATACAGTGCGCCTGCTATCTTGAAGACTGTAAAGGCCATCACAGAGGTCTTGAAGATTAGCGACACGCCAAGCGCCGCTGCCAGCGTGTGGACAGAGTTCCCGAATGCCAGACCGAGGGCGGTGAAAAAACCTGCTCTCCTACCCGATGAAATCCCCTGTGCCACCACAAAGAGGATGTCAGGCCCCGGCGCGATTATAAGCAGAAGCGATGCAGGGATAAAAAGGTTCAATATAGCAGGATCAATCATTTATTCTTCCGACACTTTTTCAATCGATTAATATCTCCTCAATTGGTTGTCGTTTTCTTGGAGCAGGAGACTCGCCAGGGTATCCGACGGGGAGTAACGCAACAACGGAGACTGTCTCATCCCATCCGAAGATTGCCCGTATCGCCTCTTCATCAATCAACCTCACCCAGCATGTCCCAAGGCCAAAATCCAGAGCCCTCAGGGCAATATGCTCGATGGCAATAGCCACATTAAAAGCAATTCTCTGGCTGAACTGGTCGAAGCTCATTTTTTGCATCCGATCGGTCCTATCGAGGACAATATTGACAATCCTGTCTTCCACAGCGCCTATTCTGCCAAGGTCCTGAAGCCCTGACACGACCCCGCTCAGGTATCCGCTTATATCAGCACAGCACACAATTACGACGGGGGCTTCGGCAATAAAAAACTGATCGTATGCGGCCTTGGCCAATCTCTCTTTTGTCTCATTATCTTGTACAATCTTAAATCGCCACGGCTGGGCATTTGAGCCTGATGGGGCAAGTCTTGCAGCATCGAGCAACTCAAAGATAACCTCATCCGGTACAGGGTATGACTTGAATTTTCTGATACTTCGTCTCTGCTGAATGGCGTCTTTTGTGGTTAACATATGATTCAATTTTAAAACAGTGTCCGCGCCTCAAGCTCCAGGAGCCTAATAATGCTGTTTAGTCTTGTTTTCTGATCATCTTCAGACAGCCACCGGCATTCATTGTATTCTTCTGCAAGAAGATCGTAGTTACCTGCCGCCTCAGAGTAACCGTACCCTCTCAGGTAATCGCAAAAAGGTGTCTGGTCATTGTTATCCTGTCTCATGGCGTTCCAAAAAAGATACGGCTAAGGCTCGATTCAATCACGGATGCATTGCTCTGAGAAATAGATTTTTGCAATAAGAATATATGGCCAACTGCAATTCTATTTATCTGTAACAGATTCGTTTCATGCAGGAACAACATAAAGTATGTGGGGCAATAGATAAATGCCCAACCTGTGCTTGAATTCGCTGATATTTCATGGGATTGATCGGTTATACCTTGTTCGGAAAATATTAGGAATATGATAAAAATAAGCAATAGGCATGGGAATGTTTTTTTAGTATTCATCATATTAGCCCCCCCTTCCGAGTTGTAAGTATTTCAACCCATTCCAGCCGGGGGTTCAGTAAAACTTACAGGAAATCAAATCATCTAAAGCTGCCAACTATTTTAGATTCTTACATTAATTATACCATTTCGAGAATTGAAAAAAGAGGATTGTGGATAAATCGGAATAATCATCGGAGCAGGATGAAAACCTGCCCCGATTATAGCTTTTTTAAAATCAGTGATAAAATATGGGTAAGAAAAATACCCTCTTGCCGAGCCCTTCTCTTGCCTCATGCAAGCGATGCCACTGCCTTCTGAATCCTTTCCGCACCCTTCTTGATAACATCCATGGAGGTGGCGAATGATAGTCTCAGATAGCCTTCTTTGCCAAACTCAGCTCCGGGGACAACTGCGGTATGGAATTCCTCTAACAAGAGTTCGGTGAGTGCAGCAGTAGAGTCTATTGTCCTTTCATTGAATCTTTTACCGAGCAACGCATTAAAGTTGGGGAAAACATAAAATGCACCCCTGGGGTTGTAACAGGTAACCCCAGGTATGCTTGTGAGTTCGCGAACCAGAAAATCCCTTCTCTTCTGGAATTCGCCCACCATCATGGAAATGAAATCCTGGGGGCCTGTCAGGGCAGCCAATGCAGCGTACTGTGAAATAGAGGTCGGGTTTGATGTACTCTGGCTCTGAATGTTTGACATAGCAGCTATTATCTCTTTTTGCCCTACGGTATACCCTATTCTCCAACCAGTCATAGAATAAGCCTTCGAAACGCCGTTAGAGATGATAGTACGCTCCCTGAAGGCACTGTCAATGGAAGCAATGCTGGTATGCTGGTAACCATCATAGACAATCTTCTCGTACATCTCATCAGAGATTATATAAAGGTTGTGGTCCACTGCAAGTCTTCCAATCTGGACAAGGTTTTCCACTGTATAAACAGACCCGACTGGATTAGAGGGATAATTCAGGACAATGCCTTTTGTTTTGCTGGTTATATATTTCCTGATGAGATCACCAGTGACCTGGTAGTCGTCCTCTTCCCTTGTGTCAACGATGACAGGCTTTGCTCCGGCAAGCTCCACCATGGGAGGATAAGAAACCCAGTATGGCGTAAGGATTATTACCTCATCTCCCTCCTGGAAAAGTGCCTGGAAAAGATTGTAGAGGCCATGCTTTCCTCCACACGACACAATGACCTCTTCCCGCTTGAATGTGAGTCCATTATCATTCTTGAATTTTTCGATGATTGCATCCTTCAGGGGCTCAATACCAGCAACAGGTGTGTATTTGGTGAAACCCTTGTTGACCGCATCTATTGCTGCTTGCTTGATGTGTTCTGGTGTATCAAAATCCGGTTCACCTGCCCCGAACCCTGCTATGTCTAATCCCTGTGCCCTCAGCAACTTCTCTTTTGCATTGATGGCCAGAGTTGGGGATGGTTTAAGCGCCTGTGCCCTTCGCGATAGCATTTAAGCCTCCTTTGGTTTTGCAATTATTTCTTTTATTCTTATCTTGAAAAATCTATTCGATGAATTAGCCCGTATGAGGCACGCAGTATCTGCACCACGCCCAGTGCCTGCGATGGTAATAACATCATCAAAAGGAATCACACCGCTATCTGCTGCCATTGCAGAAATCTCCACACAAACCTTAACACCCTGGGAGAACATACGAAGGGTATTCGCAATAAGCTCTTGTTCAGAATATCCGCCTGTCATATCTTTGATGGCAGTCCCCAAGCCCCTCAGTACCATAGTACCAGTGTGGATCCTGATGCCATGCTCTATCAGTCTCTGTCTGAGGTCTACTGGAAAACTCTGGACACCTTCTTCCTTGAAACCAGTGTTGTGGGTCACCACTACAATGTTAAAAGCCTCTCTACCGGGAATCTGAAGAATCCTTTCGGCTGTATAACCTGTTGTGGATGCTACAACGATGTCTTTGATTCCTTTGTTTGCTGCATGATTAAAAGCAGTCTTCAATGTCACATCAGTATTCTCAATACCAGCTTTTTCAAAGTACATAATGAAACCCCCATTCATTGATGATGATTCACGGTTCGCAGTAAATAGCAACAATGAGTCTCTTACCGTGAACTATTTCTCAAAAGCATTAACGATGTACTATTGGGCTTGTGAAAATAGTGTTTACCTTATCTTTCTGTTTATTGTCAATTAAAATGAGCAATTACCTTCATAACGTGATTGGTTTCTTTTGTGACTTTATATCTTTCATCTATGCGATATCCTACTACCCAAATGATATCATGGTTGGAGAGAAGGAGTGGCACACGTCTTCTTTTTTCTTTTGGAATCTTTCTCCCTATAAAGAAGTCTTTAATTTTTACCTCTTGACTCATGCCAAAAGGCACAAATCTGTCCCCTGCCTTAAAAGTTCTTACGGATAAGCCACCGAGCTTTTCAAGGTCGAAATAAGCGATGTTCAGGGCTATGGGTATGGGGCCTGACTGTTCATCCATCTCATCTATCTCATTCACCTCGAGGGTGAGCCCCAGTGATTCTATGATGTTTCTCCCGGTGGAGACTCTGTAATGCCCTTCCACTGGCAAAGCCTCCCTCTTCTTTGTAAAGGTAATCTTTCCGTATGTCTTCTTTACATGGATTCCTTTTGGAAATGTTGCCAAAAGATTAGGCCCTTTCCCCTTTAGAATCTTGCCAACAAGGCGGACATGTTCCCGAAGGGGGAGAAAAGAGGGTTCAAGCTCTTGAAACAGGCTAAAAAGCACCCTGTATCTCACCTCCTCGTCAAGCCCTTGCATGCTTTCCGCATCGATGGTTATGTCATCATTTTCATAACTTTTTTTCTCGTTAATAAACACATTAGCCTCATGCTCGAAAAAGATATTCACCGCAGTCATGTCTTTAAGCAGAGCAACGATCTTATTCTTCACAGCAGGGTTTAGCTTTTCCATTGCCGGAATAATCACTCTTCTGACAAAATTTCTCTCGTACTGGTTTTTTTCGTTTGAAGAATCTTTTACAAATGGTATACCTCTCGTTTTGGTGTATTCCTCGATGGTTGAGCGATAGGTGGTGAGAAAGGGCCTGATAATTCTTCCACGCATTATTGGAATTGATGAGAGGCCCCGAATGCCGGTTCCTTTCACGATCCGTAGAAGAAACGTTTCAACCTGGTCATCGAGGGTATGGCCTATGGCTATTTTGTCAAAATGGAGTGCATCTGCTATTTCATCAAAAAAACAGTATCGAATGTCCCTCCCAGCGTGCTGTATGGACTTACCAGACTTCCTGGCTTCATAAGAAACGTCAATCTTTTTAACATAGCAAGGTATTGAGAACCTGTCAGCCAGCCCTCTCACAAAGTCTTCATCCCTATCAGACTCTAAACCCCTTAACAGGTGGTTTACGTGGGCAACGCCCAACCTGATGGGCAGTTCATGGCCAATTTCACGAAGGACAAAAAGGAGAGTAATCGAGTCAATTCCTCCGGAGCAAGCCACAAGGACTTTATCTCCCTTGGCAATAAGTCCTTCTCGCCTAATAATATCTTTTGTTTTTTTTACGAGGTCGTCCACTTCGTGGGTTCTCGGCTCCAAGTCAGGAGTTATGGGTTTGGTTTCTTGGTTGCAATATAAAACCTGTGACCAAGAAAACGGAGTATTTTTTTCAGTGCGGGATCAATGACACGATGAACAATCTGTGGAATTACAGGTTGCGCAGCTCGTGCCTGATGAACCTGTTGAAGATGATTTGAATTTGAACCCCACTGAGAATCCAAAAGAAGACATCTTTTTCGTGGGCTTCGTATTGCCGCATAAAGGGCAAGTCGGTTCATCATCTTTGAAAACAAGCATTTCAAATTCATTTCCACATTTTTCACATTTAAATTCATAAATTGGCATTTCTTGCTATCCTCCTCATGGCCGTCGAGATCGCGTCATATCCTTTTTAATTTCATTCTCAAGCTTTGTTAAAGCTGTTAAATATGGGGCCTTGTCGTTATCGTTCAAATCAAAACCCATTGCATTTTCAACATACCGATAGGCCCTTAAAAAATGATTCTTGTAAAAAAAATGGAATGCTGAAGCATACATAAACAAAAAGTGGGCCAATCTGTTTGAGGCATCAAGATCTGTCACTTTCTGAAAAATGTTCCTTGCGATCTCATAGTATTCACTTTCAAGATAACTTTGAGCTGCATTGAACATCAACAACCTTCTACCATCCTTGTAAAGATCGTTAAGCAGTTGGTTAAAGTTTCTTTTTCCATATATCATAGTGAGTGTTTTTTCATGTTCAAACAAAAAACGGGGCAGTAAATAATTGTCTTTGTATAGCTTTATTAAGTCCTTAAGCTGTTCCACGAGCTCCTTGAGGAGAAGCTTCGTTTCTTTGAAACCTTGCTTCAACTTTCTTTCTGTTTTCTTAACCAAAAACTCCATTTCGAGAAAAATCTTTTTTTCCCGAATGGTAAGCTCATTTGTATCGATATCACACTTTGGTTTATAGTACTCAAGTTGGTAGAGGTTTTCTCTTAAAATCATTGCCTGATGAAAGATATACCCCACTGTCATATCATAAAGCTTTTCTCTGTACGTGGCTGCATCAGAGTTTCTGAAAAGTTCATGGCACATCTCCTTCAGACGAAAAAGGCAACTTCTACCGCGATCGTCAACAAATTCCTCGACGTCTCCAAAACAAAGCATTCCTTTCATATAAAGGTCTTTGCAATGCATGCACTTGGTATAAACACACAGGGATTCGTTAATAAGATCTATTTGTTTCTTTTCTAGATTACTTGGTTTCATGGCCTGCCGAATGATTGCTAATCAGTTCTCGCAACTCTTCACCTTCAATAGTCTCTTTTTCAAGAAGCGTTGTGGCCACCTTTTCAAGGAGAGCTTTCTTGCCACCCAACAAAGTCCGAACCTTTTCTCGGGCCTCTTCAACGATCATCTTAATTTCATCATCAATTTCGCGTGCCGTTTCTTCGCTATAATCTTTGACACCACTGAATGATGTGCCTAGCTCAATAAAAAGCGGTTTTCTCTCACGTTCAAAGGTAACGTATCCCAGTTTTTTGCTCATACCATATTCTTTCACCATTGATCTTGCAATGTCAGTTGCACGGCCAAGATCATTATGGGCTCCTGTTGAGACCTCTCCAAAGATAATCTCCTCTGCCACCCTCCCTCCGAGGAGAACACAAAGCCGGTCACGAAGTTCTTTTTCAGTCATAAGATACCGGTCTTCTGTGGGAAGTTGTAATGTATAACCGAGGGCAGATATGCCACGGGGGATAATGGAAATCTTGTGGACAGGATCCGTGGTCTCGAGAAATTCTGCCATAAGGGCATGTCCGGTTTCGTGGAATGCCACAATCTCTTTTTCTTTTTTGTTCATAACCCGTGTTTTTTTCTCAAGCCCTGCAATCACCCTGTCTATGGCCTCTTCGAACTCTTCCATACCCACTGACGTCTTGCCCTTTCTCGCTGCAAGAAGGGCTGATTCATTCACAAGATTTGCGAGATCGGCCCCTACAAATCCAGGTGTACGAGCCGCAACAACTTTGAGGTCAACCTCTTCAGCAAGCTTTACGCCCTTGATGTGCACTTTCAGGATCTCTTCTCTCCCTTTTATGTCCGGTCGGTCAACAAGGATATGCCTGTCAAATCTTCCGGCCCGCAAAAGGGCTGGGTCCAGAATCTCCGGCCTGTTTGTGGCAGCCATAATAATCACACCGGCCTTTGTGTCAAATCCATCCATTTCAGAGAGCAGTTGATTTAACGTCTGTTCCCTCTCATCATGGGAAGACATGGGATTCATGCCCCTCGCTTTTCCCAATGCATCAAGCTCATCGATAAAAATGATGCAGGGCGCCTTTTCCTGTGCCTGAGCAAAAAGGTCTCGAACCCTGGATGCGCCAACCCCAACAAACATCTCAACAAAATCGGAACCACTCATACTAAAAAAGGGTACCTTTGCCTCTCCTGCCACAGCCTTGGCAAGAAGCGTCTTCCCTGTTCCAGGAGGACCAACGAGGAGTATACCCTTGGGAATCTTCCCCCCCAGTGTCATAAATTTCTGTGGTGTTCTCAGGTACTCAATAATCTCCTGCAATTCTTCCTTTGCCTCATCGACACCTGCCACATCCTGAAAGGTGATCTTTATTTCATCTTCACCATAAATCTTGCCACGGCTTTTACCGAAATTGAGTACGCTCGACGGTGCACCGCCCATTCTCCGCATGAGAAGGTTCCAGATGAGAAAGATGATCGCAAACGGAAGCACCCATGAGATAATAGCTTTAAAAATTTTGTTTTCGTAATAACCAGCAAATTTTATGTTGTTTTTTTGCAAATCCTTTACAAGATCAGGGTCCTCTACTCTGCTGGTTAGGAACTTTGTTTTCTTCCCATCATCAAGGGTAAGAGTCCCCTGTATAGTATCTGTGTCTATTATCAGGTCGCTTATTTTCCCTTTTGTGATGAGTTCTTTAAATTCACTATAAGGGATATTCTTAACCTCTGACTTGAAAAGGTAGCTATTGATTGCAATCATAGCAACAAAGGCAAGAATAAAATAAAGGAAGGTAAAGTTCTTGGTTTTCTTATCTTTGAGTTTCGTCTTATCTTTTAGTTCAAGAAAAATATTTTTTGACTTCTGAGGTTCTTTCCTTTTCCGTGGCATGAAAGTATTTTAATACATATCTATTTTTTTTGAAAGTGTGGAGAAGCCATACAACGTACAGTGAATTTTTTTCATAAGTGTACTTCGTATGTAGCCGGTGGTATTTCGTCAGCCCACAACATACAGACAGAGGTTTTTATATCTTACGATATACGTAATACAAATCACCCTATACTGTTGTCCAGGGATACAGGGACTATAATGTAAACGGTTTTTACAGCTGTAAGACGCTTGCCTCAATCATGCCGTCAATTCTCAAAATTTCATTGAGCACATCTTTACTAATCGGATCATCCACAGAAACAAAGGCCACCTCTTCACCCGATTTTTGACGGGAGACTCCAAACCCTGCGATGTTGATCTTGTGATTTCCAAGAATTGTTCCTACCTTGCCAATAATACCGGGCCTGTCAAATATCTTAAAATGGAGAAAGGTTCCTTCTGGAATCATGTCAAGGTGAAACCGGTCAAGGAGTACTATTCTACCCAACTTGTCAGGAAAAACTGTGCCGGCAAAGCTTCTCTCCTCAGTATCTGTCCTGATAACAAGAAGTACAAGATCATTGAACTTGTCGAATTGATCAGTTTTTGCCTCTTCCACGACAATATTTCTGTCCTTTGCAAAATAAGGTGCATTGATAAAGGTGACAGTCTCTTTGAGGTTTTCGGCAAGGAACCCTTTAACACCTGCAATAGTGAAAGGCTGGTAGCTAAAAGGCACATCAAACTTCCTCTCACACAAATCTTCTTCGAAGGTTTTCCCAACCATAACAACCCTGATGAGTTCAGGCCTTCCTTTAACCATCTGTGCGGCAAGTTTTCCCATTTTCTCAACAAGATTAAAATAGAGCTGCATATTCTCGGGAAGCTGAGAAAGCATAAACGGTATGTTTACAGCATTTTCATAGGGCCTTCCATGAAGCGCATTTGCCACCTGATTGCAGATAATAAGCGCCACTGCCTCCTGTCCTTCCATGGTGTTAGCCCCAATATGTGGTGTTGCAAATGCATTTTCAAGTTCAAGAAGTCTGGTACTCTGTGGTGGTTCTTTTTCCCAGACATCAACTCCCGCTGCAAAAACTTTACCGGTCTTTAGGGCATCGTAAAGATCGGCTTCATTTACTATTCCCCCGCGCGCACAGTTCACAAAAATGACATTGTGCTTCATCATGGCAATTTCCTCGGCCTTTATCATGTTGCGTGTAGCCGGTGTAAGAGGCGTATGAAAAGTAATGACGTCAACTATCTTCAGGAGATCTTCAAGCTTGTCATATAGGATAACGCCAAGAGAATCTGCCTTGCTCTTTTTAATATATGGATCATAGGCAATCACCTTCATACCAAAACTCTTGGCACGAATAGCTACTGCGCTTCCTATACGGCCAAGCCCTACAATGCCAAGAATCTTGTTATAAAGCTGGATCCCCATGAACC
>ERZ1026800.67-NODE-67-length-100441-cov-9.861744_pt1 | contig 100441 bp, 103 predicted proteins | sample MGYA00520873_ERZ1026800 | MGnify/ENA primary metagenome ERZ1026800 (study PRJEB33270, sample SAMEA104284475) | anaerobic digester metagenome | biome: Anaerobic digester microbiome; feature: mesophilic sludge digester; material: Anaerobic digester biomass | place...
TCTTACTTGAATTCTTATTTGGGGGGATTAAAATCTGTACTTTTATTCGATCTATATGGATTGTCCTCCAATCATAAAATAAGAGAAGATGCAAGGCTTGTTAGAAATACGATTCGGGAGGGGGTTAATACCATTGCTCTTTCATCCGGGTGATGCACTGATGATCCTGATCCTGCTTTTCCGTACCCCGTTTTCCGGTATTCAGCGATATCCTCCCGGCCTTCCACTGAAGCAACATCCCCTGCAGTAACCCCGTGAAAATGGAGGGGCTGAATGGAGTGGAATGAGGAGAGCATCGGTCTGGTACCTCATCTACCGGATCGATCAGCTCACCCCATGGACCGGTGCGGACAACGTATACGATGAATCGGGGATCGAAAAAAGGGGAGCAGGGGATCCCAGGTCCCGGGGAGCGGCTCGCGACCGCTCCAAACGCTCTTCCCGATAGGTTAAAATAGAACATCCCCTCTTATGCAGGATCAGGTGATGGAATAATCCGTCACTCTTGCAAGGGGATATTGGATACCAGTGAGTTCCCCTTCACCCTTTTTTCCGATTGAAGGCCACTGGCATTGCCCACAATCTCAGGAGTACTATGATCTCAACAGGGGATCACCCAGATGGCACACATTGAGGAGAGTATCGAGTTCAACGCACCGGCTGAGAAGGTCTTTGCCCTTACGACCGATGCAACACAGTGGAGCAGATGGAATACGGCGATACCAGAAGCCGAGCAGACCTCGAAAGGATCGGTCGGTGTCGGGACGACGTTTCGGGGTGTCACCCGGCTGATGGGCCGATCCATGCCCTGGACCGCCACGGCGACCGAGTACGAGCGGGACCGGAAGTTTGGGAAAAAGATCGATTCGGGCTCGGTCTTCATAGAACAGCACAACAGCTACACTCCTCTCCCGGCTGGGACGAGGTTTACCATCGCCTATGACATGAAATGCAGCGGGTTCATGAGAATACTGTCGCCGTTCATCGTGAATGCGATGCGAAAGGAGCTGAAGAAGAGCCTGGTTAATGTGAAACAGATCGTTGAGAGTTGAGGAGGATCACCGTTCCTTGTTGTGTGAAAGGAGTGCCTGGATAGATTGACTTCGTGTTCGAAATTGAGATGGTCGTAATTGCCGTTACCAGATGTTCCCTCATGATGAATTGAGGCTCTCCCAGGGATTATACCCGACCGTATCGCTCATCCGCAATCCTTTCGGCATCCTGCAGGGCTTTCTTCTTGAAAAGAAAAGGAATATCGTGATTCAGATACCCCGCCCCGATCTCGTTACCGCTCAGATGCCACGACGATCCGCCATTCGGTCCCGTGGAGCCCCACGGTCCCCCATACTGCATCCTTCACGACAGCAGGACCCCCTTTCGTAGGGGTGAAGGTGTACGTGCCGTTCCCGGCAGGCTCAGCCACGATCTTCTGCACGAACGCCACCAGGTCAGGATAATCGGCAAAAGCCGGGTAGGTGAGCATGTCCCGCCCGACAAGACCGGCGGGGTCCCGGTCGTAGATCAGGTAGCCGCTCGTATCGACTGCCCATGCGGTGTAGTTCGTGCCCGAGAGGGCCAGGTCGGCCTGGTCCGCGATCAATTCCTGGGGATTGAAGAGGACGGTCGCAAGGCCGAGGAACGTTCCGGTATTGTCCGTCACTGGTCGCCGGAGGGAGACGGCATCAAAGCCTTCAGCAGCCGGAAAAACGGGCGACATCAGGGGGCGGCGTTCATCCAGGGCCTGGCGGTTGTGGCTTTCGTTGCTGACATCGGTCCCGACCGCAGCCATGTACTGCTCGGGCATGACAGCCGCGATCCGCCCTTCAGCAGAGATGGAGACGGCATCAATCGCATAGGGGGTCGTCTCTGCGACCCGTGCCAGGATGGCATTTGCCTCCGGTCCGGTAATCCCGGTCCGGTTCATGTCCTCTGCTGCCGTTGCAAGAATGGCGTCCATCTCCTGCAGCGTCGCATTGACCCGGGTGGTCAAATGGCTCAGCGCAACGGAAGTGTTGAAAGCAGGCACGGAGCTTCCGGCTGTCGTTGTGGTCGATGTATCAGGAACTGATGTGCAGCCTGCTGCAAGGACGATGATGAGGACGAGGAGGAGGATATACTTCTGCGTGTTCATACACCACATTCTGAAAGGCGGATATTAAACTGATGGTGGTCGATGAATGCCCTTCTTTGCCTCTCCACCCATGGAAAAATCCTACGAGATTACGGCGAGATACCTCCCTCTGGAAGGAGGAACCGTGCTCTCTCCCCAATAAAAAGCCGTGATCTCGCAGTTTCAGCCCTTATTGTAATTTTACCGGGTTTCATCCAGAAACAGGTGACAGGCAGGGCACCACCATCCGATCGGGACCGACTGCCGCTTCCGATTCTCATCCAGGATCCTGATGTACGTCTGGTACATCTGCTGCGGTCCCTTCCGGCTCTTCGAGGTGGTAGTCCTGCAGTCGTGGGGACATCGTGGACTCGTGCACACGATGCTTCACCGTGCCGATACAATCGATACGTGTTCCGGCAGTTGGCGATTCACATGAGTTCCCACAGGGTAGTAAAAGGATACGTTCCACTCAAAAAAAGGGTGCACCTGGAATCCCACAAGAGTTGTGAATAAAAGCCGGATCCCACATCATCCTTAAAAAAAGGGTTCTTTTCCGGTAATTCTTACCAATTCTGCCTTCTGCCACTCATTCCTGGGTGCAACACCGGATTTAGAACAGAGGAGTGTCCCCAGAAAGGGTTACCTTAAAATAGGGGTGCACTGATGAGATATGCATCCCAGAACGGCTGGGGATACCATGAGAGGGTGGTACCTGATGTATACGCTTACTCTGACAAAGGAAGAGGTCTCGATCCTGAAGGATGTGCTCGATGAGTATCTCTCCGATCTCCGGATGGAGGTTGCCGATACCGACAAGCAGGACTTCCGTAACCATCTCAAGAAGGAGGAGGAGACTATCAAGGAGATCCTGGGGATCCTTTCCCGGATGCAGTCCGGGGAGTAGGGAGGGAGTCGCTGGATGAGTGTTCTGCATGGACCACACGAGAGGAGGGAAGGGAATTGATCAGGGAGGGGGTCATATTTGCGTTCGGGTATTTTTCGGTAAAAGCAGGGAGAGAAGAACAGTTTCTGGAAAAATGGCAACAATTTGCCCAGTGGACGCTGAACCATGCGAAAGGTGCACGGTGGATGTATATGGTACGTGACAATGATGATCCGCAGCTGTTTGTCGCCTACGGACCCTGGGAATCCCTTGAGAGCATTGCCGAATGGCGGCAGTCTTCGAAGTTCAGGGCTGCCGTTGCCGAACTTGCGGCACTCTGTGACCGGATCGATGAGGGGACTATGACCGAAGTGAATCATGTGAAGCAATAGCGGTCGGAATGCGGACAGGGACTATTCATCCGGAACAGGACAGAAAATACCCGTGAGAGTGGAGGATAGACGGGTGTGCTGGGATCTCCGGAAACATATTATAATCTGAAACCAATAAAACTGTGGCGGTATTCTATCCTCCATATGCCACCTTGATCAGGAGTGCCGCTAGTGGTTGGGAAAACAAAACGAAAGGTAAAATGCAGGTACTTCTCAAAAACCCCCAATCCCCACCACTTTTGACAGGAGGTGATTTTGTATCCCGTCGCTCTTCATGCATCATTTTCCGTGGATCTCCTCCCCTCATCCGGGACAGGCCGATCACGAAGAATCGTGATAATTCAGGGTTTGTCCGATTCGGAGCGCTCATTACCGGCACTCATCCAGTTCTGGGAAGATGCCCATCTAGTCGATCTCTTTTCCAATCCGACCGTATCAAGCCCGTTTCGATGCTCATTTGAAGAACCGTTTGAGGGCTGCTCTCTTGCTCCCGAACGGATCGAGTCCCCACTGGGCGCATTCTCCGGGCGACGGTTCTGATCAGGGATAATGTATGATGAGTGGGTGGCGTTGAGATTCAGGGAAGGCACAAGATGGGAAATGTGATCCGTGCTCCTCTGGAACTGAACATAGCCAACAATCACCTGGGTGCCTGGAGGGACAAAAGCATCCAGGATGAAAACGGCAGAGGCATGTTCACAGGAACGGTCGGTAACCGCCGTTCGGTCGATCTTGACAGGGGGAACTGTCGGGGTATTCTCATAAAAAAAACATGATCCCTCTGAGGGCCACAAGCATAAACGATGAAAATGCCGGAGGCATTTTCATATAAAAAGGGTTGAAAAGAACCTGGAATCACTACATCTTTATTGCGAGCAGGACATCCTCTTCCTTGATGGTCTTTCTTCCTGCATGCATTGCGAGCCTGTTGGCCTCACGGGTTAGGGTTGCAATGTATTCTTCTGCGCCCTTTACCAGAGCAATAGCACCGTCGTGACCGACACGCTCTGCTCCATTCTTTTTAGCAATTCTGATAACTGCTGCGATAGGTAAATCTGCCACCTTGCTTACCTCACGAAAAAGGAGGTTTTGGTGGTATATATAAGTAACCTGCCATTTTCACACAAATGGAAGGGAGGTGGGCACATGGGAGAGGCGGAGTATTCACGTTCTGTACTGTCCCCTGCAAAAATGTGATGCCCTTCTTTTTTGATCTCCCTTCTGGCTTTGGCGAGATCTGAATCAGTTGCATAGCCTGGGGTACTTCTTGTCCATCATCCGATGAAATCAGACCGGGCGGGAGGACCGGGATTGGTTGGCTCAAAAAGGATCAGCGATGTCAGGGTGCCGGAACTACGAAGTACATGGCATAGGTTGTGCCTGTGTTCCGTGTCACGTGCCCTCTGCCCGTGGTATCTTCCAGGAGGACGAGGTCTCCTGGTGCGAAGTGTCTCACCTCGCCATCGGTCGTCTCCATCTCAACGGTTCCGGACAGCAGGGCAAGGAACTGCCGTGTGGGGGCGGGGTGCCAGTCGCCGATCCAGCCTGGCTCGAAGGTATAGAACCGGTATTTTGTTGCAGGATGATCACCTGAAACGTAGAACGGGGCGGCAGGGGGGGCTGCCTGGACACTGCTCTGCTCGATGATATCGGTCGCAAAGTGCGAGTCTCCCTGGGTATCTGCGTAGATCCGGTGATACCTGACCTTGCTGATCCTGGACGAAGAGGAGGGGGTCATGGCACGTATCTCCAGGGGATGCAGGGACGAGCCCTGCTTTCCCGATGAGTAGAGAAACGGAACGGTGAATGATAAAGGTTACGGCAGGGATTTTCGGAGATATCCTGTTTCAGGGCTTATCAGGCCCACCAGGAAGGAATGGATCAGTGCGGTTGACGAATTCGTCATCTTGCCGGGCAAAATCAGCAGGGCATTCAGCCGGATTCGCTTCATAGTAATCGACAACGATGGTCGCGAAATCCCGAGAGAAGATGGTTCCGGGCGATTGTCGTTCTCGTATTACGGCATTTGTGCCCCCTGTCCTTTGACAGAGAGGATTCCTGGAATCATGGAGTAAAAAAGGGAAAGGGGTATGGTTTGGACATGTCGGGAGGGAGGATGGAATATCAGGACAGGATATCCCATTCAATGGTAGTGCAAAGACGGCCGGGGAAGATCCCCGGCCAAGGAAGGTTCACCACGACCCTGGTTGTCCGGACGAATGCTGGAGTTTATTGTTGCCACCTTGAACGCCTATGCCACCAGATTCACGATGAATTTCCAAATCATTGCCAGATAGGGGGTTCTTCTCAGGGTATTTAAATTATTTGAACCTCGGGGTTCAGGGAATGAGGACGGTCATCGGGTTCGCCCGGGAGGTAGTGGATGCCGATCGGCATGGGAGAGAGCACCGTTCCACGGGATCACCTGCAGGTATCGTTGGTGAGGGGGGGCTTCCAGCATTCGTAGTGATAGGTCCGGCGATCACCATAGACCGTGTCCTGGTAGCTGAAGATCTCCCGCCCACAACAGTCGCAGGTCCTATGGGTGCGTTTTCCCTTCGTTCTCCGTGTCATATTCCTCCTCCACCAGATACCATGCGCCTTTTGAGAACTCCCTGTCAGAAGATGGACGATGATCTTTGATCTTCCCGCAGTTCCACGGCGCTTCTTTTCATTGCCAGGAGGAGCAATGAGTGAGAGTGGCAATCCTCCCTCATCCTCGTGGCTTGTTCCGTTTTGGTATCGCATGGGGATGGTAACCACCGTTCCCGCCAGAGTGAAGGTACATTGACGTCATCACTCATGGTGTTAGGGACCGAGCCCTGCCACAACAGGGGATATTTCCCCCGTTCACCGTTCCGATCCTGGCAGGAGTGCATCTCCTGATGTCCGAAAATCCATGGGATGTCTCCCACGCATGATAGGATCCCGCATCGGCGCCGGTCTTCTTTTAAAGGTGCCCCTGCGATGGGATGGACGGGCGGGTGATCTGTCTTGAGATGACACATTCCCCTTCTTTCTCCATCCCCGTTCCTGCATGGTTTCGCAGAGGCTGAAGAGGCATTCGAAGTCGAACCGATCCCCGGTCTCGATCCGTGCCGGACAGTCGGTGCATTCGAGGCTGCCCTCGCAGTCAGGGCGGGTCCTGGCCGCAAGAGTCCGGATATCCTGCACCGCGAGGAAGATCTTCTTCCTGGTGATATCGGTCATGCCTGTCTCACGTCCGTGTCTATGCCGGGCTGGGGGGAACATCCGGCATGCTGGTGGTGATCGAGGGCAACCTCCCGCCCCTTGGGGGCGACCAGTATCACCATACCAGCCGCCTCCCGACAATCAATAACAGGAATACGAGCACGGCCAGGATGATCAGTCCCCAGAGTACCTGGTCGGCGGAATAGTACAGGGTCGTCCGCTTCCGCATTCGTTCGGTGGGAGGGTACCTGGTCATCGCTGGATCACCTGCCCGGGGCTCTGCTTTTTCAGTTCCTCAAGCTGGGGTGCGATGACATGGTCGATATGATACCTGAGATCGGCTGCCCTCTCTTCAAAATACCTGGCCTGTTTCTGGTACCCTGCGATCTCGCTCTCCAGTTCCTTTATTTTCTGTTTGACGTATGTCATACGGTCACCTCCGTTCTGGTCCGTTTTCCGGCTCGCCGCCAGATCATCCCCTCGGGATACCGGTTACCTTTTTAAGGAGGACAGGGAGTCCGGGTGGAGTTCTCCCGGTTGATCGCGGGGTATCTTGCTTCTCTGGACTTCCTTGCCTCACGAGAGTGGACAACCTCCGAAAGGGGACTGCTCTCCTTCTCGATACGCCACCAGGGTATGGTGGATGCCAATACATGCCGATAAAAGACGGATCTAGCGAGGGAGTGGATCCAGTGATATCCAGGGATTGCCGGGCGACTGCCCGTGGCTCCGTCGTTCTGCCCGGTGGAATGGGTCCCCCATCTGTTCTCCAATCAGGGGAACTATGGATATCGGTCTCGGTATCGATCTGTCTTTATTGGCGTGACATTCCCGCTGGCCCCTATTGCTTCCAGCACGAACGTTGTATTGTGATCCATAGATAGTCCTGCAGATTGAAATACTTTGTGCAGAATATTATCGTATACGCCCCTTTTTTTCCATAGGACGTTAGAGATCCTTTTTTTTAAGAACTTGTCAGCGTATTGCGGACTGAGGCTGATGCTCATCTTCGCGGTGACGCTCAGGTCTTTGGTACCAGAGATAGATCAACGCGAGAGTGGCGTTGACTGCGACCATCGCCTCGGTGACCGCGATCCCGGAGGTGACCCCGAGGAACACGGCAAGGGCGTCGACCCCGGTATGCCAGAGGATTGCCAGGCCGAGCAGGAGCGGTCTCGCCTGGGCTACGGAGAGGAGCACCAGCAGGGTGAAGGCGATCTGGAGGGGGAAGACCATCAGCCGCTCAAGGAGGGAGACCAGGGGATCGAGAGGGGTGAGGCTCGCGAGCACCGGGGATGCGGAGAAGAGATACGCGACGAGTGTCAGGGAGAGGAGCCCTGCGATCATCATGCTCTCGACTCCTCCCCAGCCGGCCCCGAACAGGAGGCCATGCTCCCGGGAGGTGGCGATGTTCCGGGACGGGAAGAACTGGGAGAAGACGAGGTAGCGGCCGATCTCCTCAAAGAGACCGGCGAGGAGACCGAGGATGACCGCAAATACCGCAAGAGCGAATGTCCGGTTGGGGATCGCTGCATTGAGCGCCTCAGAGAGCGGAGCCTGGGTGAAGAGGACGAGCGGGGTATGCACGATTTGGACCAGGATGAAGAAGAGTGCTCCATACAAAAAGAGGGTCCAGGAGAGGTGATATCGCCGGATGAGAAACCAGGCGACCAGGAGGGGGAATCCGAGCTCGAGGAGGATGGTTCCGGTAAAAGAGATAGCCACGGCGGGATCCATAGGGGTTCATCGATGGATGGCGATTAAAATCTTTCCCCGGAGGGGCAGGATGAGTTGCTGGAATGGATTCCACAGAGTATTGACATTTTTTGGTCTGCACAGTGAAAAGGTAAAACCTGCTGAATCAGGCTGCCAGAAAAGGAAAAAGTCTCTTATTTATGCCGTTCTTTGTGATAATTCGGTCGTATATGCTGATCAATGAGTCAATGTTCCTCGGCAGATCAGACCCCCCTACCTTCATCGACCGGATTATACCTGGTAATTGTTCATATGACTTCATTGCTGTACACCCCCTTTCTTTTATTCTCTCCCCAGCACCATTCATCCTGCTCGGGACCAATTGACAGATAAGTTCCTGTTATAATATTTTTTTGCCATGCACATCTTATTCCAGAACATTATTGAGTCTCTTTTCAAAATCAGAGCGATTTGATCGCTTTGCCATGCAATGGGTGATGCAGAACAGACATGGGGAGGGTGATCATGATTCCCCACTCGAAACCATTGCCATGCAGATATGAAAAAACATAGGATCAGGTGGTGTACAGAATTTCCTTGCACATTCACCCTGATTGGTGATCCTATGTGATCTGATCTGGGAGGGTAAGTGAAGTCAGAACAAGAAGCGGGAACTCTTTCCAGAAGCAGGACCCCCGCTGTCGGCCATTGCAGGGGGAGCCGGTCTGGGAGATATTGGGGAACGGGCAGCATCATCCCCAGAGCGGTTCTTGTTTCAGGAAACGGATTGGCAGGATACCGTTCCTCTGCTGGTATGAATCACGTCCACACTCTAATGGTTTTCATGGAATGAAGCAGCGTCTCGCTGCCTGGGGGAGCGAATACTATTTAATGCGGGATAGTACTATCAGTCTTTCAGGGGAATCGATCATGGGCGAAGATACGATATTCTCAATCGGTGAATGGACGGTCACTCCCGGCAAGGAAGCATTGTTCCTCGAAAGATGGCGGGAGTTCTCCCGCTGGTCTCTGAATCATATCAACGGGGGACGGTGGGTGTACGTGGTCCAGGACCGGGAACAGAATAATAAATTCATGTCATTTGGTATCTGGGAATCCCCGGAGGATTATACTGAATGGCGGCATTCGACAAAATTCAAATCAGCGTTTGCTGAATTCAGTGCCATGTGTGATAAGGTCGCTTACAGTACCTCGACCGAGGTATTGCATCGCTACCGGTAAGATCGTCCTTCCTTTTTCACCATCTGCAGAGAAATGCACAATGTTTATCCATATAACCGGGAGATTCACACGTATGCCACTCCCCCGCCGTCCACTCATCCTCTGCCTTCTCGCCCTGGTTATCGGAACACTACTCGTCTCCGGATGCCTGACTGAACCCCCAGCTGCAAAGCCACCCGTCACTATGAATATGAGCAGTCTTACTCTCTACACCGAGGATGTTCCGCCCTATAACTATGTGGATAATGGAACCCTGCAGGGGATCTCAGTCGATCTCCTTTCGTTGATCACCGCGGGGATGGGAGAGAACCTGTCATGGGAACAGGTGAAGGTAGTACCCTGGTCAGAGGGGTACACAGCAGCCCTTACCGGAAACAAGACGATGATCTTTGCCATTGCCCGGCTTCCCGAGCGGGAGACCTCGTTCAAATGGGCAGGACCTATCATTCCACTCACCCCTGTTCTCTTTGCCCTGCCGGAGCGCGGGATTGTCGTCACCAGCCCCGATGACCTCGAGGGATACCGGATCGGAGCCGTCGCTGAAAATGCCGAGGTCCAGCAACTGCTGGAGATCGGGGTGAACCAGAGCCGGATTGTGCTGGCGCCCAATGCATCAGTTATGGTGACGATGCTACAGGATGGCGAGATCGATCTCATGGCGTACTCGCAGGCTGCCGGCAGGTACTTCACCCGGCAGGTGACGGGAAGTTTTGACACCTTCCGGGTCGTGTATGTCTTCCCGGATATTCCTCTCTACTATGCATTCAGCCGAGATGTCCCGGATGAGACGGTGCTGTCGTTCCAGAAGGTGCTTGACACACTCAAGACCGAGAAGGAAGCAGAGGGTTTCAGCGAATACGAGCGGATACTGTACCGGTACACAGGAGTAAGCTGTCAGCCACAGCCTTATCCCGTGGCAGAAGTGATGAATCTGGTCAATGTGACGGTGGCGGCGATCGAGAAGGACGCTCCTGGCACCATCCGGCGGGTCAATGCAGGGGAGGCCCCCTATCGGGATCCAGCAAATTCTGCTCTCTATGCATTTGTCTTTGACCGCAACGTGACCCTCGTTGCCCAGGCAGTCAACCCAGGACAGGTAGGGACCAATCTCTACGGAAAGACTGATGTGACCGGAACACCGTTCCGCGATAGGATCGTCACGGGAGCACTCCATAATGGGTCAGGGTGGGAGGAGTATATCTACATGAATCCCACCGATGCCGGCCTGTACTACAAGACGTCCTATTATCGGGTTACCGAGGGAAGTGACGGGATGACATACATAGTTGGGAGCGGGGCTCCTTCGGCCTGCGAGTGGTAGGAAGGGACAACCAAAAATGCTTCCCTGACTCTCCGGGGAGGATCTGCCTTACGATGAACCCAGAGACCGGTTTGGTTCGAGGGGGTAGTCTGGGTGAAATCGTTACTTCAGGATGCTTGCAGGACCCCGGCTATGATGAGTGACCCCGAATCACCTCATCACGGGCTCGATCTCCTTCTGGTATGATCATCACGATGGTAGGGGGAAAGTGAGTGAAAGAAAAACGGGAGGTGATCGTTATAGGCCGTTTCTCGGGGGAAAAACAGGTGCGTCGGGCGGTGTCGGCTCGCCGGGAAATCCCGGGCTGTCTCCCACACCTTCGCCAGGGCTTTCGTCAGCTCCCGGTGACGGCTGTTCTCCGATCACTCCCCAGTGGTTATTGTCCCCTGATGCTGTCACCACTCCGGTGAACGCGGTCACTGCAAGCAGAGCGATGAACAGATACATAATTCCGGTTTTCACAGGTTTCCACTCCTTTTTGAATTCCTTGGCGCCGGGAAGTGCTGATCCAAAGGTCCAGGCATTCCCAGCTCGCATCACCCGTCATCCCAAGGCCATTTATCTTTTTTGATGGGAGCAGCTACAGGTTCATGTCTTCTTCTCCCACCCCCTCCTCGCAGGCGGAAGGGGTGTTCACTTGCCCCGGACGTTCCTGCCGGGTATCCGTCCTCCTTTCACAACACTTAAGAGAATATCGACACGATCTGCTCCTATGCCACTGTCCGAATGCTGGATACGGATCGTTTGTATCCTGGCTGTGCTCGGAGCACTGCTCCTCGCCACGGGATGTATGAACGAACAATCGGACGAAGTCGCTGATCCGATTGACGACAGCATCAGCCGGCTCTCCTTTTATACCGAAGATCTGCCTCCCTTCAACTACCAGGAGAATGGGACCCTTCACGGGATCTCTGTCGATCTCCTGGAGGTGGTCACGGAGAGGATGGGCTACCGGGTATCCCGGGACCAGGTGCAGCTGGTATCCTGGACGGATGCGTACCAGGCGGGTCTCGCAGGGCCTGATACGGTCATCTTCATGACCGGGAGGGTCCCACAGCGGGAGGCACTCTTCCAGTGGGCCGGGCCGATCTACACCAACCACAATGTCCTCTTCGCACGACCGGATCAGCCGATCACCATAACTGGCCCAGAAGACCTGAAGGCATACCGTATCGGGGTGATAGCAGATGATATCACGGTGCAACAGCTGCTGGACCTTGGTGTCGGACCGGACCAGCTGGTGCAGGAGACCAGCCCCGCTGTGCTGATTGCGATGCTCGAGAGCGGTGCGATCGATCTCTTTGGGTACTCCGAGGCGACCGGCCGGTATGTGAGCGAGAAGGAGACCGGCGATTACTATGCCTTTTCCGTCGTCTGCACCCTCACGTCTCTGGAGGGGTACTACGCGTTCAGCACGGACGTTCCTGAGTCGACCGTCCGGTCTTTCCAGGGGGCTCTGGACGCCCTCAAGACCGAGCGGGACGCTGCAGGAATCACCCCGTATGACCAGATCGTACGGCGGTACATCCCGCTGGCGGAGTCGGGAATGACCCCGCAGGACCTGGAGGCCTTTGTCCAGAGCGCATCGGCGTATGCGGCCGGGGGGGGTCAAAACGCTGCACTGGCTCTGTTCCAGGATAAAGACGGGAATTTTTCCCGAGGAAACTTGTATGTATACGCCTACGACTACAAGGGGACCCTCCTCGCACACCCGTATCAGTCGAACCTGGTCGGGACCGACCGCACGAACTGGACCGACGTCCGGGGACTGCCATTCGTGCGGCTCTCTGAATACACTGCCCTGAACGGCGGGGGGTATATCGCCTACCTCTACCCGGCACCGCACGGTGGGGTGATCGATGAGAAGGCGCTGGACACCTACCAGCCGAAGATCGGGTATGTCGCCCCGGTGGATGAACACTGGTGGATCGGCTCGGGGATGTACTTCTCTGACATGGTGCAGGCAGGGGCAGGGAGGCCGGAGGTCGTATCCCGGATGATCGCACTCGTCGAAGATGCTGCCCGTTATGGACAGGCTCAGGGGACAGCGGCCGCCCTCGCCGAAATCTCTGACAAAACGGGGCGGTTCGTGGATCCGGAAGGGCACTACGTCTATGCCTATGACTACGATGGTACGCTGCTTGCCCATCCCTATCTGTCGGATCAGGTCGGCACGAGCCTCATCGACCGGACCGATTCCTTTGGCATGGAGCAGATCCGGGTGCTCTCAGAGACCGCAAGGAACGGGGGAGGGTACGTCGTGTTCATCTGGCCGAACCCGGAGCGGGAGAACAGGGATGAACTGAAGGTAGGGTATGTACTCCCGGTGGACGAGCACTGGTGGGTGGGATCAGGAGTCTACCTGAGGGAGATCACCGGGACGGACTCTCCCGCCCTCTCCTCCGAGGATAACTGACTCTTCTCCCAGGGGAGCCGACCTTTCGGTTCTCACAACGGATACAAATGACAAAATTGAAAAAAAAGGCCTTCTTTTTCGAATATGGGATTAAGGGACGCCATACGGAACCCTTTTGATGCTCCCTATCGTTCCGTAATCCCCGTTCACCTTCACGCTCACCTTATACCATTCACCCAGCCGGAGGAGAATGCCCTCCTGCTCCGTTTGTTCCTCCCGGGGCGGAAGCACCGCCGGGTCGTTTCGCAGGGCACCGATACGATAGTATCCCGCCTCGAGGAGGAACCCGGAGAGGACCAGAACAACCCACCACATCCACATCACCTCTCAGTCTCTCTCACGAGGGACCAACTGACACATCAATTGCTTATATAATATTTTTTTGCCATGCACTTCCACTTCCAGAATAGTATCGAGTCTTTTTTCCCAATTAACGCGTTTTTAGCGCTTTGCCATGCACTTCCCTTTCCAGAGCAGAGAGGGTATGGAGGGCTCTGAAGTGACTCCCCGGCAGCCTGAAGTGCGGAAGCAGTATCATTGTAAAAAAAGGAGGGGCTTTCGCTCCGTTACACCGGTTTTCCAACGCCGGACCCTTTCATCAGGCCGTATTCGATCTCGTAGAACCCGCCTCCACGGTCCGGGAAGGTCAGGTAGTAGCGGGGGAGCTGTTGTCCTTCGGCGGCGTCAATCTGCCGGAGGAGGTCCCCCTGGGCTGCCGGGTCATGGCCGGCGATCACCCAGCGGCGGGTCTCGGCATTCATCTTCCAGGACCGGGACGGAACGGCTGCCGGTGGAGTGGTGACCGTGTCATCCTTCGGGTCAAAGAAGGCGATCACCTTGCCGGTCCTGTTCTCTGCCTCGGTCTTTTGGTGGTGCTGCCAGTACGCGATGATGGCGGCAATGATGGCGGCCAGCAGCTCGAGTATCTGGACCAGGTCATCTTCCATGATGTGGCGCTCCCGGGAGGATGTCAGGAGGAGGGGTGGGGGCTAGTGCCTCCACCGTTCCTGACCCTCGTGCAGCCGGATGATGATCCGGAGGATGACCATGAGCATGGCCAGGCTCCCCATGGTTGCACCGAGGACGAACATGATCCCTTCATCCATGATCCTCCCTCACGGGCAGCCGGGTGGCGTTCAGGCCAGTTCCGGCTTCGTGTCGGCCCAGGTCTCGATGGTGGCAAGGATCGCATCATCGCTGTATGAGGTGACACGGACCTGTTCACGGCTGAAGGAGACGTAGTAGATCTCGCCGGTTGCCGAATGGCACTTGAGGGTGGCGGTGAAGCCGTCCTCCCCGGCGACGTGGATGGCGTCGCCTTCCATGGCGGTCGCAAGGGCGGTATCGGCCATGATCGCGGTCACGGCAGAGTTGAAGGCCGCAACGGTTGGGGCCCTTGTGGAGGTGTACCCGACTACCTTGGCCTCGTTGTTCTCGTACTCGATCCGGGCGGTGTAGCCCTGGCGGCTGATCGCGACCGGGTCCTGCGGGACCCCGCCGACATCGTAGGCGGTGCACCCCCAGGGGTTCCCGGAGATGACCCCGGAAACCAGGGTATTGAAGCTGGCAATGTCAGCGATCGGTGCCGAGAGCTCCCGCACTGCGGTCTTGGTGACGCTCTGTTGAATGAAATCTCCCATAGTGTGTTACTCCTGCCCTCACTGGTGAGGGCGAAGAACAGATACCATGGATCCTGTTATCTATTTTTACCCGGGATGTCGATCGGGGCGTAAAATGGTCCGGAAATCAGAATCGGAGCGAATTGATGCGCACCAGAATTTTCACGGCGGAAAAATAGGGGGTCTCCTCCGTCAAAATAATGTGTCATCCCGGATGGAGGGAGACACGTCCTCACTAGGCGTATTGATGGTGAAGGAGTACCCTGAACCTGGAAATCTCCGCATGTCCTCCGATCCAAAAAGAGGTCTCCCAACCCGAACCGGTGCCATACCCTCTCTCTTTCCACCACGGCGGATCGAACGGTATCGAACGATCGTACACAATCTCCGAACAGGAGGCCCAGGTTTTTCTGGCCTATTCCAGGAAGCTCTTCCAGAAAAGATCGGCTGATTCAGAGGTATGCCGTAGTTTCCTCGTCCTCACCGGTAGCAGGATATGAGGAACGGGTGTCTTACGAGGAATGGGATGGTCCCCCGCCATTCCCTACGTTATCCGTGTTAACGTATCGATTGCTATTTTTGACGGATCGGTCGTATCCCTGTAGATCATTTCGATCTCGTCCGCAGAGATGATTATTCCATCACTGAAGCCACTGGGATACTCAATCGTCTTAAAGCTCCTTCCGTCCAGACTCAACGCTCCGGCAACGTCCTTGGTAACCATCGTCCCGTTCAATGGGTAGGTGACTCGTCCTTTAAAGAGGCGATCACTCTGTTCAACGATAGTCAGGGTCATGGGTTCCTGAAAGACCTGGTATCCTGCAGTATCTATGTAGCCGGTAAAAGTTCCCATCCAGTTCCCGACGAGATTCGGCTCGACCTGGGTAACCGGGGTTGTCACCAGAGGGCTTGATGGCGAATTGGACGAGGTGCACCCTGCACATATCGTGATACCAAGGAGGAGAAGACCAATAACAATCCATTTCATAGAAAAGCATCTTCTTTTACCGTTCTAGTTAAAGATATCGGTGGTTCCCGATACATTGCGAGGGTACTGGTCCGGGTCTTTTCCCCAGAAATTAAAAGGTAGATAGGGTAATCGAGGTGAACGCTAATTCTGGCCCGGTGTCAGGACATTGAAATGTTTCCTGCATTTTCCACAGGTCCCATCCCTGCTCTCTTTATAATACGACTTTGGCATGTTGATAACAATTGCATTCTCATGATGACACTCCGGGCAGGTAAAACGGATCACATACCCGGACCGCGTTCCTGTTACCGATGGTTTTATGGAATTTTTCATCATTGTCTTTCGTTCCGGTGGTTTTTAGGAGGCCACAATCCCATTTTTTCATATCCCCGCAAACGGAGAATATATCGAAGCATGTTCCGGGATGAGTCGTTCCCGGATGTCAAAAAAAGGCATTGAAGGTGCCCCGATTGTTTCTGACACTACTAACGTTGGTCTTGTAAGGGGATAATAGTGAATGCATGATCGGCCTTCTCTCCAGACGTATGCATCGGCACGTATACCAGAGGCGCATCCGGGGGATAAGGATATCGTCCATTTCGTCCCCGCTCCAGGAGGGGGACTCTCTTCTCATGAAAGGCGAGAGGAGCACTTCTTCCCGGAGAAAAACCGAACAAATGAAGAAGGGATGCTCGTCAGCAGCAGATCCCTTTACAATGGGGGTAGGGGGGGCAGGGCAGTCCCACGGTATTCAGTGCCCAGTGGCCATCATATCCCCAGAACTGGAACTCGAAATAGCCATTGTAACCGGGAGGTTCCCAGAATGCCGCGTTTACCGGCCAGTCGCTCCTCCAGCACCAGTCAGTGGGATCCCCTGAGTAACAACCGTATTTTTCGGTCGGTCCCCATGCATCATTGTTCCACCGGTACAGACCCTTGAAAATGACGTCCGAATCGTCAGCCTCGCGCCAGAACAGGTGGAATTCATCATGGAAATAGCCCGTGTCATAGATGAAAGGCCGGCCATTCACGGTGCCGAATGACAGCCGCGTGGCGATTACTGCACCATCCCTGACATCATAGACATACCCCTGGTTCGTCGCATTTCCTATCGCCAGAAGCGTCACGTAGTCAGTCGCGTTCCTCTGGTAGAACGCCGCGCTTGGTGGCGTCGTGAGAGATCCTACTCCGGTCACCTCACCTCCTTTGACCCAGGTGACCCCATAATCGTCGCTGTACACCCTGTCGAGTTTCTTGTCATGCTCATAGTAGACCTCAATCCGGTGGGTAATGGTATTGTATGCCGGAGCGATCTCCCAATCGTGATTCGTGGTGACGTCCGAGATACGGATCCATTTGCTGTCATGAGCGGTCTCGTTCCATCGCCAGTAGTACAGATTGCCGTTCTGCCCTGTAGAGAATACCCACAACTTGTCCCCGATCACCAATGGCACAACGGCTGCATCGGTGGTGCCGTCCGGGATCGAGCTGTACTTTCCGGAGACGCTGATCTCGGAACCATACCCATCATAGGTTATTTTCTTCATGATGATCCGATTGGAATTGGTACAGAACACACAATCGGGTATCGAGTAGAAGACATAGAAGGACCCGTTGAATTGAGCGCCAGCGGCACATTTGTGGCTCTTGTCACCGATATATGCATGGTCCTGCATATCGCCTGGCATGCCACTATCGATGTAGACAAGCCGCAACGCATCCCCGACCCCATTCTCGACCTTGAGAACATGGGTGCCGTTCCCACCGGCAAGATCTCCGGGGATCTCGAAGAGAATAGAGGTCATGGTCCACTCCACTACCGTGGCGGTGATGGCCTCCCCACCAGGGGCAATAAGAGATACCTCTCCCTTTTCATCGCCAAAGAAATCCCCGGGGATTGTGACAAGATCACCATCAAAGAGGAGGCCTGAGGGAGTATCTGCCGGAATGATAAGCGGTTCCCGCAGGGAAAACCCGGCACGGGTGATCGGCTGATCCCTGACAACCACCGTCACGTTGTACTCACCCCTCTGCAATGGCTCGACTATCCTGCACTCGATCAGAGTGTTATCCCATGCCAACACGTCGCAGGGAACGGGTCCCAGCAGGACCTCCCCCTGCAGGTGACCGAACCCTGTCCCTGATATGGTGAACTCGGTGCCGACGGTGCCTTCATTCGGGGTGACTCCCGTTATCGTGTGAACGGGATACGGTGAAGGACCGGAATATGTCGGCCTGGTGAAGTTCCCCTTTTCCGCCTCCGGGCGGGTACCGTTCCATACTGCTACATCCGGCCTGGTGAAGTTCCCCTTTTCCACCTCCGGGCGGGTACCGTTCCATACTGCTACATCCGGCCTGGTGAAGTTCCCCTTTTCCACCTCCGGGCGGGTACCGTTCCATACTGCTACATCCGGCCTGGTGAAGTTCCCCTTTTCCGCCTCCGGGCGGGTACCATTCCATACTGCGACATCAGGCCTGGTGACATTCCACTTTTCAATCTCCGGCCGGGTATAATTCGGAAGGGGGATGGTCGGCCGGGGATCGCCCGGGATGGGTGCTGGCACGATACGCGTTCCTCCGGCATACTTCAGGTCGCAATTTGTTACGGGTGGTATCGATTGCATGTACCGGTAGCTGATATGGACGTTGTCGCTTTCGTCGAGTGCCAATGATATGTCAAGCCCGGTGTTGCCTGCGATGTCGAGGGTCTGAAGATTCCACGCTGTGCCAGTATATTCCGCGTACTTCAGGGAGGAGTCAGAAGGACCGGTATACGCGATGCAGGGATGCCCCTTACTGTCCAGGGCAAGGGAGGTGGATAGTCCGGCATATCCGCTATCAAGGGTGGAACTATGCCACGCCGTGCCATCATATTCCGCATACTTCAAGGTACCTCCTATCAGGTCACCATAGGCAATATGGGGAGTATCGGCGCTGTCGAGCACAAGGGAGGTCCCCGCCCCTGCCTTGGAATCGACCATCTGGATGTTCCAGGCCGATCCGGTCCAGGAAGCATACTGCAGATGACCCGACCCGTCATTGAAGCTGATGTGGGGTTTGCCGGTATGATCCAGCGCAAGGGAGATGTCATAGGCATACATCCCCACCGACTGGATCTGCCATGCTGAGCCGTTATACGACGCGTATTTCAGGACGGAACCTGCATAATCGAAGTAGGCAATCCGCGGGTTTCCGGTCGCTGGATCCAATACCATGGATGCATCCCCGCCATAATTCCCGTCAGGAGCTACCACCGAGGTCTGCCATGATGTACCATCATACGAGGTATACTTCAGCGCCCCGGCTGCCCGGTCCTGGTACGCGATCCGTGGGTTTCCGGCACTATCCAGTGCCAGTGATGTACCCTCCCAGACTCCCCCGGGTCTCTCCACGGTGGTGATCTCCCAGCCTGAACCGTTATATTCTGCATACTTCAGGGCAGGATTGGACCAGTCGAGGTAGCTGATCCGGGGTCTGCCGTACTGGTCCAGTGCTAGTGAGGTGCTCCAGCCAACATCTCCCGCGGAATCTACTGTCTCGACTGCCCAGTTCAGGCCGCCCGTGCTCTGTCTGAGAATGGCAAAGCCATCCGGCACGGTCCCTGACTGGCCATCGGCATTGGTAACGACGACGTTCCGGTAGTCAACCGGTTCTGTTGCCTTGATGACGAAAGTACAGGTGATCGTGGTCGGTGAGGTGACCACGACCCCTGATCCCCAGATGTCCGGATACCCCGTGTTGGAAAGCCTGACCGATGCACCGGGGTGGAAATTGGCGCCGGTGATGGTTGCGGCGAACGTATACCCGAGGACGCCATTCGGGGGATTCATGGCAGTGACGGTGGGTGCCGGCAGCGGCGGATGGGCAATCTTGAGGGCGCCCGCGGTACCATTATAGTAGCTGATCTGGGGATTTCCGGCACCATCCGGCACAAGGGACGTATACTGCCCGACAACACCAGAAGTATCGATGGTGTCGACCTGCCAGGACAATCCGTTCAGGGCGGCGTATTTCAGGTCCTGGTTTGTCTCGTCGTAATAGCTGATGTGCGGCATTCCGGAGCCGTCAAGCCGGAGCGAGCTGTACTTGCCGACCGCCCCGGTGGCATCCGGGGTCTGGATCTGCCAGGCTGAGCTGTTATAAGCCGCGTAGAGCAGGTTCGCATTGGTCATGTCGTAGCAGCTGATCCGGGGCCTGCCGTAGATATCCATTGCGAGGGAGGTATACATCCCGGCAAAACCGGCCGCGTCCACGGTCTGGATCTGCCAGACGGCACCGTTGAATACCGCATATTTCAGGCGATAATTCGTGGCATCGAAGTAACTGATGCAGGGTTCATCTGCGTAGTCCCGGGCGAGGGAGATGTATTGTCCCACATCCCCTGCCGAATCCACGGTCTGGATGGTCCAGCCTGACGGAGCATGCACCGCATACTTCAGGTCTCCATTGGTCTGATCGTAATAACTGATGCAGGGTTCCCCGTAGTCGTTGAGCGTGAGCGAGGTGTACAGCCCCACGTCACCCGCTGAATCCACGGTCTGGATTGTCCAGGCAGAGCCGCTGTATGCTGCATACTTCAGGTTACCATTGGTATAGTCATAGTAACTGATGCAGGGAGTTCCGGCACTGGTCAGGGCAAGGGAGCTGTACAGCCCCACATCCCCTGCGGAATCCACCGTCTCTATCCTCCATCCCCCGCCATCATAGTTGTTCTTCGCAAACCGGAGATCTCCGTGTGCCCGGTCGTAGTAGCTCACGCGGGGTTCGCCGGCAACGTTGAGTGCGATCGATGAATACTCACCATATCCTCCCGAATCAACAGTTTCATTCTGCCAGGTCAGGGCAGCCGCGGTTCCTACCCCCAGAAGTATGAACAGCAGTGCTATCGTCACGAGAAAAGTAATCTTGCGATGCATATGCGTGATGTGTACGGGTACTATTATAAAGATTAGGTCATTCGTTAGTCCTCACTGAACGGATCGCAGGAAGCCTCTGGTGGGGGGGTCCCTCCTTAACGGCTTCCTGCTCCATGACTGGAAGGCCGAAAAAAAGGATTTTCTGGCGTATAACAGGGGATTAGTCCTGGGCTTTCCGGCCTTTCCTCTCCCGGTTAACGTTTTTCCGGAGATTCAGCTGTTCGTTGTAGATGAACAGGTATTCCTTTCCCCGTTTTTGCTTGAGGAGGTACCCCAGTTCGGTAAGATGTAACAGATCAGTTCGTGCTGTCTGGTAGACCGTGTTATAGTCCTGCATAATCTCCCGTATCGTGTAATATTCATTCGGATGCTCCCTCATTTCACGGAGGATAAGGGCCTGGCGTGGATTGATCTCTTGTATCTCCCGGATGAGAGCGGTTGCCTCGCTCTGGACTGCCTGTTGCTGCTCAAGATAGGTGAGCAGATCGGTCAGGGCTGCATTGATGCACGACAGGGTATACTGGAGAAAATACGTGATGTCCGATCCGTCATATTCGGTGTGGAGGTATGCGAGAGCATACTTCTTTTTTGAGCGAAGGATGATCCGCGAGATCGGCATGTATTCAAAGAGCCAGTACCCCCGTGAGAGCACATACCAGTAGAAGATACTCCGTGCTGTCCGACCATTCCCGTCATGGAAGGGGTGAAGGTACCCGACCAGGTAATGGAGTATGATCCCTTTGATGACCGGGTGGATGAACGGAACACCACTCTCTTTCGATCCTGCACTGTCGCTGTTGGCAAAGGCACAGAGGTCGTGTACGAATCCCTCAATCTCTGAAAAGTCCGGAGGGGTATGGTACACCACGCCGGATTCCGAATCAGCCACGACGACGTCATTGGTCGTTCGGAACCCTCCCCCATATTCCTCATTGATGGTCCCTTTCGTCACCATCTGGTGTATGGCAAGGATGAATTCAGGTGAGAGGGCTTCGTCCTTCTTTTCCCGAATGAACCGCATCGCCTCGTAGTTGTTCAGGATCATCCGCTCGGCAGCATTCTTCGGTTTCTTTCCCTTCCGCAGCATCTCCTTTGCTGCTTTACGGGTGGTTGCCGCTCCCTCGAGTAAGCTCGAAGCAATGGCTTCTTCCATGAGTGCATTAATGATATACGACTCTTCGAGGGGGATGGTCTTGTTATGGATGCGTAAGGTCCCTGAAAGGTACCGGTCGATGGTATGGAGGCTTTTGACAATATCAGGGGTGAATGAATAGGTGAGGGGAAGACGAGGAAAAGGAACCTGTTCGTATCGTAATACCCGGAGTAATTTCATGATCGCCCAGGTGTCTTTTCTTCGATCAGGGTCGGGTATCCGGTATTTCAGTTCATCCCAGGCAAGATAGCGGCGATTGTATTCGGCGACTTCTTCCTGGAATTTTGGGTCTGTTGCGAACGCAGTGTTCCGTGCGGTGATTGCCTGCTTCCAGTCAGAAGGGGGTCGTTCGGGTAGTGTTGGCATAAGGCTCTTTGCACTATCTACTAATTTAGTATATTTTAGTAGTTATTAGTTGTGTTGAATGAACCCGGGTTCAGAATCGGTCAATTACGACCGGTCAATCGTGGAATTGCCTGGGAGTGCCAAATGGTGGATCGTCGCGGAAGGTGTCTGGAAAGAAGGTCCCTATGGACTGAGATGAGGTGGTTGTGATTCTAGTTCTGTCATCGTTCCTCAAGATGACCATCCGGATCCCCATCCATAATCATTTTGTCTCTCAACCGTCCACCGTAATCCAATGGATATTTTCACCCACGTGGTCGCCATATCACTCCTCCTCTTTACAACAGGCAACAGCTCGCTCATCCCGTTCGGCATCCTTGGGGCAGTGATCATCGATATCGATGTGGCATACTTTTTCATAGCCCGCAGGAAACCCTCTCTCTATCTTCTGTATCACGGGGGAATCAACCACAGCTTTTTCGGAGCTGCCATCCTGTCGGTGCTTGGATTCGGTATGCTGCTCGCCCTCTCATCCGTTGGTCTCCTTCCAGGTTCCCTGCAGGAAGTGGGGGTCCTGGCAGCATTCGCTGCGGTGCTGGCCGGGGCTTTTCTCCACCTGTTCCTGGACTGGCTTCCGGCTCCCGGCCTGCCGCTCCTGTATCCCCTGACCGAGAAAAGGTATGGGGTGAGCCTCTACCCGATGTCCTTCTATCTCGGGATCACGGCACTCTCCCTCATCTCGCTCGGGATTATCCTGTCATGGGGATTCACCTCAGCACTGGTATCGGTGTACTGGGCATTCTTTACCGGCATCACCGTTGTCAGCCTTGGATTGAAATGGTATGTGTATCAGCAGACACACGGAACGTCCTATCCCACGTTCCATCCTCTCCGATGGATTGTCATCAGGGAAGAGAGTTCCTCCTACCCGGTCATGGTATATGAGATATTCAGGGGTGTGATCCGGGACTTTTCATATGAAAAATACACGAACATCACGCCTTCAGAAGCCCGAATGTACGATACCCTCGTGGAGGTGAAGCGGCACACCTACTTCTCCTATATTCCTGCCGTCAAAAAGAACGGAGATGAGATCATCTTCCATGATCCGATCCGCGAGGAAGGGCTTATCTCCTACCCCCCCTGGTACCCGTCAGTAACGGTATATGCTGGTAAGGAAGCGCCCTGATATCTCTTGAACTCTCTCTCGGACATCTCGCTCCTCACCATTGAATCGGGTGAAGGGACCAGAATCCGGTGAGTGCTTCGGCCATCCCAGGGGGGTTCTGCAGCTGCAGCCCGTGAGCAGCGCCGAGGAGGAGGAAGCCCTCGATGTTGGGGAACCACTTCAGAATCAGCTGCTGGGTCTCCCCGAAGCGTGCCCAGAGTGCGACGCTCTCGCTGCCATAGACGACAAGCACCGGCTGCCGTATACGCGAGGCTTCGGCTTCCCCGAACCTCCATGCCAGCAGTGCAGGGGCGTCCTGTTCGAACACCGTCGAGGCATCGGCAACGGCCTGTTCGAATGCCCCTGGTAGTACCTGGTCGAGCGCCGTCCGGTACCCCTTCCCATACCGTGCCTCCAGAAATTCATCTACCAATTTTTCCGGGTCCTCGTTCCGGAACCGTTGCCAGCCCTGCTCCAGGGATTCCCGGGAGGCAGGCCCCGAGGATCCCACGATGAGCGCCGGTTCGAGGAGTGCAAGCGTGTGGACGACGTCCGTATCCTCCAGGGCAAGCTGCAGTGCAATACAGGCACCCAGGGAATGTCCGAGGATATGGGCATGGGGGATGTCCAGGTGATCGAGGAGGTTCGTGCAGTCTGCTGCCTGCTCTGCGATGCTCGTGAGGGTTTTCGGGTGGCTGCTCTTCCCATAGCCCCGGCGATGATAGAGGATGAGTCGGTATTTTTCATCCACTGTGGGTTCGCGTACCAGTGGCATCAGGGCGTCGGCGATGAACGCACCATGGATGAGGAGAAGTGGGTTCTCCCGAACCGTATACGTCGTATGCAAGGGTGGCCCCCTCAACGTCCACCTTTCGCATGCATCTTCACCCCATGTACTGGCAGCTATACCGAAGATGCACCAAGAGGTTAAGCATTTCGCCAACCCCTCATCCGGTCGCCAGGAAGTATCCTAAGGGCGATGAGGCGTGTGGATAGGCTGGGGGGAAATCGGAACGCGTTTTGCGTGATATTCTCCCTTTTTCCTCGCATAACCACCCTTCCTCCTGGTCCCACCAGCAGTGCCTGCGCGACCTCACGCTAAGAAGTGTTTCAGAGATGTAAATTGTGCAACGCTTTTTATATCTTATTTCGGAGAGGGCATGTTACTTCGTAACATGGCACAATAAAATTACCTGAGTTACGTGGATCACCAATGCATAAGTTCATGTGTTCACGCTTTAATTATCGAGTTAATTCATCTGGTAGATGAAGGTTAATCGGCTCAATGAATGGAGATGATTCCTGGTTTGAGCTGGAGGGGGTGTTGACATGAAATTAGCTTATGGACTTGGGCTTTTGGTAGCCCTGTGTTTGATTGCCGGTCCTGTCCTCGCAGAGGATCCGGTTACTACTGCATATGGTAACTATGAGGGATCTGCAAACTGGTTCTCCACGCACTTTGCCGGGTACTTCGGGGGAGAAGCGAATGTACCGGTATGGGACCTTACGAAGGGCGATCTGGTACTGCGGTATACGCTCGACATGAGTAAGATCACGCAGCCGCATGGTCTTCCCAGCAACCCGACCGAATGGGAGACATATGTCGGGCCTACAGCCAAGGATCCCGGCAATTACCCTGATTCCTACACACCCTACATCGAGGTAGGGCTTCGCGGTGAAGGTGCGGGAGATTTCAACCCCGGGCCCTTCGGTGTGTACCAGGGTAAATGTGGCGGCTGGATGGTCTCCGAGTGTGACGACTGGGTCGGCTACTGGGACGGTGAAACGTTCTTAGGCGACGGTATAGAGATCCAGGATCTGGATGACAAGCACGGTCTCCAGGCCTCTGGCGGCCGGAGTGAGCTTGACTATGATGTTCTCCTCAGTACTCCGGATACCGTCGACTCCATACCGAGCCCGTACCCGTGGTATCCGAGTCCAAAAGGTGCATACGGAAGCTGGAACAACCACGGCCTCTGGTTTGACCGCGACGGTGTTGATAAATGGCAGGCGACCTCCTGGGGCAACAGCGGTGAGAATGCCGGACGCATCAATACCGGCGGTATCTACACCATAGAGATCCTGTATCACGCCATCGACGCGAACGGCAACGGCGACAAGACCGATGACGGCCTCGGCGTCATGTTTGCCAAGGTCAACGGCGTCCAGCAGGGATTCTACACATCGTGGGTCAGTGGTCCGCCCCAGTACTATCCGGTCGGCCTCAGCTTCAACGGCGATATGGAGCACCTGCAGGTCTTTGCCGGGTCATGGGCTGGTGATCCCTCGGGATGGAACTATGGGATGGTCTACCTGAGCGACATCAGCGTGACCGGGTATGCCGGCACATCAGACCCGCTGGTCGCGGACTTCACCTACAGTCCTGATCCGGTATTCACCGGCGAACTTGTTCAGTTTACCGATGCAAGCCATGGCGGGATGGACCCGTACAGCTACGCCTGGGACTTCCAGAACGATGGTGTGACGGACAGCACCGAGCAGAATCCGACCCACACCTTCACGGTTCCTGGCACCTATACTGTGAAACTCAAAGTGACGCCGTTCCGCTGCGTGCCGAAAACCGTCACCAAGACCCTGACTGTCTCCTGCCCTGCCTACCTTGACGTCATCAAATTCTACGACGCCAATGCAAACGGCGAGAACGACGACGGGATGGAAATTACCGGATGGCCGGTTGACATCGAGGGCACGATCTACTACACTCCTGTCACTCTGAAGCTTGCCCCTGGAACCTATACGGTCAGTGAATCTTTAAGCGGGACGTGGATGAGTACGACCCCGAAGAGTGTTGAAGTCGTGCTCGTATGCGATGACGAGGAGACCGTCTCCTTCGGCAACCTGTGCCTCGGGGCTGGCGGCGGAATGACGCCCGGCTACTGGTCGAACAAGAATGGCGAGAAGACCTTTACTACCGTGATTGGAACAGGAGATGCGCTTTCAGCACTCGTGGATCTCAACCTCTGGAAGTACAACAAGAAGACCGGTGTTGCTACCGAGTTCAATCCAACCAGCTATAAGCAGGTCAAGGACTGGCTGCTGGCCCGTGATGCGGTCGATATGCGGTACCAGCTCTCGGCCTCGCTTGCGGCCATGCAGCTGAACGTCCTGGCGGATTTTGTCGATGGAAACGCGATTGTCTATGCCGGGCCTGCACTCGGGTTCGTGAGCATCGATGACCTGATGACCGCTGCAGACACAGCACTGTGGGATTCAACCTCCACACGGGACACTCTTGAACAATTCCACGATGCCCTGGATGATGCCAACAACAATTACAACTTCGTCCAGCCGGAACCGTGTGAGTTCTGATCCATTACCACCCTTTTTTCAATCGAATGAAGGCAGGACAAGTTTCGTATTCAGAGAATACAGAGGGGTTCCCTGGCGTAAGAGGGGAGGAAATGGGATACCCTGAACGAAGCATCAGGTGAATACTCCTCTAATTGGTTGCAAGCTCTTTGAACCATCGCTATCTTCATAGTGCACCCCCCTTCTACCTGCTCCCTCCCGACAAACAGCGGCGCCTTCTGCTGCTCCCCGGCAAGCATCCGTGCGACCTGCATCAGTGACATCAATAGCGATGTTCACCTTTTTCCCCACTCTGAGATTTGGACTTCTCTACCCCTCGAACACAAATCAAAGAAATAGAAGAAATGAATGGAGATAGGTTGAAAAAAGGTGGTGGGAAAATTATTTGGTGTGGATCACGATCGATCCACCGCTGATTACTGTTGTGGGGTCATCAGTATCCAGGGCATTCAGCTGGTTATCATAGACGAGTTGATCAGTTGCCTTGTCCCAGATCTTGATCCGGAACAGGTCGGTACCATCACCCTTGATCGCCCCATCAACTGCTGTTAACATGAACCCATAGTTACCTGCACCGTTGATGGTCCCGACTCCTTTGTACTGGGCTTTTGCACCGGCAACCACGAGCCATTCGTAGCTGGTGGACCTGAAGTTCAGGTTCCCCGTCTTGAACTGAAACTCGGTCTGCCCGGTCTAACGTGCTCCGATAAACAGCGGTTATTGAAGGTGTCCAGATTCGTTTCTATTCGTGTATGATTGATTCAATCATATACAGGATAGCTTCTGCCTTTTTTACCGCATTCTCAGCCTCCTGGTCTGAAACTGATCCAGTGCTGTCATACACAGCCTGGTGCCGCTTCCTTCTCATCCGTTCGAACCAGCGGGCATCATCAGGACGGAGAAATTCTTCACAGAACCGTACTACCGAGATATGCTGATTTGAGCCTGCTGGTCGATACCCCTTCGAGAACATCAATGCTCTTCCTGCCTGGAGGATGGCGTTGTACGCTACCGAAAAAGCCCAGTCGTTGCTTGAATGGAGGAGTTTTTTCGCAACGTCAAGATCGCGGTGAGCGAGTGCGAGGGTGTCTTTTACCCTCTCGTTTCCACCAGAAAGAGGTCTGATAAGTCCTTCCCGTTCGAGATCTTCAATCATGGCATCCCGCCAGGATTATTCTTGGTTCCCGCATGACGTTGGTGACGAACGGTTCTTTCTTGTGTTGCCGTGAAATAAACTCCTGCTTTCTCATGAGCGTATAATTGATCTCTCTCCCCAGTTTCTCCTCTGCGTCTGTTATCGCGGTGAGAATGGTATCTTCATCGATATCCCCGACAATGAATACATCGATATCGCTCGTTAATCCTGGCCGCCCGGCAGCAAACGAGCCATAGATGAATATGCAGGATACTCCCTGCATGGTTCCAAGTTGTTCGCGAAGGACTCTTCCCACCCCCTCAGTTTTAAGGATAATCTGCTGGAGCTCATGGTAGAGGAAAAAATCCTGGTTCACCGAAAAGAAGACCTGATTCCCTTTCCTCATTTTTGAGAGCAGGCCCAATGATTCCAGATTTGCGAGTTCGCTGTATATGGCAGCATAATTTTCACCCGTTGTTCGTTCAATTTCCCGGATGTAATACTCTCTCCCCGGGTTCATGAGGAAGAGGGTAAGGAGCTTAATCCGGGTCTGGGAGGGGATGAGCAGCTCAAGCATGATTAGAAAATATAATCAATTGATTAAAAAAGTTTATCATTCAGAGACGAATCGAGCTATTGGCTCCACCACCTCCCTCCCGATAAACAGTGGTGCCTTTCGCTGCTCAATCCTTCCACGAGTAGTCTCGCAGCCTACCGTAACCAGGTCATATGCCTCTCACAAAGGTATCGACATCAGCATGCATCGGGGTGGTGGGGAGGATCAAGAGGGCAGGATTATGAAGGAAGATCATCTATAAATAATCCTGGCCTGGAGAGAACTCCATCAAAGTTATCGTGGTCCCTTTCGCGAGAATATCTTATGCGCCCAGGTGGATAGAGGCTGCAGCGTGGCTATGTACACGATGGTGAGGGGATATACTGGGTGGGCCCGGAATGTTCGACCATTCGTACCGAGCCGGTGTGAAAATAACAGAGGATCCTGGTCCGGGCCCTCTCTGCAATCACGGTGAGGGGAAGGATGCTCATCACTCTCTCTCTTGACCACTCCGGTCCTTTGCGAGGTTTGTTGATATCGTGGAGCCGGATCATGTTCCGGTCAGTCGAATCCAGAGGAATTAATACCCAATCGGTCCCAATCACCGTTCTATGAGAAAAGTAACCATTAATGCTATCGTGGACATAATCATGTTCATCGCATTCATCCCTACCCTTCTCTCGGGCGTGGTGCTCTACGGGTTCCTTCCGGAAGGGGGGAGATTCAGCGGCCAGGCGGTCTTTATGGGCCTCTCCCGGCAGGTATGGATGACCATGCACGATCGGTGGGGAATTATCTTCTCAATCCTCGTCATCCTGCATCTCCTCCTTCACTACAAATTTCTCCGGGTCCTTCCCGCATGTTTCCGGAAGAGTGGGAAGGCAGAGCGTGAGGACTAGATTTTCCTTTTTTTTATGAATTGTCCCCTGATTCCGCGTACGGTCGAACCACAGCTCAGTTAAGTCTGCCTTTCTGATGGCATGGGACCGTGATTCAAGGAATGGTGCTTGTATTGTTTTCACAGGCTCAGATTTGCAGGCATCTACGGTTCATTGATCGCTCAGATGGGATTGATGGGCAGTAGGATAACGATAACGATAACGACGAATCTAGGTGAGATGCGGCTCTCACGAATGGAAAAGAGGGATGTTCGACAAATTTAGTGGAAAAAAAAGTTATTTCGTGTGGATTACGATCGATCCGCCGCTGATAACCGTTGTCGGGTCGTCAGTATCCAAGGCATTTAGCTGGTTATCATACACGAGAGCATCGGTCGCCTTTTCCCAGATCTTGATCCGGAACTTGTCCATGCTGTCTCTCCCTTTTATCTGCCCATCGATTGCAGTGAGCATGAACCCGTATTCTTCCTCGCCATTGATCGTTCCCGTCCCCTTGTACATTGCTTTTGCGCCGGCAACCACGAGCCAGTCATAGCTGGTGGACCTGAAGTTCAGGTTTCCTGCCTTGAACTGGAACTCGGTCTCCCCGGTCGGGACCGTTGCTCCCTTCTTGTACTTCGAGACGAAACCGAAGGTTGCCTTGCCGGTCATTGTGGGATCGGGAGCGTATGCTCCTTCCGGTGACATGATCCAGCCGCCGCCAGTGACGAAGCCGGCGGAGGGGTCATAGATAACGATGTACTGGTCTGCAACTACGGACGAAGCGCTTCCCCAGCTATCAGTAACGGTTAAGGTCATGATGTATATTCCGGGGCTTGAGTAGGTGTGCGATCCGGTTACTGTTTTTGTTCCATCTGCGATGACCCCTCCCGATTCTGTTCCATCACCCCACTGCCAGAGTGCTGTGTGTGTTTCCTCATCAGAGGAATCCGTAAACATGGCACTCACCGAAACGGGAGATCCTACGGGGATTGGATCGATGGGGAACACCATGATCCCCATCACTGGTGCCTGGGAGTGTACCCCCACAAGCCCGAATACGGAGAGCCCCTGGGGGGATATCGCGGTAAAGGTATAGATCCCATCCTCAACTGTCCACATCGGTATCAGGATCTCTGTCGTACCATCATACTCTGAGTATCGGAATATCCGGACATGGTCCGGTCCTCCCTGGCCCTCGACCCAGCTGGCCGGAGCGGTCATCGTAACAGTTGCGCTGGTGACATCAACCCCGTTCTCTGGTGTTGCACCGAGAATGTTGAAGACATAGGCAGTGTCTGTGATCTGGAGGCCATCTTCGGATGCGGCAAGGGTGTAATAGGACTGGACTTCGGTGCTTGGATTTTCATTGATATTCACGATAATTCCTGCAAAGTCAGAGCCTTCAAACCCGAAATCCGATTCTGGCCCTGCATTGGCAGAGAAGCCGGCCTCGACTATCCCAAGATCAGGGATGTCTGCCTCTAAGGGGATATTCTCGATCGTCCCTGAAACGATGGTGCCTGAGATCTGGCCATCGGTTTCAGTCAGGCCCTCGGTATGGATGGTCGTGGTCAGACCGTTCATGGCGATGATCACATCATCGCCGGAGATGGTGACGATATCCTCTGCCAGGTATTGGGTGGTGATCTCAGGGTTGATGGTAAATACATGGTCTTCGATCGTCAGACCGGGTACCAGCATGAAGTATGAGGTCATATCAGCATCATTTACGATGACTGGCCAGGCAGTTGAACTGGTCGTCCCGAGGTCATCGGTCGCAGTGAATATCGCCAGGTAGAGCCCGGTTTCATCGAACGTATAGGAGAACTCAGCTTCAGTGTACGTCTCTGAAATGGTCGAGCTCTGGAGAAGCCATTCGATGGCCTCAACGCTTCCGTCAGGATCGGTGGCAGTACCTGTGAATGTGATGGTCTCGCCGACTTCGATCGGCGGTTCCGGCATCATCGTGAAACTCACTTCCGGATGATATGTGATGGTAATCTCTTTTGTCTGGAACGAAGATGCTCCGGATGGATCGGTCACGGTCAGGGTAACAATGTATATTCCGGTATTGAAGTAATGGGCCGGGGTCTGCTCGCTTGATGTCGTTCCATCACCAAAGTCCCACTGCCAGGTGAGGGTGTCCCCGTCCTCGTCCCAGGAGCCGTCAGAGAACGAGACGGTCTCGCCAGGTATTGGGTATTCCCTAGTACCCGAACCGGGGTAGTCGTACCAGAAGGACGCAACCGGGTCATGATTTTCCGAAGCAGAAAATGCTGTGCCTTTGAGGACCATGGTTTGAAGTGTGGAATCCCATTCTTCCCAGATCACGGTTGACGGCCCGATTGCAGGATACATCTGCGATTCAGAATCCGTGGTAAGGGGCAGAGTGGTGTCATCCACCAGGTTGTGCACGTATACATCCCCTCCGCCGCTCTGGGCATCGATCCATACGACATAGTCACCGTAAATTGCCGGGTTATATTCATCCCCGCTGTCCAGTAAGAGTTTGGAAACGATGCCGGTCGTACTGTCATACAGGTACACGTCATTTTCCGATTGGATCCTCTTTTCTTCCACCTGCTCCCAGACCACCCTGGTCCCAGAAATGCGGGGATTATACTTCTCGGTAGCAGTCTCGCCAATCTGGATTGATTCGTGGGTCAGGATATTTACAAGGTGAAGGATGGAGTAGGGAGTATATGGTATGGATTCCAGGTATACCCCATAGTCTCCATCGATGTCAAACGGTCGGACTCCTGTAGAGGACAATTGTTCGGAAATCCTGGTCGTTTCGAGAGTATTGAGGTTATAGCTCCAGAGTTCAGCATGGTCAGAGCGATATTCCCCATAGACGAGATAATCTCCCGATAGTTTGGGGAAGTGTTGTTCGTATGGATTGGATACCAGCACCGACTCAATCCCGGTAGCAACATCGTATTTGTATATATCATAGTCGCCACCTGCAACCGCACCTGCCCAGACAATCGTATCATCGGAAATGGAGGGATTTATGGCATAAACGGTGGAGGGTTCGATAACGGTGGTCTGCCCCGAATCAAGTTCATAGAGATAGATCGTGTTCTCCGCACTCCAGACTACCCGGTTGCTATCGATGGCAGCAGTGATGGCAGCAGTCTGCCCTGTGTCTATATCAAATGAGGCCGGTGTTACTTCAGTGATAATGATATGGTGAGAGCAGGTGTCGGTAAGGCCATTTGTTACGGTGAGCGTGACATTGTATATTCCCTCCTCTCCGTACTGGTGTTCAGGATTCTGTTCAGTCGATGTGGAGCCATCGCCAAAGTCCCAGTCCCATTCGTAGGGCTCAGCAGCCCCATAGCAGGTCACAGATGTATCAGTAAAGGTTGTGTGATCCGATGTTGTACCCAGCACGAACTCAAAGTGCGCCTCGGGGAAGGGATAAGGTTCTACATAGACCGCTTCTTCGTAGCGGGAGGTCAGCCCGGTATCATCTATAACATCGAGAGTGATGGTATAGGTCTGATCCGATGAAAAGACATGGACCGGATTCTGCTCGGTTGAAGTGGCACCGTCACCAAACTCCCAATACCATGCGGTGATAAAACCAGTTTCATCGGTGGATTTATCAGTGAACTGGATTTCCTGTCCAGCATAGGGGTTTCCCTGACCCTCGTAGGGGTCAATCGGAGACCAGGAGAACAGGGCATCGGGCTCAGTGTCCCCCGGGTTCTCGGGATTCACGATGATGCTTACCGTTGCCGTCAGGAATTCCTGGTTACTGTCCGTGACTTTGACGGTCAGATCATACGTACTCTCCCCAGAACCAGTAGGTGGAGTCCAGGTGAATTCTCCTGTTTCTGAGTTAATCGACGCATCTTCAAAGATTGGATTCGAGTGTGAGTAATCGATCTCCCATGTGAATGGACCTCCTTCGCCTACAGAATTGAAAAAGAAGGTTGTCGTGACGCCTTCGTCAATAACGCCAGGTACTTCAGAAGTATCGATGAAGAAGCCTGCTACCCCTAGGGCTATATAATCATATTCAACTCTCTGATAATTGACCCCTTTCACTGTTTTTGTGAGGGTTACCGTATAGGATCCAGGTTCCGTGTATATGTGGAGCGGATTTTCTTCTTCAGTAATAGTCCCATCACCAAAGTCCCATTCGAGGTTTTCGGTATTTTCAGAAATATCTGTGAACTGGACCGCAAGTGGTGCGTAGCCTTCAGTAACGTCTGCCGTGAACCCGATTAATGCAGGAGGATCGAAAGAATCATCTACCACAATGTTTTTCGAGAGATATACAGTACCGGGTCCATATTGTTGACAATAATCATCACATACCGTAAAATCTACCGTATAGACCCCTGGATTTTCATATACGCGAGTTACTTCCGGTGGATTGTATGACCATACATATACATCCTCCTCATCAAATCGCCAGCTCCAATCATAGATGGGAGTTCTAGAATTCGATGAAGCATAAAATGTAACTTCATAGGGATTCTCAGGATTATTTTTCCTGCATGTAAAATCGGCGGTTAAATCAGGCTCACCAGATGATACAAAAACTCTAAAATCATCAATTGTTTCTTCTGCTCCCTGGTCATCAATCACTATTAGTTGAACATCCCACCACCCGGGATATTCGAAAGTAACGACTGGATATTGTTCATTCGTCGTAAAAGAATCAGCAGGATTCGTGAATTCCCAGGTACGTGTTATTTCCCCATCTACATCAATAGAAGTGTCGTAAAAATTTACAGGTTGATTCAGCCTTGGATATCCATAAAAAGCAAGTTCGTTATCGAAATCATAATCCAAACCTAATATTGGTGGATGATTTGAGAGGAGATTTATGGTTTTTTCTGCGTGAGTTACTCCACCATCTGAATCTGTTACTGTCACGGTGATTGTGTGTTCCCCGGGAGATGGGTAATTAATTGTCATAGTGACATAGGGGGGTGTGGTATCAGTACTATCAAAGGTTCTTCCATCGCCAAAATCCCAATGAACAGTCCATGAGTCAAAATCTGAAATATAGAGAGAAAGCGTGAGATCATCATTGATGTAATAATTGCCAGTCCAGGCAAACATCTGATCCCAATCATAATCAGCTATGTCGAATGATTCGATTTTTGGGGGAATACTATCCGCACTCGCACTCCCAACCATTCCCATCGTCAGAAATGTAATTATTGCTATCAATACAATAGTCCGAAAATGCCTACGGCGTATCTCACTATTTTCAGGTATGATACTCATGATCTCTCCTTATACTGGTTTCATCCGATCAAATGTGAAAGAAGGGAATAGGGGGATTTCATTAAGCATCTGCTAAACAAAATACTTCTGACCATTACCCGATTGACGAATTAGCTGCTCTCTTATCAGTCAAATACACAGCACGAGGTCTCCCGAATTCCCCCAATGATTTAAAATATTTCAAATTAGCAAATAAAGGTTCTGAAATCATTTTCATACGCAATACGAGAGTAATATGCCAGTATACTTCTCTGCTGGTCACTAGTTCCCACTTAATGATGCACGTCATTTCTTTATTCGATGATTTTTTTACCATGGTTTCATTTTAAAAATGGAATGATGGTTACCATATCGAGTGAACCTTGATTCTCTCAATATCGTATGAAAAAGTATTGGTTGATCCTTCTATCCCCCCTCCACCTGCTCCCTCCCGACAAAGAGCGGAGCTTTCCGCTGTTCCCCGGCAAGCATCCTTTGTATTGACTGCAACGGGGTGGTGTAATAGAACGGCTCGATAGCGAAGTTCATCGCCCTTCCCGAAGTGGAGAGCCGGACGGTCCCGACCTCTGTTTTACCGTCCAGCAGGAAGATCAGCTCGGTGTCGCCATCCAGGACTGCCGGAATATCCGAAAGGGGGATACGGAATCCCCGGTGGTCCAGGTCGGACCGGATCACGAGGTTCTCTCCCTCGATATAGAGCCTACCGACTTTCTCAAACGGGGATTCGGTGTGCTCCGTGACGGTCCAGGTCATCCGCTCACCTGGCCATGCTCCGGGGATCCCGTGATACGATGGTAGCAGGTCTCGCAGAGTTTTGTCCCGGTATTGCGGTCGATGTAGACGGCAGGATCAATCTCGCAGATGGTGCACTTACTGAACGGTGAGGTGAGCCGTTCCATCCGGGCGGGATCACAGGTCCCCGGGAGAATCGTGGCTGCCTTCTGGGCTTGTTCCTTTGCCCTGGCATAACAGTACTTACAGATCTGGTACGGCTTCCACTGGTCTTTGGGTCGGCGTTTCCGTTCTTCGGTCAGCATCTCGACATAATGGGTCCAGGGATTGCCACACAAGCGGCAGTATGTGTGGTCCGGGACTTCCAGCGGCTTGTAGTCCTTTGCCATGAGGGGAGGATAGGGTATTGCAGAAGGGGGTGTGTTTGTTTCCCTGCAGCACTGCAGAACTCCTGCGGCTCTGCTCCTTCTTTCCAGAGAGGAGATCTGGTTGTGATATGATGCTGAATTCTGATTTGGATGATTATCTGCATCTTTTTTGATTTCATCCTTCAGCACTATGGAGGTTCCAGGTTCACGGGCAGGGGGAGTCATATGAGATCCTGCATTCCCGGGATCCTGTGTGTGTTTCCTTCCTCCAGAGTATTGATCTGTACATGTACGTGTACTATTATTATAGGGGATATTTTCAGGATTGGAGTCTGCTGGATCCTTTTCGATTCTATCAGCTGGATCCATGGTTTTGCTGAAGGTCTGCCGAAGGATTGAAGGATTGTCCGAATCATCCTGATCATCGAACCAGGCCGCTCCGCCATGGGACCATGACTGGTAGAGATCCTGGTCGAAGGCGTAGGCATTGGTCCGTCTCCGCGTTGAACTTCCCCCATACTCGCTGTCACTCTGCACGGTACGGTCACAGAAGGAGAGGGCCGGGCATTTCTCCAGGAGGCCGGTATACCGGCTGCCCCGGCTGTCGTACCCATGGATGAGCCGGTGCAGGGTGCCATTGGATAATCCGGTCGCTTTCTGGAGCTGGGGGATCGTGAACTCCTCCCACTTGTTCCTGGCGATCGTCCCGATCAGTTCTGCCTCCTTCCGGGTGAGCTTGGTCTCCTGGCCTCCGGCCGTCCCATTCAGCTGCCCGTAGAGGCGGAGAGCTTCGTAAAAATCTTCCATGGTCGCCGTGAGGCAGAAGTACCGGCCACGGATACTCTGCTCCCGCTGCATGAACCGGAGCACGGTATGTGCCTTGATCAGGTTCTCGAACATCTCAATATTTCTCCGGTTCGCATAGGAACGGAAATGGATCCGGGATGCGAAGGGGATGATGACCCAGAAGAGTTGCCGTCCGAGCAGCTCCCAGATCGCCCTGCAGATCAGGACTTCCGGCCGGTCCTCCTCGAGGTTATCGGGCGGGAGTTCGTCCTGGTGGAGGATCCAGGAGGCCACCTTCCGGTCCTGTTCGGAGGATTCATCGATCCAGCAGGTGAGCATCCGGTTGAAGGCCTGGTCGTCCCCGGCTCCTTCGACTTTTGCGACCCACCAGACGCACCGTTCGGGGATGGTGCAGATCACGCCTTTCCGGTCGGTGCTGACCGACCGGTAGATGTAGGGCTCCATGAAGGAGGTGGTGACTCCTTTCAGGATCCCGATCATTTCTTCACTGAGATCTTTGTCGTCAAGGAGGATTACTGAGCCGGGCTGCAGGTTGTTGGTATAGAGGAGGGCTTTGTTGCTCATCCCTCCTTTCAGCCGGAACCGGTCGGGGAGCTGGGGGAGGAGGGCGTTGACGGCGGTGCTCTTTCCTTTCCCGCTCTCGCCGGAGATGGAGAGGTGCAGGCCGCTGGTGTTTGCAACCACCCGGGCGGCGAGGGTGAGGATCAGGCATTCGGCCGGGATCTCGTCCCCTTCATGGTCGAGGAAGAAGGTGGTGAGCATGAACTGTTTGGGGTCACCGTGCTGCAACACTTCAAGCGCTTCGTCCCGAAGGGGGATCTCCTCAAGGGGGATGACGGGCAGGGGGCTGACAGAGCCGGGGGTATTCCGGGTATCCGGCAACCAGGGAGGGATCGCAGGGTCGCTCCTTGAGGGAGGGGAGGTGTCGCTTCTCTTTTTGGCATGCTCGTGCTTCCCGGATTGTTCCTTCAGGTCCTTCCACCGCTGGGCGCCTCCGCCGCAGGAGGTGTGCTGGCAGCCGGCATGGATGGCGCCGTTTGAAAACTGGATGGCGAACGCTCCATCCCGGTGGGCGCCGGAGAAGGGGCATTCATCGAGGACGTAGAGGGTGCCGCCGCCGTAGGGTTTCTCCCTCGCGATCCCGATCCCATGGTCCCGGAGCCAGGCGGAAAGGTCGATGGAATGATTGTGCTTCTTTCCTGTTGGTGGTGTTTCGGGGAGGGTCCGGGCAAGGGCTTCGAGGAGGGTATAAGAGACGATACTGACCGGTTCCGGGACGGAGAGGAGCTGGGATCGCCGGTGGGGCCGGTCCGTGGTATGGTCGCCTTTCCGGCTCATGGTGCCGTAGAGTTTCCAGATCCGGGCAGCGTTGTGGTTCGCGGTGTCGATGGAGCTCGTGGTATCATCGAACAGGGTGGCGAGGACTTCGAGTGATTTCTTCACGAGGTCGCGGGAGTGGTCGTCGTTTGGGAGGTCGACCCGGTAGAGGAGGTGAGCCCCGTTCCCGGAGTCCGCGATGACGGGTTCCGGCCAGCCGAGGCCTTCGAGGTGGTGGGCGATCCGTTCGGCAGTCTCGATCGCGGCCTGGTGTTCTTCATCGGTGGAGGAGACCCCGGAGGGTCTCGTCGGGTCGATGTCGATCGGGAACCAGCGTCGCCGGAGGATGTCGGGATCGGCCGTCGTGGCATCCTTCTTCCCGAGCCGCTGCTTGACCCGGTTCGCCCTCCGCGAGAGCAGTGCCGGATTCACCTCGTTGAGGGTGACGTAGATCCCCTGGATGGCGGGAACGCTGTCTAGGACATCGACCGATCCGGCCAGCAGGGAAGGGTCATCGAAGTACCCGCTCGCAATGCCGTCATCGGTGATAGCCCGGACCTCGACCACCTGGCCGGGAGCAGCGAGGACCTGGAGTGCCTGGAGGATCGCTTCGGTCATGGTCGCTCGCCTCCTGCGTGAGAACCCAGATCTCTTCCCTTCCGAGGCAGGGATAGTGTTCTCAAAATCCTTCCGAGCGGGGTATTCAGAACAAGGTGGGTCCCTTCATTCGGCATAGATCGTGTCTTCATGGTCCACCCCCTCCGAGCAGGAGTGCACCAGGGGTTTATATGAGGAGACAGGGCTGGTGTCCTCATGGTCCTTGCCCCCCGGAGTGAAGGCACTGGTCATGCCTGCATCCTGCTCTGTTCTGGCGTTCCTCGATGATCTCACAGAACCAGTAGGTCTCACCGGCATGGTTCCGGGGGCAGGCAGCGGCACAGTGCTTCCCCTGGCAGAGGACCATCCCCCGGGGTCCTGACATGATCGGGCAGATCTTCTGCCCCACCACCCGGACATCGTCCTCCTCACGCCACAACACCTTCCACCTCCCTGATCCCGGACGGGAAGACCTCGAAGAACTGCCAGCCGAAGGTCCGACCGGCATAGATCCAGAGCTGGACCGACATCCCATCCCAGCGGGGGATGGTCCGAAGAGTAACCACCTCTCCCGGCCAGAAGGTGGCAATCTCCCCTGGCCTCGTCACGGACTTTTTGCTCCTCCTCACATGCACAAAGAGTGGCGGTGCCCAGTCGCACCAGGCAACCAGGTGCACCCCCTGTGTATACCGCACCGAACGGATGACACTATACCCCTTCCGCTCCAGGAGGCGGGATGCCATGGCCTCGATTGCCCTCCCCCGCTGGTGGTAGTGGTTGTAGTGCTTCCGGGAACTGCGGCGGGGCGGTCCTCCTCCCCTTCTACTCGCCGTCATCCGTTACCCTCTCCAGGAAATCCGCGTCAGGATATGTGTCAGCCTCAGGACGTGCCATGCACCCCGGCTCCAGGCATGCGCCATTGGCAGGTAGCAGGCAGACCAGTTCGGTCCACTTCCCCATCTTCCGGCGTGAGAGGTACGGGCACCGTTTCTTCTTCCCTGGCATCAGGCAACCCCCCTGAGGAGAAGGTTTTTCCCTTCGGAAAAAGAGGAACGTACGGGTTCCCTCTGTGTTCCGGCTTTTGCGGGCATGAACATGCGGGGGGAGCCCGTCGAGTAGTCCTTTTCTTTCGGTGCATTGTCGTGGTTGTGATGACCATCCTGGCATCGGGCATCTCCCTCATACCATCGTAGGTTGATTCTTTTCGATTTCATAGGCAATTCCTGTATGTGGCCGCTTTCAGGAACAGAATACGTGTTATCCGGCCACATACAGAGAAAAGGAGAATGAAAAGGGGTTTTAAATTTTTTGATTGACAAGGTGATTGTTATCCTCTCCCGGTTCGTTGTTCCTCATTCCCGATTATCTGAAAGGAAATTTATAAATAAACGACGAGAGATGCCGGAATCGGGAAGGGGGTTTCCAAAGGGATGTTTTTATTTATTGGAGTGAGTAAGGTTTACCGGAGAGATGAACGAAATCTTTCGTCGCGCAGGAAATGGAGGGGGCACATCCCGAAATTCGGGCTCATGGCGGTATCCATGAAAATCCCTTTTCCCGATTCAGATTTTAAAAATTGAATGATTTCTCTGATAGTTCTTCATTTATCCGTAATGATGAAATAAAACCGGTTTCATGGTTATTGAGAGCATTCGGATAAGATCTTCCTTTGGAATCCCCTTCCAGAGAGCAACTTTTGAGAGGATGTTCTATAATGTATCCGGGGCAATTTCTTCGTGGAGGGGAATGGTGATAGCATGTTCTCCTGATGATGTGGTACATTTTAGTCGTGCGTGGCTGCCACGTTGGCGAACGACCTGATAGCCCAAACGGGAAAGGACCTTTATCAGATCTCTGCCACTAACAACCGGTAGCCCGGGCAACGGGACCGACCTCGCACTCCGAAATCGTGAGTATCCGGATCGACTCTCCTTTCGCCAGTTCCTCTTCGAAATGGAGCTCGACCGCTTCACGGATATTGCCCATCAGCTCATCGAGCGTCTTCCCCTGGGTAAATATGTCGACCCCGATGCCGCGACTACACCAAAAGGTGCCATCCGAATATATTTCAAATGTAACGAGCATTCGCATTCCTTTCACGTATGATGTTATGGGTACTAACGTCATCACGCAGGAATAATGCTTTTATTGGCAGGATCCCCTCTGCCTCCCCCGGGATACATGGGACATTTCTCACCCTCTTTCCCTGGGGAGAAGGAGGGTGAATCTCATCCTTTGTTCTCCGTTTCATAAGCAAACGTGATCAAGGACTCCATCATGATCGGGAGTGAACGTCCTGACCCCGCTTGAACACTGTTTTGCCGATGGGAAGCTGGAGGCCATCCTCCCTTCAGTCCAAAAATCAAGCCGGTCACGTTCAAAAGCGAATACCTGCTGACCGAAGCGACAAATGCCGCTCCTGGGGATTCTCCGGTCCTTGCCGTCAGCAGTGAGCATGGTACCTGCTGTTCCTGCTGCCTGGTCGGATTCACCTTCTGAGTATCTCCTTTGGATAGTATTATTGACCAGCTCTGGCAGAGACTAATTCATGAGATCACCCCCGGATGCGAACCTGCGTTTCATTGCATTCCTGGCACTGCTCCTTCTCGTCGCGGCAATGCCGGCAGCAGCCAGCGTTCCCTCAGTTATCATCACGGATTTTGAGGTTTCTCCTGCAGTCCTCCTGCCCGGCGAGCAGGGGATCATCAGTGTGACGGTCAGGAATACTGCTGACAAGGCATCCCTCACCCAGTCGTATCTCTCTGATACGACCGAGACCACCACGAATGTTGATATCAATGCCCCGATTGACAGCGTCACGATGGTGGGAAACGGGATCCAGGTGCTGAGCGAGGGGTATTACCGGGTTGGCGATATCGGTCCAGGGCAGTCAATCCCCCTCTCATTCCTCATCAAGGCACCGTCTGAGAGCGGGATCTACTTTCCTGAGATCTGGATCCGGGTCTCGGATGCCCGGAGCTTGAAATATCCGATCCCGGTCAATGTGAACAGTGAGGTGGCGATCCAGAAGCGACCCCAGATCAGCATCGAGAAGCAGCTGCCTGCCAGTGTCACTCCCGGTGATGATTTCAATGCGACGATCCTCCTCCAGAATACCGGGCAGCTCTCGGCAAGCAATCTCAGAATCTCGGTGAACTCCTCTACCCCCTCCATCACCGCAAAGACCGCCAGCACCTACTATATCCAGCGTCTGGGACCCGGGGAGAGCCAGGCGATCGCCATGGAGTTTTCGACCGATCGGAATGCACCACTCGGGCTCCGGCCGGTCACCCTGGTGATGGAGTACCAGGAACCCGATGGGTCATTCCAGCAGCAGGTGGAGACGCTTGGGGTGAATATCAGGGGCAGAGCGGAGCTGGGGATCTCCCAGATCACGACAGATCCTGCCCAGATCCAGAAGGGAGAGCAGTTCACGCTGATCATCAGGATCGAGAATACCGGTACCGATGATGCCAAGTCGGTGGATGCCACCATCGATATCTCGCTTCCGGGCACAAAGGAGGCATTTGTCGGAACCATTGAACCGGCCAATGATGCACCGGCGCCTTTCAATCTCCAGGCTGACCGGGCAGGTGAGATCCCCTACACGTTGACCATTCGGTACGAGGATGACTACGGTCCTGGCGAGCAGGTGCAAACCCTCCGCCTGAATGTCTACGGGAGCAACAATACGCTCCTGATCCTCGGAGGGGTTCTCCTCCTCATCCTGGCAGGGGTTGTCGGGTACTGGTACTTCAGGATCCGTCGTAAACCGGGAACCGGCAATGTTTGAGGAGTCAAAGGTCGCCTTCTTCCTTGCGAAGCGGTCGATTGTCCGGGGAAATAAAGGTACCCTGTACCTCACGATCCTCATTATCGGGATGGTGTTTGTGAACCTGATCTTCCTCCCCTCCATCATCTCCGGGGTGGCGGTGCTGTTCAACCAGCAGACGATCGACTACAGTTATGGCAACCTGGTGATCGAACCGAAAGAAAACCAGGTGTACATCAAGAGCGCTGACGAGCTCCAGAGGAAGATTGAACGGATCCCCGGTGTGACGGGAGTCTCCCCCCAGTATGTGAGCGGGACGACGATCGTCTACAAGGGAAACGAGGTGACCCCGCTCCTGTATGCGATCAACCCGGATGATGACCGGAGGGTGTTGAAGATCGCGACAAAAGTCGCCAGCGGGGAGTACCTGGCGGATGGCGATACCGATCAGATCGTGATCGGTTACCGGCTGGCAGGGAACTACGATGAGCGACAGGACGTGATCCCCTCTCTTGGCGGGGTGGACGTGGGGAAGGTGGTCGAGGTCACCTACAACAACGGGGTGACCCGGCAGTACCGTATCAAGGGGATCATCAATTCCGATTCCTATGATGTCGACTCGAATGCCTTCATCACCAAGAACGAGTACGAGTCGGTGTACGGGTTTGAGAACCAGGCAAACCAGATGCTCGTCCGGACCGAGGAGACCGGGAACGAGGATGCGATGCGAACTACCCTGATGGCATTTGGGGTACAGGAGAAGATATGGACCTGGGAGGAGAAGTCTGCCAATTTCCTGAACCAGATCATCGGCTCCTTCAACATCATCAACTTCATCGGCACGGTGGTGAGCCTGGTGATCGCCATCGTGGTCATCTTCATCGTGATCTTCATCAACACGGTCTACCGGAGGAAGCAGATTGGGATCCTGAAAGCGATCGGGATCGACCGCTCGATCATCATCAGGTCGTACCTGTTCCAGGCCCTGTTCATCTTTGCCCTCGGCACCGTTATCGGCTTTGGGTTTCTCGCGGTGATCCTGCAGCTCCTTGCGGCAAACCCGATCGTGTTCCCCGGTGGTCCAGTCGCCCCGGTGGTGGATGCGATGCTGATTTTCCGGTCGATGGTGAGTCTCCTTGTAGTCTCCCTCATCGCCGGGTACGTGCCTGCATGGCTCACGACACGAGAGGATATCCTTACCGCGATCAGGGGCTGACATGATCATCGGAACCGATCTCAAACGATACTACGGCCTTGGGGCAGTACAGGTCCGGGCTCTCGATGGGGTGTCCCTGAAAATACAGAAAGGGGAGTTTGTCGGGGTGATGGGACCGAGTGGGAGCGGGAAGTCGACCCTGCTTCATATGCTCGGTCTTCTTGACCGTCCCACCAGCGGATCCCTCCTGATTGACGGGGTCGATGTGGGAGCCCTCGATGAACAGGCCCGGACGGTGTTCCGACTGCGACGGCTCGGATACGTCTTCCAGGACTATGCCCTCGTTCCCGAGCTGACCGCCAGGGAGAACGTCTACCTCCCCTCGATGGCCCGGGGGATGACCCCGCAGGAGTGCACGCTGGTCTGCACTGATATCCTCGGGGTCGTGGGGCTGGGCGACCGGATCCACCACCTCCCCTCCCAGATGTCCGGAGGCGAGCAGCAGCGGGTGGCGATCGCCCGGGCGCTCGTGAACCGGCCAGCCCTCCTGCTTGCCGATGAACCGTGTGCCAACCTGGATACCCGGAACTCGAAGGTGATCCTCGATCTCTTCAGGAAGCTGAACCACGATCTCCACCAGACCATCGTGATGGTCTCCCACGAGGAGTGGCACAAACAATATTTTGACCGGATCATCTCCATGAAAGACGGGCTCATCGAGACGGATATACAGGGTGGACCGGAGGGAGCTTCCGGAGGTGAACCCTCCGGATAATCCCGGCAGTTCATCCAGGCTGAAAAAAATGAGAGGGGGGAATCACGTTCCCTGCTGCACCCTGTTCTCAATGGTCATTCCCATGTGGTCGGGGGTCAACGATCTCTTCATCCCCGAGATAGGGCATCGTGAAATAATGGCGGACTTCATCCGGGCTTACAGTGCTCCGCCGGGAAACAAGGGTGTTCGGATCAACCGGGGACCAGGAATCGACATATTTCACCGTGAGGGTGTAATACCCGTCCCGGTCTTTCATGATATCCTGCCTGGCTTTGGGAACCCATGGCATCGTTCTGCTAGGACGAAAGGAGATTGAGATCGCGGCCAGGAGGTTTTTGGCGATGATGGACCTTGCAACGAAGATTATAATCTTCTTTTTAAAAAACAGGTGATACTACCGCCCTTTTCTGTCAGTTCTTTTTGTAAAAATAGTTCAAGTACTCCTCTGGTGTCATTCCCGCTTTATCGATCAACTTGCGGAGAAGGCCGGGACCGAGGGTCTGATCGGAATGCACCGGGATCGAGAGATGGATGGGACTTCCCTCTTTTACCAGGATGTGGTGGCTCCCCTCGACATGGTTCACCATCCATCCTGCCCGTTTGAAGGCGGCAATATGCTTATCTCCCCTTGCCCGGGGGAGTTTAGGCATAATTGATACCAGTGGTATCGACGTCGATACTCATGTGGGTGGGGAGCGTGGTAATATGGATTTTTTCTGATGCAGTTTTGAGCCGTGACTTGATACACCCGACAATGGCCTCGTTGATGTTTTTAATGGCCTCATCAAGTGTCCTCCCCTCTGTCATGCATCCAGGGAGATCGGTGCACTCCACAACAAAGCGTCCCGTCTCATCCTGTTCGATAAGGAGTGTGAATTTCATAGAAGGTTCTTCGATTACATTATGAGGGATGTGATTATTAAGATGTGGGAGAAGCATTACGTATCTTGATCGTAGACAACAAACAGGAGTGTACGATCCGAGAAGTTCCCTGTATGCCTGAAAAAAGCGAATCCTGGTTGAGCAGGTAGCCCGGGCAACGGGACCGACCTCGCACTCTCCGTTCGTGAGTATCCTGATCGACTCCCCTCTCTCCAGTTCCTCTTCGAAGTGGAGCTCGACCGCTTCACAGATATTGCCCATCAACCCATCTCATCGAGCGTCTTTTCCTGGGTGAATATGTGATCGACCTTCCTGCTCCAAATGATACCGTAAGGGAGGAACGTGGATTTACGCTCATTCTCTCCAGTCTTTTGCAGGTATTTCCTCAGGAGCTTTTATCTCCCTTTACACTCCCCTCTCATTCATGAAGCACTCTTCCCTGTTCCTTCTCATGGTATGCCTAGTCGGGGGCTTTGTCATCCTCTCCGGGTGCACCACCTCTCCGGGAGGTCCCAATGTCACACCAACCTTCACCGCTGTACCGACAACAACAGGGGATCCCTTGTCCTGCACCGGTGATGCCGACTGTGTCCCTGCCCAATGCTGCCATCCCGAAAGCTGCATCAATAAACAGTTCCAGCCGGACTGTAGTGCGGTCCTCTGTAGTGCAGCATGCCTCGGCCCCCTCGACTGTGGTGCCGGCCATTGCCGTTGTAGCGAGGGGAAATGCCAGGTCGTCCCGGGTCCGGGACCCGTCGTCCCCGGACAGGCAACCCTGATCATTGCGGTAAAGGATGCCCCGAAGGTCAAGGATGGTGATGGCACGATCACCCATCTCCTCCTCAACATCAGTGAAGTGAGTGTCCAGAAGGCAGCACCAAACCAGACGATCACCCAGACCGATGACGAGGTATCGGTAACCGAGTCGGGGGAGACGGATACCGCAGGCTGGATCACGGTCATCAACGAGACCCAGTCCGTGGACCTACTGCAGTTCGTGAACGTGAGCAAAGTACTCGGCCAGAAGACCCTGGACGCTGGCACCTACACCCAGATCCACCTGAAGATTGATTCAGGGACAATCACGGTTGATGATATCGACTACCCCCTTACCGTCCCAAGCGGAGTGCTCAAACTGAACCGGGGATTCGTGCTGGTCCCGAATGAGACCCGGATGCTCACCCTTGATTTCAACGTGGAGAAATCGGTGGTCAGTACCGGATCGGATAAGTACCTGTTAAAACCGGTCATCGCGGTTTTGTCGGAGTGGGGGTAGGTGGCCTGCCAGATGACGTGGAATGGGGGGTGAAAAGCAGAATTACCTTTAAAACCAATTTGGACACTTGTTGTCGAAGAGGAGTGATAGATATATCATACCTTTAAGCCGGAACATACACAAACAATCGTGTGGATATCTACATCGATGAATCGGGGGATATTGGTCTTGGATTAAAATCTTCTCCTTTCTTCGTCATTGCCGCATTAATTGTGCATCAACCACTACAAATACAACGATGTTTCTTAAAAATAAGGAAAAATAGCCTGAAGAAAAAATATAGGGAATTACCTGAATTCAAATTTAATAACTCAGATAACGTTATAAAACGGCGTGTTCTTGAATGCCTGGCAACATCTGATATTGAAATCTGGTGTTCAGTCCTTAGGAAAGAGAAATTATTTGATCGTCTTCGGACTCAACCTCAAATTGTTTATAATTATCTTACCGGTTCACTTATTGCGAACATCTATTTCCATTATCGCCCTTTTTCTGAATTCAACGTCATTGTGGACAAATCATTGAATGGAATCCAAAAAGACCAATTTGATCAGTATATTGTTTATAAGACAATGGAACGTAACATTCCAATCCTCAATCCTTCAGTATCACCGAACATAATCCATGTTGATTCTCGCCGAGAACCCTGTATTCAGGCTGTCGATTTTATTGCGGGGGCCGTTCATCGAAAATATCGTGAAGAAGATGGTTGGTGCTATGAAATTATCCAAGGTAAATGTGTCCAAATATTTGATTACTTTGAAGGTCCGCAAAAGTGGGTGTGAACCCTTCCCTACTTTGTCCCACCTACCTCAAGGTAGCATCATTCGTTTCGGGAAGGACTTACTCACATTGATTCTATCATATGGTTCTGTTATATTATAGTTGTGTCCTTCAGTACTTTTCTTTTTTATTCACAATTATTGATAAAATAACAGTCAAAATCCCCCAAAACTTTCAAACCGCTTTGCATAAAACGGGTTATGGCACAAGCTTTCAGCTCGTTGCGGCCATTCTGCAGATGAATCTCCAAATCATTGCCGGAGATGGATTCTTTTTATGGATACGATTTTTTCTCCGGGAGGTTATAGGAAGGGGGTAATGGGAGAATGAACAATTAAGCGATTTGAACTATTTTGGTAAAAATTTTAAAATATTTTCTCCATCACCAGTAATTTTTATCCTTGCAGATTTTCCCTTTCCTTGAATTTCGATTAAACCTCTTTGTGAGAGGGGTTCCAAGAATTTTTTATTTAATTGTGAATGTTTTGCGGATTCTGTGTGGTCGCTTTTATCGATCACAATTAAGTCATGTGTAATGAATTTTTCAATAAGGCTTTTTTTACTAACTAGGTTATTATCTTGAATTATTTTAAGAGCGAAAATTAGTGTTTCTTTTGGACGTTCAATTTTATAATTTGGGAGTTGGATAACGCTCTTATAGCCACTTGTGATTTGTTGTCCTTTTTTTGGTTTCTCATAATTCTCTGGAACAATATAGTAAGGTGTAATGTTACTTGAATCATTATTGAAAATCATCGATGCCATCATACCAGCAATTGCTTCGATTTTATTCCCTGTTGATACATTTATAAAGATATGATGGTTTTGTTCTTGTTCGATAATAATCCGAAAATTGTTCAAGAGATCAAACAAGGATCGAATATCACATCGTCGCTCCTCAAAGTCGATCTTAAGTTCTTCTAAACGCTCTTTAATTTTCTTATGATGGTAATTTGCGTTACTAGTCTCAATATTGTCTTCAAGGATTAACCAAATTTTATCAGCCTTTAATCTGATGAGGGGTTCAACAACTCGATCGATTTCGAATCCGATAGGGGCAATATGTATCCTTAATTTTAACATAATAATCTTAACCATTTTTAGATTATTGATCTTAATAACCTATTTATAAATATATAGATGAAACGTTCATAATTTAATTAGGAGGTGAATAATCATATGGTCTCCACTTTAAGTGCAGGTACAGGTCCTGCTGCCGCGATATTAATAGGAGGATTGCTTATTTTTAGTGGTAATACCATAGGCTGGCTCATCCTGGTTGGGGGCTTTGGACTCAGTTTGTTCTGGGCAATCCGTTAAAATTTGTACTATATAGTGTCAACCATTTTTAGGTTATGAAGGATGGAAAATGGAATCAAGAATATATTCGAAATCTGGAAAGATAACGAGGAAAAAGTCCCGTTTACAGTTAGACGTCAGAATTGGTCGGATCAATACTATACAATAGTAACAAAAATTGAGATTACAAAATGGCCTTATGGAAATGCTTATGGATATCCCACCATCAATGGAAATTATTCAAATCATTATATGTACGATAAAAATTCGCGAATTTAAAAAAATAATACCTTGTGCTGGATGTTGTAAATGGGGCTTTATTGAAAATGTGAGAACTGAAGGCAATTAGGACTAAAAATTCTTCTCTCAAAACGACCTTGCTTCCAGTGAATGCACTTTGAAAAGAATACTCCTAGAGCCTAGCAAATGGAATTATTTATAAGTAAGATTATTTTAGGATATGGTGTCTTTAAAAATCGATAGTGAATTACATCCACTTGCGACAAAAAATATTGGTCCACACATTGTCAGAAGATACCCTGAACCTGAAAAAGATACGGGTAAACAAAAATGTCATGACGAAAGAACAGATTTTCAAAGAGATCGTGATAGAATATTATATTCAAAATCATTTAGAAGATTAATCCATAAAACTCAAGTATGCTTCACGGGTGAAATGAATGAAAATATTCGGACTAGATTAACGCATACTTTGGAGGTTTCACAAATCGCTCGAAGTATAGCTCGTCAAATCCATGCAAATGAAGATCTCGCTGAAGCAATTGCTCTAGGTCATGACGTCGGACATACGCCATTTGGACATTCAGGAGAAAAAGTTTTATCTGATATTTTGGATGGAAAAGATAATAAAATAAAAAATGATTTCAATCTAGATCCGAATGAATTAAAAATTGGATTTAAACATAATTTTCAGAGCGTTCGCGTTTTGACCAGATTAGAAGAAGGATATGGAGAATTTGGGGGATTAAACCTAACCTTTCCAGTTCTCGAAGGAATTTTAAAACACACTTCAATTTTTCCTAAAAATTCTGATAAAAAGATACCAGTCTATTATTTTGAAATTGTGAATAGTAAAGAATTTTTTATTGATCAACCATTTTCTGTAACATTAGAAGGACAAATTGTTGCATTAGCTGATGAAATTGCCCAAAAATGCCATGATGTTGAAGATGCTATTGTTGGTGATTTCGAAAGCAAGAAGATTATTTTAGCCCATCTAGAGGAACTGATAAATAGTGGGATATTAAAAGGTATCGAAAGTCAGGACTGTATCGGCTTTAATAATAGAGTTGCTTTTATCAAACCGGATCACATCAAAAAATTTACTAGTTGGATAATTGGGAAAATAATTCTCGATGCTATTGAGAGAATTAAAATTAATATGCTTTCTTACATGGAAAAATATTCTAGAGTGAAAATTGTTACAAGTTGGTATCCTATTATTGAAGAAATTGCAACCGATAAAGTACTAAAAGGAAATCTCGTCTTTGATAAACTAAATGAAATCCAAAAAGATTTTATTATTAATAATCAGAAAATCGATCGAGAAAATGGTAAGTCTAGATTTATTTTAAGGAGAATTATAAAAGCATATTTGACAAACCCTCGTCAATTAGATGATAGTGTATTAAAAAAATATTCGTCCGTTTGTGAGATTAAAGGATTGAAAGAGCATATTCAGAGAATTCCAATAAAAACAAAAAATATTCGATATTTAGATAGCAGTATTTTTGATCGATATAAAAATGAAATTATTATGGATAATCATTTTTTAAGGATTTTATGTGATTATATTGCATCAATGACAGATGTATTTGCTGTCACGGAATATCAAAAATTGTACAGTGGAGACAGAATTGGATAATGATATTTTAATTTCATCTAATTCCTATTACGTTTTTAAATCGCGTTATAACAGATTCTGCATCATTAAAATCTTTCAATCCGGATACAATCACTTTCCCTGTTGAGAACAATAGAAAACTAACCCCCCAATCCTTATACACAAGTGCCGGAAATTGCTCTGGTTCAAATTCAGCCTTTCGGGGATCAAGATTCTCGATTAGTGCTTCAAGTGATGTATTGAGTAAAATTGTATCCTGTACAACAACGTTGTGTATCTTAATGTCCACAATTTTTACATCGAGACCAATGCCGATAAGTAAATCAAGGACTTGATTAGCGATAAGAGGTAGTTTCTCTGGATCTTTTGTAGTAACGAGAAATTTTCCTGATTTATAGAATGCGATATAGGTATTATCTGGAGGGAGACGCAACTTAAGCCAGGGTGATTTAGGAGGGATTTCTGTTTGGGAAAGCTGTTCATGAAGGAATTTTAGATCTAGTGGCGAGGAAAGGGTAACAATTGCAACTATATTTGCGATTTTCATTATACTTCCTTAAGGTCCTGCAGACGATATTTCTGCTCTCTCCGCCCTAATCTGTTCATAGACCTGCTTCAACAAGAATTTCCCCACCGCTTCCTGGAATTCCTTTTCATTCATGAATTTGGCGGTTATCTCTTCGTTTTGGTCCATTCTATTGATAAAGAGACTCTCAAGCTGTTTTCTGAAAGCGTATCCAAAATTCTCCATAGTATTTGCCATCGCTGCTTCACGAAGATAACTATCAGCGACTGCATCTTCACGAATAGAATCAAAAAACAGCTGATCACCGGGTTTGAAATCTGATCCAAACCGCTCATTGAGTATGTCGATAAGTTGAGAAAGTTCGATCTTCACTTCAGTCCCACTACCAGTCCCAACTGAAATAGGTCCGTTTACTACTCCACCACCGGTTTTCAGTGCAATCGAACCATCACTGATCTTCTGAAGTCGATAATATTTCAGAGCGACTTCATCGTCTAGGTTCAATGCAGGTCCGATATCACGCCGGGGCAATTTTGTTAACAGGAATCTGATGTAGGTATACAATTTTTCCAGATCAGAGTCATGGAATGGGATGATCTGGGACAGAAATGAATACAGATTGCGATATGCAACTAAAACCGTTCGGAACTCTTCCTTTGCTGTCTGATCAAGGTTCTTATAACGGGTAACTGCAGGGTCAATACAAGCATTCATTCGTGCATGATCTGCCGGAGTCTGGTTCCGTTTCGGGGAATAATAGACCTTAGCGAATTCTTCAACTTCATTCTTATAGTAGACCTGGTAGGCGTCCAACTTAGCCTGTAATTCATAGAGTTGTCTGGCATCAACCCGCTCGCCAATGAGGGTCTGTTCGTAGTATGGCTGAAATGCCTCCTGAATATCTTCAGGTTTGTTCACAAAATCGAGGACGAAGGTATCCTCTTTTCCCTGATGGGTACGGTTGAGTCTGGAAAGGGTCTGGACGGCATGCACCCCTGCAAGCCGTTTATCGACATACATGGTATGGAGAAGGGGTTGATCGAATCCGGTCTGGTATTTCTCGGCGACAAGAAGGACCTGGTAGTCATCTGAGGCAAACCGTTCCGGAAGTTCTTTTTCTCGAATACCTTTGTTCATATCAACTTCTGAATATTCCACATCAGAAACATCGGGATCGATGACTTTTCCGGAGAAAGCGACAAGGGTCTTGATTCCGGTATACCCTTTTTCTGCGATATACCTATCAAATGCCTGTTTGTATCGAACTGCATGGAGACGGCTGTCGGTCACCACCATGGCTTTTGCACGGCCTCCGATTTTATGCAGGGTGGAATGCCGGAAATGTTCCACCATAACTTCTGTTTTCTGGGAAATGTTGTGAGGGTGGAGGCTCATGAACCGTGCAAGGGCTCGGGCAGCTTTCCGTTTGTCAACTTCTGGATCATCTTCGATGGATTTAATCAGCCGATAGTAGGTCTTGTAGGTGGTGTAGTATTGCAGGACATCGAGGATGAAATGCTCCTCGATCGCCTGGCGCATCGTGTAGAGGTGGAAAGGATGAGGTTTGCCATCTTCACCGATCTGCCCAAAGACTTCGAGGGTCTTGTATTTCGGCGTAGCGGTGAATGCAAAGAAGCTGATGTTTTTTTGCTTTCCACGTTTGAGCATAGTGCGGATGATCTCTTCTTCGGCATCGTATACTGGCTCTTCGGCAATGCAAAGTTCTGCTGCTTCTTGTCTCACTGTTGCAGCGGAGAGAACGCCTTTAAGTTCCATTGCACTCTCTCCCCCTTGTGAGCTGTGAGCTTCATCAACGATGACTGCATACCGGCGTTTTGGCAGTTCACCAATTTTTTGAGTAACGAAGGGGAATTTTTGGAGGGTGGTGATGATGATGGGTGCTGCGGATGAAAGAGCGTTTGCCAACTGGGTGGAATCGATATCGATCTTCTGGACGACACCCTGTTTATGTTCGAATTGGTAGATGGTGTTCTGGAGTTGCTGATCGAGTACCAGTCGATCGGTTATCACAATGACTGAATCGAAGATCTTCTGGTCTTTATCATCGTGAAGGCTTGATATCCGGTGGGCTAGCCATGCAATGGTGTTGCTCTTCCCACTGCCTGCTGAATGCTGGATAAGGTAGTTCTTCCCTGCTCCTGATTCTCTGGCATTGGTTACCAACTTCCGGACAGCATCGAGTTGGTGGTATCGAGGGAAGATGATTGATTCACGCTTTACTATTCTTCCGCCGATCTTCTTTTCTTCGACCTGGATGTGTATGAAACGGGCAATGATATCGAGGAGGCTGTCACGCTGGAGCACTTCTTCCCAGAGGTAGGCTGTCTTGTACTCTCCCGGATTCTCGGGATTTCCAGCACCTCCGTTGTAGCCACGATTGAACGGAAGGAAATAGGTACTCTTTCCCATCAGGTGGGTAGTCATATATGCACAGTCAGTATCGACCGCGAAGTGAACCAGCGTCCTTTTCTTGAACTGGAAGATGAGATCATTCGGATCCCGGTCATTCTGATATTGGTATTTTGCATTCTTCCATGTCTGGCCCGTCATCGGGTTCTTTAGCTCTAAAGTAACAACAGGTATTCCATTAAGGCTTAAGACGATATCGAGAGAGTTGTTGTGTTTCGGCGAATAATTGAGCTGACGAGTAACGGTGAGGATGTTTTCGTTGTAGAGCCGGATCGTATCAGGATTCAGCCCGCTTGCTGGTTGGAAATAGGCGACCTTTAAGAGTTTGCCATAACTTTTGAACCCATGGCGTAGCACCGAAAGAGAGCCTTCATAGGGAGAATCAAGGGCTTTGCAGAGATCTAATATGAGGGTTTCTCCGGTCCGGTCCTTCAGGATATTTTCGAGATATGCCCAGTCCTTTGGCTGTGTTTTTTGGATAAATGTGAGGAGAGTACCCGGATCAATACAGCGTTCACGGTCGAAGGTTTCTGGGGATGCCTTTATGTAGCCGCCTTTTTCGGTGAGGTAGTATTCGATAGCTGTTTCGAAGGCGGCTTCAGATATTGATTTATGCACCAATGCCACCTCCTTTCAAATATGTGGATACAGCATCCATTAAAAGATGTACGAGGATTTGCTTTACAACATCGAAGGTCACTCCTTCTCCTAATTTCTTGATTATTTCCTTTGCTTGAATCCAACGACTTTCGTCCCGACAGGCTTCAAGGAAATCATGACCGGCCCAGGTCATTCGAAAAATTGCATAACCCTCAGGTAGGACGGTTCCCAATCCAAAGTATATTTTTCCTTCAATCAATCCAGCATTTTCCAATAAATAAACATTATAAGCAATTTCCTCCTTAGGATACTCTTTAATTTTCAGGTCCGTTAGAGGTTTATTGTCGTTGTATGCCTCAATATTCAACAAAATTTCTCTTATTAAATCCAAATCTCGTTTCATGCGGATACCTCTTGGCGAACATCAATTTTACCTGTTACAGCAGAAGAGATAAGAGTGGAGCGGTACTCTTGAAGTAATGTGATTGAATCCTGAATTTTTTTAAGTTGAATTTTTTCTTGATTAGTAATCGAATCAATATGTTGGACTATTTGCTTTTGCTCTTCGTCAGGAGGTACGATCGAGGATATTCCAAGAAAAGCTTCAGGATATAATCTCAAACGGGAAGTCCAAATCCCTTTAGAATATCTGGTAATTTCACATGTAAATTGTGGTGTTCGATAAAAATAATCGAAATATTTCGGGAAATAATTTTGGATGAGCCTATAAACATTATAGGATGGACTTACAATACCATCACATTGGCAAAATCCTAATGCACCAGTAAAAGCCCACATAGTATTAATTGCCAAATCGTTTCTTCCACATTTTTTATAACCTTCAAGGGTTTCCGCCATGAACATGTTCACTTCTTTTTCAGAACGGGGTGTCACACCGGTTATATGTGACACAGTTAAAAGTTCTTCATCACCGAATTTTGATCGATCATCTATTTCGGTAAAAAGCCATTTGTTTCTTAAAATAGTCCAATGAGCAGGGATTTCTCCATAAGAAGGGATACCCGAATCCTTCATCTTTGCATTCGGGTCAAGCCCCTTGGTCACCACATGGCTGATGAGTGCTGCCCGCTTCTCCCGCAGCAATTCGATCTGCCGCTTCTTCTTCACAATCAGGGCATCGATGTGGGCGGTTTCGCGATCCAGAAAGGCGGCGATGGCGTGTTGTTCGGGGAGGGGGGGTAATCCTATTGATAATTCGTGTATGTAATTCCTGTTCAATGTCCCAACAACACTGCCGGAACTAATACTTTTCAAGTCAATAATTTTTAAGAGGTAAAATATGAAACGCGGGAATGCATTAACAAATTTTTTTATATAAATCGCAGTGTTATGAGGCCAAAAATCTGATTCGATGTAATTTACTTCTCCAACACTTCCACTTCTTCCAATTGTTATACCTGGACCCAAAGTTTTGAATTCATTGTGATATCCAATAATCCCATTTGAACCACAAACAGGAAAATGACCTTCAATGAATTTGGTTGAATCTAAATCATAACCTCTTTGAAGATATATTGCATTTTTGATTCGTTTTATATCCCACCCCTCCGGCACCTCGCCCAGCCGTTCTGTTCCCGATGGTTTGTATTTCGGATAACGATTCCAGTGACTCACGCTAGCACATCTTGTTGGATATCAATTTTTCCTATAACAGCTGCGGAGATGATAGCGCTTCGGTATTCATGGAGCTTATCAAGGCTTTCCTGTATTTTCATTATTAGCTTGTTAGAATGACCATTTTCAATATCAAGATAAGCTGATATTTGACACTGTTCATTCTTTGGGGGTCTTGGTAATTTGACTTTTTTTAAATCATCATATGAGATTCGGAGCCTATGCGCTAAAATTCCAGTGCCAATTCCTTTTAGGCTTTCCTGGAATTCTTTCGAACAAAACAAATTTGCATAATAATTCTTATCTATCGATCCATCTCTCGGATACAACACGTAATATTCGATACTTGCCGCACCGTATTCCTTTGAAATGCCAACCGACCCAATTATAATATTCATTCTATTAAGGACGATATCTCCAGGATATATGATCTTATATTGCTCAATATTTTCTGATTTTTTATTCCCTGCAGCACTTCTTTCTTCGTAATTAATTACCCCTACGTTGCGAACAACAGATAGAATGTTTTCTGTTTTAGGACCAATGTTAAATTCATATCTTTGGACTAAAAGTCCTCGGATAGACACTAAATCCCAATGTTCCGGCACCATCCCCAACCACTCAATCCCCGAATCCTTCATCTTTGCATTCGGGTCAAGCCCCTTGGTCACCGCTTGGCTGATGAGCGCTGATCGCTTCTCCTGCCGCAGTTCAATCTGGCGCTCCTTCTTTGCAATGAGATCATCAATGCGGGCGGTCTCACGATCGAGAAAGGCGGCGATGGCGTGTTGTTCGGGGAGGGGGGGTTTTACAATGAGAATGTTTTCGAGTTTAGAGTTCGCTAGTTCTTTGAATGTTGCACCTTGTCCCCATGATTCGAGTTCAGGTTTGCATGTATAATATAAATAGTAAAAAAATTTTCTATCTCTGTCTTCTTGACTTATCTTAAAAACCAGACTTTTACACCCTTGGTTTGTACACATCTCCCGATTAGCTATTTTTATATACCCAATAGGGGCTCGGGTGGAAATAATCAGGCTTCCTTCAGGTACTAATGAAGTTCCACAACTCATGTAACCTTTGGAAGTTATCATTCTTTGTGAATCAAATATGGTATCCTGTTTGGATTTACCTAGATCTTCAGGAGTAACCCACGGTATGTCTCCTTCCCAGTATTCCATTTCAGTACTTTTAGGTGTCGAACCGTTAACAACGTTGAAAAGACGTTTTGTAGTGAGAACAATCCAATCAATTGGCACATCGCCCAACCATTCCACTCCAGATGGTTTATACTTCAAATAACGACGCCAACGGATTGAATCTGAAGACTCCTCGATAAAAGCGGGGGCTGTCATGCCAGAATCTCCTTGATTATCTTCTGGATGGCCTGTGCATCAATCGCCCCTTGTGGAGTGTCGGAGGTGATAATGAGGGTTGCTCGTTCCCCGCCACCATCTTCAAGAGTTTTCACCCCATGATTTTTATACCAATCAAAGGTCTCTTCCCAGCGACGTTTATATCCAGGATCACCCAGCATTCCAAGGTGCTCCCAGAGATACATAGTTCCGCTTGCGTCGTCTTGTATTGTGAAATCGGGAAGTCGGAGCGTCCCGTCTCCTCCAAGAAATTCATTCTCATACTCTGCTTTTACTCCAGCGGCAAACAGGGCATCATCAATGATGACTTCCGATTTCGATCGCACCATGATGCCCCTTGCTGTTCGATGAATGAGCCGCTGCTCATAATAGCGGGACGGTTTCTTACCCTGGGGATCTCTCTCTTCAAGAATATTCGGTGGAACAAAGAGATTGGTAATCCGTGATGCAGTCGCAGAAGACTCTGCAGAAGTATAGTTGCGTAAATCCTGCAGCGGTCCCTGGTGGAGAATAATAATACGTTTCCGTTGTCGCGTAAGAGCAGTATAGAGCAACTCCCTACTCATAAGCTGACTTTCACCGGGGATAACGAGAAAAGTAAGATCAAACTCACTTCCTTGAGCCTTATGAATGGTGATGGCATATGCCAGTTCGAGGAGAGCATCATCTTCACCTATATCCCTTTCTGAATAACTATAGTCATACCCTGGCTGCGAAGAAAATTCGACTTTTGTACGCCACGGTTTTTCCTCTTTTGCATTCCTCGCGGGAATATATTCTCCAATAACTATACCAATTTCACCATTTGCCACATAGTTGAGAGCTCCCTCCTTGGGATAAACAAATTTACGGGGATGGTTCGAGATATTGATCACTTTATCCCCATAGACAATCTCATCGATACCCATCGGCTTTGTTATCTTTGCGCCATATTTTCTATGTCCGCGTGCCCAATCGATCACCTGCTGGCGGAATCCTTTCTGAACAAGACGATTAATACCTCGTGATCCGATAGCAACATTTCTGAAGGGGGTGAGAATCTGCCAATCCTCGGCATGAATACCGGCACCTCTTCTGAAATACATATTGCCATTGAATTCCGAACCGCCATTCCTCTGTTCAAAGCCATTCCGATCATCAGGTCCGGAGAGCTTCATCTCTTCGACAAGGATTTGGATCAACAAGGATTGAAGTTCTTCGGGCTTGTCCCATTGAATACATCGAATCCGATCGAGGGATTTGCCGGATGTAATCTTTGACCAGATATCATCTTCACCAGGTGCAAGCAGGCGCGAACTGAACCATTTCGCCAGTTGAATGTCTCCAAGATTCTCTCCAATCTGCCTGCGTTGAATAGTGAGTTCAGCATAACCCTGCCCAATCCGATACTTCTTGCCTTCAATACCCTCCGGTGTCAATTGGCTGACAATATCAACAAAAGGCCGACCTGCACCAATGGGGGGGAGTTGGCTGGGATCACCACAGAGAATAAACCGTTCAACACCTTTTAATCCATTAAAAACCGATGCAAGCATCTCTTCGGTAAGCATCGAAGACTCATCGATAATTACGGTCTTCGCACCCTCGAATCGCTTCTCCTCATTCATTACGTACTGACCAGTAATCCCATTATAACGGCCAGTTGGAGCAAGGAACTGGGCGATAGTTTTTGCTTGAATCCCACATTTCTGGCCAAGTCGTACACGAGCCTTTCCTGTTGGAGCAAGGAGAAGAATGCCTCCTGACGAAATGGATGGGTGGGAACAAAGAGATGCAAGAACCGTTGTCTTCCCCGTTCCTGCAGGTCCAATTAACACGGAAAATCGGGACGCAGCTATCTCGGCCAATGCCTGCGATTTCTCTTCCCTGGCTTGTTCTTCTTCAAGAGTATCTGATGACGATTCTAGGGATTTTTCGAGAATCTTGGCCCAATCGGCGGTAATATCGAACCTTTTCCCTTTTACCCGTTTCAGAACTTCATGCCGAATGAGTTCACCTGTATTTTTATAACGACGCAGTTGTAACGAAGCTGTTCCATCCGCCATTCTCTCTCTAATTACTTCGGGAAGAAGAGCATCGCCAATGATGTCAAACAAGTCTCCATCAACCGGACACTGGGGTTCAATCGGAAGATTACGGAGGGACATGATTACATGATTTCTTGGAAGGAGGGTGTGACCTTCCATGACATTCTTTTCCAGTTCAAAAATGGTCAATGAACGGACTCTCCTCGGATCGAGAGGACCTTCAAGGGCTGATGGATCCGGAATTGGATGTTTATTCAGAATAATCGGGGGAGGACATAATCCCCTATCTACGGTCCAGAGGGAAATTGGGTCACTACTTTCTGAATCATTTCGAGTATCAGCAAAACGATCAGACTCATAAATAAAATAGGGATTTGATAGAATATCTACATCTGAACAACAAATTCCTCTCTCTCCACGCTCTTCCTGAACAAAAAATCTCTTGGCCTGGCTGTTGGTGATCTCGAACCGGGAGAGCAGTTTGAGCAACGCGAGTCGTTCAGATTTGATATTTTTCCATTTTGATTGTAAGGTTGGGGTAATCTCCTTGGCAATGTTCTTTGAAAGGTTTCTCGGATCTTTAAAGATTTCATCGATAACAAGCCATGGATCTTCATTTTCTTTAAGAGTAGAGGAGATATGATGGGCAACCATGACACCATGATTAATCCCAAATGCTGAAAGAGCAGCCCCTATTCCAGGATATGCCCCACGATATTTCCATAGCTCGGAAAGTCGTTCATCGATCCAATGGAGTGGGCCAGTTAATGGTTTATCGAGAATTTCATTTGCTCGCTCCAAGGATTCCTTACACGATAGAAGTGCAGCTATTGCCCCGTCATGAGTAACATGTTCCGATGCATAGGCAAATTCACTCCTTCGGTCTTCGGGAATCAAAGCAACAAAATTGGACGTATCAATACTGGAGTCTGTTTCAGCTATTTTGAGAATCTCATGATAGGGTAAGATAAAACCATCTTTCAAATCCGGTCTGATCGAATGCTCAATTGAAACATCCCAGAGAAATGAGCGGATGTTTTTCGATGATTTTGTATCATAATTGTATTCGGTCGGTTGACCAACAGACTTCACCCTCCCTGCTCCGACCAAAACCCAATCCCCTTCATCAAGAAGAGGAGTCTGTTTTGCATAAAAAAAACAAAGCGACTTAAGTGGTTCAATAGCACTAAAAAAACAATCCAATAGGGCTTTCTGATTCTCTCCAGCTTGGACCCATCCACTTTTCTCTAACCATCCAGGCTCGGTTGGTTCCCTCTCTTGGGAAACGTCAATTTCATGTAACTTTGCAATATCCCACGCAAATTCCCTTCTCATCCACCGGAAGGGAACTGCAGCAGCCGAATAGGGAGGGTGCCGGTAGGGAGTGGGTAAAATATGTTTGTGTGTTGAACTACTCTTCGAATAGGGGTGGGATACCATTCGAGTATACTCAAATGGTGCCATAAACATACTCCGTTCGGGAACACATGGAGGCCATTCTTCGGGAGGAATATCACAAATATTTTTCCCGGAATTCTGGGATTCTAAAACATCCTCTCTCTCCTCTCTGATTCGCTTTAAAATTAAACAGGCACTATTGTTGAGGGGTTTTGTGCATAATCCTCCAGTCCATCCATTATCATGCCATGGTACACGGACTGAGAGATGCTGAATTGAGAGCTTTGGGGTAGGAAGAGAAGTCATAGCATCTCCTCACTCCGTTCGATAAGTGCATGTTCAGATTGTCTGATAACAATATTATTTTCAATCAGTAAATTGACCAGCTGGACGCCATTCATGAGCCCGACCGGTGTTGCACCTTGAGAATCCTTCCCGACGGTATAAACTGCATCGAGCACAGTCATTTTACCACTTCTTTTAATAAAATCTCAATTTCCGCCTCGATCTTCCTCAAATCAGCCTCAATCTCTTCAAGAGGCCGTGGCGGCACATACTTGTAGAAATACCGGTTGAAATTGATCTCATACCCGATTTTTGTCTTGCTCTCATCGACCCAGGCATCCGGCACATGAGGAAGGACTTCTCGTTTCATGTACTCAGTAACATCTTCCTTAAGGGGGACATTCTCATAATCACGGAGTTCAGGATCCGGCTCCGGATTGCCCTTTGAATCGAGACAAACATCTGCCGTGTCATCAGATTCCGAGAGTGAATCAAGAATTTCCTTGAAAAGAGGAGTTGAAATTGCCAGATTTGCTTCTTTAAAGGCATTCTTGAGAATCTTCGAAAAGGATTCCCGGTTCTTTACCAGGCCCATCTCTTTCAAAGATTGCAGCACGGTCAGAATTGCATCCTGCTGTCGTTTTCCCGAGGCTTCCTCATCCGCAATCTCCTTTGCATCTTTCCGTTTTTTGCTGACCGCCAGTTCAGAAAATTTGCTGCCTTCCTTTACCCGGGCTAATCGTTCATAGGTTATCGCAAAATTCAACTGGAGTGGCCGTTCAACCGTGATACGACGGTATCCGAAATCGGTATTATCAAAAATCCTGACAAAATCGTTTTCCTTATAATCTCCATAGAGTTTTGTAATCTGGTCCCTCTGTTCATCGCAGACCTCGTTTCGTTTATTTCCAAGACTCTTCCGCATCTTCTTGAAAAACGTGGTGCCGTTGACGAGTTGGATCTTCCCTTTCCGGTGCTGTTCCTTCCGGTTGGTCACAATCCAGAGATACGTCGAAATACCCGTATTGTAAAAGAGTTGATCAGGTAATGCAACAATAGCCTCCAGCCAGTCATTTTCGATTATCCACCGACGGATTTCACTCTCACCTGACCCGGCCGATCCCGTGAACAGAGGAGATCCATTGAACACAATAGCAAGCCGAGTTCCCCCGTCTTTCACTGACTTCATCTTACTGATCATATGCATCAGGAACAGGAGTGATCCATCACTGATACGGGGAAGTCCCGGACCATAGCGACCTCCAAACCCTTCCTCCTCATGCTCCTTTTTAATCTTCGGCTGTTGAGGTTTCCATTCGACGCCGAAAGGGGGATTGGCAAGCAGGTAATCGAAGTTCTTTCCTCTGAAGAAATCGTCTTTAATACTATCCCCAAAATGAATATTATCGAGGTTCTGACCTTTGATCATCATGTCAGAACCGCAGACTGCGTATGCCTGCTCGTTAAAATCCTCACCAAATAATTCAAGTCGTGCGTCAGGATTCAGTTCATGTACATATTCATCAGAAACAGAAAGCATGCCTCCCGTACCACATGCAGGATCATACAACGTTTTGATAATGCCCCGTCGTGTGAGAATATCCCCATCGGGAATAAAGATCAGATTCACCATCAGACGGATGACTTCACGAGGAGTGAAATGGTCACCGGCCTCTTCATTACTGGCTTCATTGAATCGTCGGATAAGCTCTTCAAAAATATATCCCATCTCAATATTTGAGACTACATCGGGATGGAGATCGATATCATCGGCGAATTTTGAAATAATAAGATAAAGGCGGTCATGTTTATCGAGCTTCTCGATCTCTTTTTCAAATCCAAATTTTTCGATGATATCACGAGCGTTACTTGAAAAACCTTTGATATAGGCAGTAAGGTTGGCTGCAAGATTGTTGGGATCATCCTTCAGTTTTTTGAACGTGAATTTACTTGTATTATGGAACTGGTGTCCTGATACCTGGTTCAGAATAGGATCAAGATTCTGGACTTTCCCCCCCCTCATCGACACATATTTTTCCAGGACATTGTCTTTTGTCGGCTCCAGAACACAGTCCAGCCGCCGAAGGACCACAAGAGGAAGCATCACATCTTTGTATTGGTTAGGTTTGTAAGGTCCTCTGAGTAGCTCAGCTATCGACCAAATGAAATTGATTTTATCATTGAAATTGTTCATTTTTGACCACCTCAATCGTTTTTTAAAAGTAAAGACTAGGTTGAATTGATATTTCTTCAGACAAGAAAAATATTGTGAATTTTTCATCGGAATTCATTCGATCAATTAAGGTTCATCACTACAAACGGTAACTATCCGAAAAATTATAAAAATGTTACAATTATCCCCCAAAAAAATACTAGATCTTCAAGGTAATTTGAAAATCATTCCCCTTTTACACCGGTGAACATTCATTCCGCAATTTTTATCGTGGTCTACTTATAAGCACTCACCTTATCGAAGTGAACAGTCAAGGTGGAGTGATTATTTTTCATGTGGCAATTTCGAAAACTGGGGGAAGGAGAGCCAGAACGATCCCCCCATGAGGCAGAATTTTTCAATGTAGGAGACCTCGACGCATCTGCAGCACTGATTCGGGAGGCAATTCAAAATTCGCTTGATGCACGACTGAACGGAAACGAACCGGTACATATCCGAATCTCCCTCAATTCAGAACCCCGGTCGGGAAGAAATTCCTATTATTCCGAATTGCTTGATCATGTTAAAAGTTGTGAATTCAAGCTTGACAGTGCCCTAAAAGGTCCTTTTACCTATCTCATCATCGAAGATTTTGGTACACGAGGCCTCGATGGACCGATCTCCCGGACCGAGGTTACCGGTGACAAGAAAAGCAACTACTACAACCTCTGGTGGCGAGAAGGAATCTCGAAGAAGGAAGGCCGGGATGCAGGACGATGGGGGCTTGGAAAGACCGTCTTTTTTGTCTGCTCAGAACTGCGATCATTCTGGGGGTATACCGTACGGCATGATGACAATCGTCATCTTCTTCTTGGAAAAGCCCTCTTGAAATCACATATCCATGACGGTTCCCATTACGATTACTATGGCTATTATTGCGTGGGAGAGAATCAACCGATTGAAGATCCAAAACAAATCGCCACCTTCAAGAATCGGTTTCGCATTTTCCGAAACGACGAACCGGGACTTTCCATCGTCATTCCTTTCCCCATTGCAGATATATCTCGCGATAATCTCCTGAAAGCTTCCATCCAGCACTACTTTTATTCAATTATCAAAGGGTTATTGACGATCGACATCTGCCAGAATGATACGATTCTCAGCCTCGATAAAAAGACGATCTTTGACATTGCCCATGATATCGATTGGAAAGGAACAACGTGGGAGCATCATCCCGTATCAAATCTTTTGTATTTCATCTATAATTCGGTCAAAGCCACGGAGGAACATTTTTTCACCTTGCAAGAGTCGAACCCTCCAAAAATTTCTGATACCTTATTCGGAGAAGACCTGGAAGGAGCACGGGCATTATTCTCCGAAGGAAAACTGGTCCCGATAAAAGTCCCCGTGCAGATACAACCAGTTTCGGGAGAGAAGATAAAATCCCATTTCAAAGTCTTCATTCAAAAGGATGAACAATTGCAGAGAGTTGAGGAATTCTATATCCGATCAGGGATATCCATCTCGGAAATCAGATTGTTGAGAGGAGTGAACCTGAGAGCGCTCCTTACGGCCGAGGAAGAACCTGTTGCTCGGTTCCTCGGAGACTCTGAATCTCCCGCTCATACTGATTGGAAAGAACGATCAGAAACATTCAAACAACGATACCATAATGCCGTCTCTACGCTCCGATATATTCGAACAAGTCTGCGGGATATCACTCCGATACTCAATGTTCCTCCTCCAGGAGTGGATCCTGATTTTCTTAAAGACATCTTCTATGTCAGGGAAGAACAGGGAAAAGCAGCAGGAGACAATCCTGTTTCTACCATCCCACCAGATCTTCAAAAATCGGTCGGAGTCTTCTCAATTACTTCTCAAGATGGAGGATTTCGATTATCATTGGCGGATAAACAGACATTTGAACCCTTTACTGCACGAATTGAAGTTGCTTATGACACAAAAAAAGGCAATCCCTTTGCCCGATACGATCCCTGGGATTTCAAATTTGATACCTCGAATACCGGATACGGAAAAATCATCCCTCGGGTGAAAGGAGCACAGATCAAAAAAATGGAATACAATATGCTCTTGCTCTCCATCGAAGATCCCAAATTCGAATTAAAAACCGCAGGCTTTGATAAAAACCGTGACTTGGTTGTTGCTGTCAAGAAGGTGAGTGCATGAAGCGGCATCTGAACTATACCGCACGACAGAAAATTCCCGCAAAGCAGATCAAGATAGATCTTCATCGTGAAAATGGATCCCTCAAGTCGTTTGATGCATCGGTAAACCTGTCGGGCTTGGAATTACCTTTTGATGCTAAAGTCTTCATTGAGGCATATTATCGAACTGATAGAAAACGATTCGATTTTGGCACGGTCAGCAATATTGCCACCCCCGAATCAACCGATTTAAGCGATCTGGGAAATCTTGATAATCTGAACTTTCGAATAAAAATTGTCGATCAAACTACGAAATATGGCCTTATCCTTGCCGAAGCAGACAAAATAAAACCTCATTCAGAAGGAGATGAGGAGGACCAGATTCGTTCCATCCTTGCAACAGAGTTCAACTGTGATCTCGGGCATCAAATTTGGCGAATCAATTACGCTGCCGAATCACCAATCATAGAATTTAACAAAAATGTCCCAAACATTCGATCGCTTGCAAAGACCGATCCCGTATTTTTCTTCCATGTCTATCCACAAGTCATTCGAGAGATACTCCACTATCTTTTCTTTGTGGAAAAATTTGATCCAGAAGATGCTCAAGAAGAATGGTATAAGAATTGGTTTAATTTCGCCAAATCCATCTACCCTGAATCCAGCCCGGAAAAATTGACTGACATTACACCTGAAACATCACAGGATATTGTCGATTGGATAGACAATGTGGTCAACGAATTTTGTTTGTCTGAAAATAGAAAATGGGACAAATTCTTAAAAACCGTTGATCAAGGGGAGCCAGAATGACAAATCTTCGAGTATTAACTCCAATAGGGACAAAGGAATTTGCCGATTTTATAGTGAATTTGAAAAAAGATAGTAGCATTTCACCTCCTACACACCTCCTCGAAGAGGCTCCCTATTCTAAGCAATTCAAAGAAATCGAGATAGAACAGAGGACCTTCGCAACACGACTTGAATTGGGTGAATATCTGCTCAATTGTCTGGAACCGATTCCTCGAGATACATTAATTGAGAACGAAGGATTATGGAACTGGCTCTCGCTATTCTGGTTTGACCAGCTTGTCCCCGTTGATGCTACTGGGAAAAGAAAGGTAGGGGAAATAGCTCGATATGTATATAATTCACATTACCGAACTTTTTATCGGCATCTGGTAGCCGCATCATGGGATATTTATTCACGCTATGGAGCACAGTCAAAGATTTTTCTTTCGACTTCGCTCGATATTAACAACAAATTTATTCGTGAATTGGCAAGCCGTCAAAATCTCATATCCAATGGCAATCTGATTGACGTGGTTCAGATATTATATTGGCGAGAAGATGGAAAATCGAGGGAAGGAATAAAGAGGGGGGCGGTAAGTAAGAAACAACCGGGAAATTTATGGAGGCTCATTGCAGTTCTTAATCAATTGGATACGACCTATGATCTCTTCGATATGAGTCCCAATGATATCCTTAGGCTGCTTCCAGATGAATTCAATTCTTGGAAACCTGATCAAGTGGTAAAGAAGAAATCAAGATTCGCTATGTTTCGATAATTACTGATAAAATGAAGACAGATCGAGATTCCATTAACGTTTTCAGAAAAGTCTGGCCTCACATCTGTTCCGAGTGCCGAGAGGTCCTCGGTTCAGAACTTCATTATCAGGCAATCATGTATCGGTGTTTTCGCGAATTTGGGAATGTTCCCCTTCAGCAAATTGGGATGAATGTGAAAATATGGGTCGATAATCCCATTACTACTCTATTTCAGGAATTAGATAAACGAAAACACCCAAACTTTCAGGGAGGCTACGAACCAATCCCAGACATCGTTTTGTTTTCACCGGAAATTGAGGGAGATTTTAGGAGGAGAAACCGGGAAAATACTCTCCGCCATATGCTCATGGCAATCGAGGTGAAGGCATCAGAGAGGGAGAATGCCCGATTAAGACCCGGGGAAATCATAAGGGACCTTGAGAAACTGAAAGCGTTCCAGAATGAGGCCTCCCGGAGGAGATCATACTTCGTGCCGACCATGATTATTGTTGATACCGCACCGGAAGAGAATGAAAAGATGCTGGCAAGTTCACTTGAAGAGGTTGCCTACCACGCTGAGAAGCTGAATGTTGGTCTGTTTTACCTGAATTCTGATGAGGATAAGAGGTGGGAATGGGATACGTCGAAGTTGAGTATTTAGGATAGTCTCTTGAAAATACATCATGAAACTGTTACGATACTCCCTCCAGGAATATACTGTTCACTATTAGTAGAATTTCCATCTTGCGAGCGATCATCACCCTGGGTTTGCAACCTCAGAATACGCAATAGGTTATCAATAGTATGCTAGAAGGCAGGGGGTATCGATTGGCATCACATCGATACCATATCTCGATCTTAAAAGTAATCCAAAGAGTTTTTCCTCATTCTAACGCTTAACCTTCGCTTGATAATTCTTATCGTAGCCTATTGGTAAGCTCTCCTCGTAGCTTTAAATGTGGAATCCTATTCGGTTCAACGATCTTCCTGACTGGCTCAAAAGAGAGTGGAATTCAGATAATTTTCAAATAAAAACGAAACTGGTAAAGGTGTACCACGATGAATCTATTTCCTATAAAGTTCTTTTTTCCCGGGATAGAACAGGTAATCTTCACATTCGATGCTGGAGGAGATATACTCGCTCAAAGGTTCAATCATCTTACGGCTCGCCAGAACAGAACACAGTGTTAACCCTCATTATTATCGGAATAGTGTGTATTGTCGGTATTTTTGTCTTGTTTCAGTTGAACAGCCGAGTTCCCCCACCATCAGAAAATTTAGGAGGAGCCCCAATTCCCACAATACCTACCAATGTCCCCTCTCCTACTAATCCGATTGCAAATCCTCTATCCACACCCGAGTGTGTGGTCACGTCATCAAGCCAAACGCCTGTTCCCGTATCGACCATCCGTACTTCAAATGCGATTCGATACCAGAACCCACAAAAATATGAGGTTTTCTATGAAATGAGACTCTTTAATACAGGATTTGAACCTGGGAAGGTCAAAATATACCAATTTAGACCTATGGAATGGGAAACTCAAAGAGATATCACCATTGAAGACATTTCACCCCTTCCGACAAAACAGTCAATGGATAATTTTGGAAATGGGATGTATTACTGGGAAATAAAAAACAGTCCAAAAATCGGGGAGAGCATATCTTTCGCCACAAGATTCACCATCACAGCTTATGAGATAGAGTCAACGATAAATCCCGCCGATGTACAACCTTACAACACTGAAAATGCTGAATACCAATTCTATACTCGATCTGATCGGTTTATCGAAGCAGATGATCCAAAGATAATTCAACTTGCTAATCAGGTGGCAGGTACAGAAACGAATCCATATCAGATTGCACATTCCTTCTACGATTATATTATTGACACATACCACTACGAACTTACCGGAAGAGGGTTGCTCGGAGCTAAATCATTCATGGAGACGGGGAAAGGAGAATGCGGAGATTATACCGCGTTATTTGTTGCCCTGTGCCGTTCCAAGGGTATTCCCTCACGACCGATTGTTGGGTATTGGGCAACCTCGGGACTGAATCAAACCCATGTGTGGGGTGAAGTTTACATCGAGCCTTTCGGTTGGATTCCAGTTGATCCAACAGTTGGGCAATCCCAGACAACATCACGTGACTATTATTTTGGAAATATTGACAATCGTCGTGTAATCCTCAATAAAAATTACAATATAATCCTTGAGCCAGCTTCTCCAGGTAATATTCCTGCTCCCTTCCTCCAGGGGCCGTTATTATACTGCGAGGGAAGGAGGGACCTCACAAAACTTACTATTGAGCGATCAAAATGGATGGTAGTAAGCATGTCATGACATCAAACATACTCGGATTCATTGGCATCTCTACGCAGCTTTCTCATGAATAAGCATCAGTGCTGCGGCGTTAGCTTTCATGCAATTTCCCTATTTAAGAACAATATCTCTTTCTCATCATGATTCGAAATTCTACTTGTAATTTATACAACAATATTAGTACGGATAATATCCTACAATATTGCCCGCAGGAGAATACTGACAAACATAGACTGTTCGATACGTTGAGTGTGGGGCACTTCCGCAACCGCACTCCGTTGTTGTTTTCCAGATTATTTGTGTATAATGACCTACATCCCCCCAATATGTTGTATCACTTGCGTCGTTTCCAAATGGAGCATAAACGAAATGCGATTTTTCCGAACCCCATGCATCAATTGCCGATGTCCATGAAGGTTGCCCAGCAGCAAGATTTTCCCCATACAATCCGCCACTATGTTCGAACAAATTATTGTCCCCAAGATGGTCAGCATAACTCTGAGCGCTTGCAGCTAAAGTTGAAGACCATTTCAAATTAGGAATATTTTTTCCATTAACCGTATTGCGATAGTAATTGTGTCTGTTTAGGATTTCCGTAATCGGAACTTCGGCATCCTCACTATAAATTGCGAACGCTTGTTGACCGTTTTGATCGGCTGTATATCTACTATCCTGGTGTTTGGAATTCGGTGAATAACTTAATTCGGTCAAATGTTCCGTCATCAATGATCCTGTAGAGGATACAATGATGGGCATTATGGCTCCAAGCAAAAAGAGTGAAGATAAACAAACAAGAGTAAAGGTAGATACTTTCCAACGATTTTCTTTATTCCAATGAATCGCCTCAAAAAATATCAAATACACGATTCCAGGAATCGAAACACCAAATGAGGCAATCCAATAGGAAATAGGAGTGAAATTCAAAATAGACAATGGATTCGTATTTTCAATAAAGAGAATATTCTCTAATAAAACAATGCAGAAATAAAGAATAGAGAGATATCCAGCATATTTTGAGTAGCGATTTGGTCTAACCCCTAGACCATTTAATAAAAACAGACCGAATATAATCAAGCCAAGAACTACCGATATCAGAATAGACACGCTATCAAGAGATTCCAGATTAAAATAGATAAAATGCGGATAAATATTCTCAAATATTGTTTTTCTATCCATAATTGGAACAAAAATGAGAAATATTCCTGTAATTATTGCGGTAATTAAAGCGGGAATGTTTTTATGGTAATATCGTGTTGGCTTCCATCCTGTTTTTCTTGGTTTCAGTTTGTAATGCCATTTAATTTTACATGGGCTGTCTCCTCGAATTTCAAAAGGAATTCTAAATTTTCTCAGTTCCGAATGCCTTCTTTTGGCCATTCTCCATAATCGATGACGGATAGCCTGCCTTTTGATATGACCAATTCTCCCCTTTCTTCTACAAATATTATGAGATGTATCAACAGTTACCCAATTCACTTTATACCAGAGGGCTTCATCATCCTGGATATATCGTACAAAATCAGCAATATCCCGCAGAGCTTTATCCGTGTGAATTTTGGGTTTCATTTGAATTGTTGACTCTACTATTAGATTAGCTCAAATCAGCAGTCTGATAGAGCCGCCCAGCGTTCCAGAAGCTTCCCGGTTGCCACATAAAATGATTGTTGGGTTTCATTTCATATCGTGAGAGAAATTCGAGCGGCAATACGTGAGATTTCACAAAATTCAAGGGTACCACAAACATTTTACCTGGTTTATCTGGAATTCCCCCCAGTCCTATCACGATGTAGACCGGAATTTTTTCTTCATCCTCAAATCGCTTATAGCGAGGCATCTGATAGGCTTTGCACCATTCTATCATTTCTGAGTTATATCGATCCGATCGGAACTTTGCTTCAATAGCGAATTTCTCTCGGGAAGGAATAAACCGAAGAATAAAATCGGGATCAAGATTATTCTCATTATAATGACTGTCGGGTCCCTGAATGGGAGAAGTCATTTTGAAAATCGAAAAATTCTTTACATCAAACTTTTTTAAAACAAATTTTTCAAATTTCTCTCCTTTTTCGATACGTGAATAATAATAAGTCTTTTTTGCCTTGTTATGGGAATTATTAAAATATTTTTCAGCATCCTCTGAAATTGAACATCTTTTCCGTTTGAGGTCGAGATAAATAATCAAGGCATCAATGATACTATAGACGTACGTCAAACTTGCTACAATTAGAATATTTGAATTATTTGGATCATCCAAATACCAATACCAGCTAATCATTAATCCAAAAATCCAGATGATAAAAATTGCAGTCTTTTCTTTTTGATCATTCTGGTATTGTACTAATCCGGGAATTAAAATCGCAAAAATATGGTCTTTCCTGATAAGATTATTATTTTTCATTCGCGTTCTAGATCTCAAAATTTAAAATGAAATTAATTCGTACACTGAATTTTAAACGGATCGTTACATTCTAAAAAATGTTATTCAAACTCAATTGGGTATGTTAAAGCGACTCTTCTCTGGTTATTACCCCAATATATCAGGGATTTGGCCAAATTACACCTTTGTATCAGTGAAGTCTCTACACGAAATCGCAATCACAACCTTTTTATGATGAATCTCCTGATTGCTGATGAAGTTTTAGTCGATCGGTTCCCCCTTCATAAAATCGGAGATCCCATGGCCCAACATCGCAAGGTGTAGGGGTTTTATGGAGGGAATTAATGTGAACCCCCTTGATACTCTATATAGGAATGGCATCGAGATACTCGGAATATGACTCCCCCTCTTCCGTGCAGTATTGAAAAGAACGGAAAGAACAATCCCGCATTACCAAAGGATACGAGGAATTGCACATTACAATTTAAAGCGAGAATATGAAGCGACATATTTTTCTCTCTTCAAAAAATTCGAAATAGTATGAATCTATCAAATAATCATCGAATCATTTTTATCATCTCAATTTTTTTATTTGTCATAGTATCAGGGTGCGTTTCTGAGAGTCCGAGAGATCACAATATCACTACCATCAAACAAATCGTCGAAGAGTATCATGAAAGTCATTCCTATATCGACTCGGATGTATATGTTTGCGGCGACATGGCACGTGATGTCTGGAATATAGTGAAAACTCAAGAGATAAACGCAAAGATCGTCGTTGGAATGTAGATAAAGATATTACGTCGATTTCAGAAGCAACTCATGCCTGGGCGGATCAATTTCAGGTTTTCGATACTGGAATACCATGAGTCGAACAAGACACATTTCGGTCGAAACTGACGTTCTTCTGCTGCATGTATCATATCCTGAAATGATCATTTTTATTCTTCCCATCCGTGTTAGGATGATAGATCCGAAAATCAATGGGAACAATCGCTGATCCATCCGTCCAAATCATCGAGATCAGGTTAATGCCTTGAACAACCCGGTTATGTTTCCCGCTCCAGTGCCGGGTCACCAGTTCGATCCGATGTGAATATGGTTTGTCTAATGTGCTGTCGTCAATGACCAGTACGCCTTCGTCTTGCAGGATTAACTGTTTAGCTTCGGTATAGAACGCCTCCGTATGGTGAGGCTGCCTCTCCAATAACCGCTTAACGGAATCGTGAGCTATTGCTTCTGATTCGTTGGATAAACACCGGGATGCTTCTTCCGAACAAGTGCATGCTTGGTATGTCGCGATGAGAAAGTTGATGAAATTGTCACTGGTGCATTTTGCTGGATTCACGTTTGCTTGATCTCCATTCGGGCTTGCTATGCCAAGAATTGGGCTTTTTAGATCTTAATACAAAGAATGAAATTTGTATATGATTTGTTGAAATAGTATTGGGGATTCTATCATAACAAGTAAGATCAGGCTTTGTTCAAGGGAATTATATGAAGAAATCTTTATAACCCCCCATGAGGTTCCAATCTTATTATATGGCTGAATTAAATGATTCGCTTAATCTTCAGGAAAATGAAAAAAACGAAATCAAACGAATGAAAAGCGCTTTGGATAATAGAGCGTTATTTAATTATATTTTCAGTGGGGAGTTGAAGAAATTATATGCCACGGTTTATCCTGATTATAAAACACTGATTCTTAAAAAAAATCCGACGTATTACCGAAAAGAATCGGCAATCGCGATGGATTATTCTATGAAGGATACTAATCCAGTGATTGTTTTTTTAAATCCAAGTATAACTCAGGAAGGGCAATTTATCGAATACACAGGAATGTCAACTCAAATATTTCTGGAGAAATTAAATAATGATGAGATTATTCCAACAAGAGATTATTATTATAGATATACCAATGTTGAATACTCTAATAAATTTTACATGGATTTTTTTAAGGAATGGAATAAAAAAGCAAGTGATAGACCTCCAGTTTTTGCAAATACTCTCTCTGCAACTTTTAGTGGGGAGAGAGATCCTCCATGGAAAACTGAATATCTTTATCTGATGGAACAATATCCTTTCTTGGCGGGGACAGTTAAAACACATCCAGAACTGGGTGAAAAAAGGACACTGGATTTTTTTGCTGAAAGATTTTTCTGGATGAGAACTATTGGGCGCCAAGAATATGTTGATGATATTCTCTTCTTACTTAATAAATACTCGAAAAACCAGACTGACAAACAATTGTTCGACAATGTTATAGCGATGACAAAATACGGTCATCAAATATTTTCTGCCCATAAATACTATGCAATGGGCTCAACTGTTACGTTTTCAGTAAATGACTACCGAGAAACGGTAGAGCTGATAAACAGACTTATACAAGATCGGAAAAATAGGAACGTGTTCATTGACTCTTTAATCGGAATTAGTTTGCCCTTATCGTGTTTTTTAGAGCATAATCTCAAAAAGTCTCTGATTCGTTCGTTTGATATTATTTTCCCCTCTAAAAAAAATTTATTCCGTGATAATGAATCGGATTATCATAAATTCCAGAAAGATTCCGATTGGATAGAGGGTAGAGAACAATTCACAGATAACGAAAATAAATTACAAGAGAATTTGGAGAAAGTATCAAAAGGACACTTTATTTCGGCATCGAAGATTTCCGATAATAGAGAGGAATTGGCGGAAAGTCTCCATAATTACAATCAATGTGTTCTAAATTCCAAAATGAGAATTGGAGACTATGTTAAAACATCTATCGAATACTGCAATACATTCGAACTAACAACAATTTTATCATGCGGTTTGGAATCAGCTTTTGAAACTGCATTGGAATCATTAAAATTAATGCCGGCATTAATCAATCATATCCAAACTCGTAAGTGGCAAGAATACTATAATGATACAGTGCTTCCATGCACGGGTGTTCCTATTGCAGTATGGACAAGTGGAGAAACGGTAACCTGGAAATACACATAATATCATTTTAATAAAAAAAAAGAAAATAGGAATAATTTCTGCACCAGAGTTGGAAAAGATGGTAAAAATAATAATTATTCTTGGCTTTCGGCTTGAATATCCTGCAATCAATCCTGAATTACAGGGTAGAATGAGTGTCGGTATAAAATTGTTTCAAGATATTAACGCAGATTTCCTAATCCTCAGTGGAGGACGTTCAAATACAGCCATATCTGTTGCTGAGTGCGAAGTCATGAAACAGTATTCGCTTGAACAGGGTATTGATCCTCTTTATATCATCGAAGAATGTAACTCATTGGACACCATAGGAAATGCTTTTTTTACAAAAAAAATTGTTGAGAAGATACGAGGAATTACAGAGATATATTGCATCTCGTCCTGCTATCACATGGATCGGGTAAACTATATTTTTTCAAAATGTTATGGGCCTCAATACTCATTCAATTTTTCAAATTGTTTTATTACACCTGGTGATCTTAAGCATGAACAAAAAAGTATGCAACAATCCAATCTATTTTTTAAAAATATTCAGAGCGGTGATATGGAAGAAATACAAAAAAGGTTGTACTCTATTCATACTCTGTATATGAATGGGAATAAATAATAATCGCTCTCTATTGATTATGGTAGCGTATACGAATTGAGCTAAATTTATTTGGATCGTGTTTTCGGTTGGTTTTAAAGCCTGATCTCCCAGTCAATTAGGCACAAAGACCTAGAGCAGTAAGTATATCCTGCTGACGTTTTGTCATCTCAGTCGGAATCTTCGCTGGTTTGATTTGGATGAAGGAAAAAGGAATTTTGAATATTATCCTGCCATGTATCGGTTTTAAGATAATTATCTAATGAATTTTTGAACTATCAGAGACTGTATAACGATGGCCATCCGGACCAAAAATCCTTTGGCCGGTGAACACGGACCCTTGTAGCATGACCCGGGAATCCCCTGGAGAGAGCGTAATATACGCCGAAGAGCAGCGGTTCCGGCAGATCTGGATCCTCATCCTCGTCGGGTTCATCGCCCTACTCGCATGGTATTCCTTTCTCCTGCAGATCGTGATCGGGGAGCCGTTCGGGACAAACCCTGCCCCGGACATCCTGGTGATTGCTCTCTTGGTGATATTCGGGATCCTCTTCCCGGTCTGGTTCTTCGTGATGAGACTCGAGGTCCAGGTCACCCGGACCGACCTCCGGTTTCGTATGTTCCCGCTCCATCTCCAGTGGCGGGAATTCCCCCTTGCCACTATTGTCAAAGCAGAGGCCGTTACCTACCGGCCTCTCCTGGAATATGGGGGCTGGGGAATCCGGATAGGGAGGAAGGGGTGGGCCTACAATGTCTCGGGGAATCGGGGGGTTCAGGTCACGCTGGAAGACGGGAAGTCGTTCCTGCTCGGGTCGCTCCAGCCGGAGAAACTGGCGTCTGCGATCCAGTCCGGGATAGCGTGAAGGGTCCCGGCAACCGGGAACGATATTGTCCATCCCCCTGTTTTGTATCTGGATAGTCCCCCTCTCACTATTCGCCTGAACGCCGGATGAGGACGGCTACCGATCAGGTGAGCGGCCTTCCGGGTTGTCATCAGCAATCAAATGACAGGAGGCCGGGAGTCATTATTTAGTAAATACAATACCTCATCGTGCCCTGGCTATTTCTTGAAATGTCACAATTTCCGGAGCTCCCCCGAGTAATCCACTGGCTTTGGTAAAAAATTCTTTGAAATACGGGGTGGACGAATGGAAATCCAGGGCAGCCTGGTCAGTGTATTGTTCGACCACGACGAGGGTATTGGGATTGGCCTTATCAACGTTCAGCGAATACAGGACGGTCCCCTGCTCTTTGGCTACTTTCACGAGCAGCCCCCGGATTTCTTGTAACGCTTCATCCATCTTTCCTTCTTTGATAGGCATTGTGGCAATAACGGTCAGCATTTCTTCTGTTCCTCCCTTGGTTTCTATCGGTACACAGGGGATATGTCGTGATCAACCAATAAGAAATTATCGAGCCCTCCTCCCGATAGTACCATTCTGCGAAGTGTTGGAGAACGTCGTTTGAGTTAAAGCACAATGATAGGATTATCCCCGGTAAAAGTGCACGTCAGCAACCATCTTTTCAACAGAACGGAACCTTGATATTTTTTACAACGATACCAGTTGCACCACAAAGCCGGACCACTCTGTCAGCACGTATGACCGCCCAGGCAGCTGATACTCAGTCACAATTATACAATGAGAATTTATGAGGAATGGTGAAGACTAAGGAAACAATGCTCCACAAGAGGAAGGAGGGTGCTTACCGGATGAACCCATGCACAGGGTGTGAGTATCGACAAATTTTTCTCCGTGAAGATGACGAGGGGAAAATTCTGTTCTGTCGAAAATTTAAGTGCGAACGCGATGATGCCCGATCACAATGTGAACGCTGGGAGGGATTCGTCGATCCTTCTGTATAAAAACAGGGAATGGCAATTTGACAGTTCCGGTATAGAAAAGTCCCCCTTCTCTCCGCACCATCAGATCCCGGCTCCTCCTCTCCTTGGTAAAGAAAGCAGCGGGAAGGAAACCTCTTCTTCGGGTAACCAATCATTCAAGCAAGCAGATCGCGTTCCTCGAAAAATCTTTATGAATCCCAGATAAAAAAGTACTGACTAGTCAGTCTAGACTATCCGGACCTGCAGGAATTAAACAAAAGGCCTGCCCTCAGAATAGTGGGATTCCTGCAGAACGGAAGAATGTAGACCGAACCTTTGGCGGCTCATGACGAAGAAGATGACCGGGCTAATCCGGGCTGATGATGTCGAGAATGAAGGTCAAAGGGGATAGAAAAGAGTTTATTGGGGAAAAAAATGACCGCAACCATCAATTATTTTTCAGGAACGGGGAACAGTCTCTACGGAGCCAGAACGATCGCCGAGAATCTCGGGGAATGCACGATACAATCCATCCCGGAATTGATGCGTTCTGGTCATCAGATTGTCTGTCCCCCGGGTACAGTGGGAATCGTCTGCCCGGTGTACAGTTTAGGGGTCCCCCTGATTGTCGCCGATTTTGTAAAGAATGCTGATCTCTCGGCGGCGGAATACGTCTTTGTTATCCTGACCTATGGGGCATATCCTGGTGCGGTTGAAGACATGATCTATAACATCATGGAGGCTGCAGGAAGAGCCCCGGATTATGTTACCAAAGTGAAAATGGCCGACAATTACTTACCGGTTTTCAACCCGCCAACCGGGGAAAAACTTGAGAGCCTGATGAGGTCTGCCCGACAGGGGTTTGAAGTCGCTGCACATGAGATACACGAGAAGCAGAAGAAAGTTCCTCATAGTTTCTTCATCCACAAACTGATGGGACGTATCGTATATAGATCCATGAAGGGAGATGCCCTCGATAAGGATTTTTACATCGATCCAACCTGCAACGGCTGCGGAACCTGCGAGAAGGTTTGCCCGGTGAACAATATCACCATCGAACAAGAGAGACCCGTCTGGCATCATCACTGTGAGAGCTGTTTTGCCTGTATCCACCACTGCCCAACAAAGGCAATCCAGTATGGTTCCAAGACACGGGGAAAAGGCCGGTACAGGAACCCTGAAGTATCCCTGAAAGACCTGATGAGGAAATCATAGGATTCGTAGAGGAAGGGGGAAACCACTGTGGTGCAGGTCAGGGATAGACGGTCACGGCAAAAGAAACCGGCTCAGGGATCGGACACAGCTGTCACTACAGCTCCGATGAACCCCGGCAATAAACAGGATTTTGTGCATAGGAGTACGTGCTCAAATTCCTTAAGACGACCCTCAATATGGTAAAGGTTACTGTCTCCTCCAGAGGAGTCAACATACTACAATGAGAAGGTATGAGAAATGAGGGAAGACAAAGGAAACATGCTCCCCACCAGGAAGGAGGGTGCTTACCGGATGAACCCATGCACAGGGTGTGAGTATCGACAAATTTTTCTCCGTGAAGATGACGAGGGGAAAATTCTGTTCTGTCGAAAATTTCAGTGTGAACGCGATGATGCCCGATCACAATGTGAACGCTGGGAGGGATTCGTCGATCCTTCTGTATAAACAGGGGACAACCGCTTGATGTGCGACAAACCGGATGCACCAATCGGCCCCGATACCCTTTCCAGTGCTTCAGCCCAGAAATCTGCAGGAGCAGGGGAATTGGTCGGCAGAGACCTGGTGGTGGGAACGGCCTGAATGGAATGGTAATGCTGTGAAACGGCACACGGAAAACAAGGATACGGTCCTCTTATCCCCATGAACCATTCTCCCCATCAAAATACCCATGATTTTTACCTTATCCCCTCCGAAAATAAAGTGAGATCTCGGCCATGGATACCACCTTTTGTCACTATTACACCGGAACCGGTTTTCCTCCCACCAACCGGTTCTGTCGCGAATGTCCTGCTTCGGCAATCGCCTGTGACCGCCTCTGGCACATGGTGGTAGATTTGTCGAATTCACAGCATGGCTCTCCTGTCTCACTCCCGGACACAAGAGCCGTTCTGTATCCCAATCCAAAGAACTGGAACATTGTCCATTTACAGATTAACTGTCGATGGAATCTTGGAAAGGAGGATTTTCTCTATTATATTGCGACAGGGCAGGCACAACTCGGGCGGAAAACCCAGCGGCTGGATCCTGCCGTGTCGCCGAGCATGACAAGGCAGGTCCCCTATGTCCAGTCGATTGTCAAGGCTCTTGGCGGATCCCAAATCCCTGAAATTGTGGCGGTAAAAAAGGTGCAGAAAGGAGAATAACCTCGGTCCAGTGAAGCTTCTCCTTATAAAACGCATTCGTCTGCCAAACTTTGACTTTTTTTAGGCGCTGTACTAGATGAGCGTTCTCTCTCCCCCAGAATGCCTCAACAGTTCGAGTTGTTGCATGGGTGTTCCGTAATTACAGAACCATGAACTCACCCTTCGATCAGCCACGGAGTGCAGCTCGGCCGCCCCAGCCGTTGACAATCCGCCGGATAGCCCCGGTGCCTCCCATCACCGTGCCATCAGGGCAAACACACCCCATCCAAGGTATTCCCGCGTGTACGCAGCGTAGCGTGGTGGTTCCAAAGTCAGTCTGGCTCGAACCTCTTTTGCGAAGTCGTCGTCGGGATTCGCTTCGAGCCATCGGCGCATGGTGAGCCACTTGGCCGCTTCGTACCTGTCCCAGCTCTCCTGGTCAGCCAGAACCATTTCCACAACATCGTAGTCGAGGTCGCCAAACGACGCGAGCAGTTCGGGAAGCATGAGAAAGTCGGAGAGAGCACTGGCTTCGCATTCCCTGGCAACATCTTCTGTCGGTGGTAACTGCCGCCAGTAGGGCTCACCGATGAGGATGATTCCTCCGGGGCGGAGACTCTGTGTCAGGAGATCGATGGTGCCGGCGACTCCACCGCCGATCCACGTGGCACCGAGACAGGCTGCCACACCGACCTTTTCGTCGGCGACGTAGCCGGCAGCGTCGCCGTGGATAAACGTGACTCGATCGGCGACTCCGAGCTCTTCAGCGCGGCGTTTCGCCTGCCCGGTGAACAACTGGCTCATGTCGATGCCGATGCCGCTGATTCCGTAATCGCGTGCCCAGGTGCACAGCATCTCGCCCGAGCCGCTGCCGAGGTCGAGCACACGAGCCCCCGGTTCCAGGCGCAGCGCTGCGCCGAGAGTGGCGAGATGTTCCGGGGTGAACGGGTTATGGATACGGTGAGCGCTTTCGGTTATGGTGAAGATACGGGGAATATCCACTGTCACAAACTCCTTTTCCTACATTGTGTCAGAACCGGAATATACCTTTAGTGACAGGAGGAGCGAAGGGATTTTGCTATCACGCCCCAGGCTCACCGTTTCAGATGGTTGCTCTGGTGTTCCGCAATGAAACCTAAAACTCACCCCCTCTTTTTAAAACCAGTGGGAAAGAATCCGGGTGGATTCCTTCCTCTCTCCCCAGCCCTCTTTTGGCCTGATTCCAGACATGTTCACTACCATTGATATGATTCGTACCCTTGGCAATGCGTGTTCAATGATTGATCGGCTGATGGTGAAACGTCCTGCAATGGCACGACACGGGACAGAAGCGGTGAACCGGAGGAGCAGTCAAGCCCTTCTCGTTCACCTGCCCGACATCCATTCCCTTCCCGGATCTCAATAACACCGAGATAGCCGATCTTCTCTCCCGGGTTTCTTGGGGAGGCGGGCCTGTGATCCGGATCTGCCACGAAACACGTTCCTCCCATGCGTACCGTCTTCTTGCCAGACGTTTACATTCGCATAAAAAGCAACGGACAGGATGTTCAGGGGCTTCCTTATCCCCGTTGTCTGGCAAGGGGAGCAGGAAGACCGTGTAAAAAAAAAGGACTGATAGGATATCGTCTATCCCCCTTTGTTATGCGGTTTGACTGCCTTGCTGGGTGGTGTTTGAGACCCGGACGATATTCGTGACCCAATTTTTATCCAATTCTACCATAGTTCCATCGTCCAGCCCAATACGATACCCGGATTCCGTTGTGTTGTAGAGCTGAACAACGGTGGTCATATTGGTTTCTGGAATCATGCTGATGGGAATTTCTTGTACCTTCTCCACAAACTCATCCTTGATGACAAAAATGACGTTTTCTCCTGGGATGTCAGAAGGGGATGTCCAAAAAATCCCCACAAAAAGTGCACATGCTACCAAAAGGATGCCGATTGAGAAACAAGTTAATCCATTCCGATAATTTTTCGCCTTTTCTACGTTAGATTTACAAAACAGTTCCCGGATTTCAGCTGGGGAGTTGGGAGTCATTTTCTCAATAGTAGGATTAAAAATTCGGAAAAAGAAGAAAATTCCAGCAAGCCAGGCAAGGATGGGGAACAGGAAAACAATTGATTTAGGCCATTCTACCTCATTTAAGCTGCCTGCTGACACCATGAATCCGAAGAGCACAAGGAGTCCCGTATATATCGTAAATACAGTAGTCCATAAAGTACTATATCCATCAGCTTTTTCAAGAAAGTACTGGCCAAGTTGTTGCTGTTCCTCTCTATGATATGTTAACCAATCAAGGTCGTCCCCTTCTGTTATCTCATGAATATCGGTAACTTCAGGGAGAGTGTCAGGGGGATTCTCAAGACAATATACGTGTTCCCCTGTAAATGTGGCCAACAACTTCCTATTAGTACTTCGACACTCATACGCTGTCGTATAAAATTTATTTTTATCAAAAGGATTCTCCTCCTTTTTTGGGGGAGTGTTGTCCCTTTTGGAAACCTCTTTTTTTTCCTCGTCTTTCCCTTTAATTACTACCTCGATTGGAGTGACGTCAATAATATGTTCATGATTGAAGCCAAGGCAGTTTCTGATTTTTATATACCACCGGACCATGAATTTTATCCCCTATCAGTTATATGGGCCTTTTAATGTTTTCAAGTATTTAGAATTAATCATCACCTCTCTCTCCATCCTCGAACGATTTTTTCCATCGATCCTGTGATAAAGCCAGGCTGCGATCATCCCGACACAATTCCCGCAGAGTCGTTCAACACTGCTGCCCCCCGCCCCGGATGGACCATAAAGGGGATAGTGGTATCCTTCCTTGTTCCCCAATGGGCTTCGGTTACAGCTGGTGCGACGATCGCAATGGCGTGTGCTTTCATTGCCGGAATCTCCTTCATACCCACATGACCCCTTCTTCCTTTCGCAGGGAGACCGCGACCTGGAGCCCGTTCCAGGCACCAGAGGGGTCAACGACAAACACCTGGAGCCTTCCCGGGCGGGAGATGTGAATCGGGACCATGATCCGGGAATCACCTGCCCTGATGCGGATGTCGCTCCAGGTCATGACTGCCTTCCCATCGATCTCGACCCGGAGCGAAACTCCTGCCGGTTTCATCCGATGTGAGAAGGTCAGGAAGAGCGTGTAGGATCCCTTCGCAACCCCCACCGATTCCACGAGGACTGCCATGGCATTCTGCACCTCAAGCGCTGGGATGACCCGGTTCAGCGGCAGCGGAGCCAGGGGAACCGATGGACTGATACTCTTTCCTGCCGACATCCTCACCTCGCCACTCCTTCTCACCGACATCTTTACGTCCGGCTGCATGATCATGTCTATGCTTTCCCTGAGGATCGGGGCGGCACATTCATGGCACACCCATTCGGAAGGGAGAGCGTTCGGAACGGCGACCGTGACAGGGGGTACCGTCCCCATCTTATCGGAGCTGCCGACAAATGCCGTGCGGGACGAAGGGATCCCGTACCGGAGCGATTCCCTGACAATGAGCTGTTCGAGCCAGTCATGGAGCACCTGGCTCCTGTTCTCCGGATACAGGGTACTATCCGGTTGTTGTGGAACAGGATACCCGACCTTTTCAAGACGCCTGACCAGTTCCTCATCCGCGTACCCGGCATTCAGAAGATACTCCAGGGTCCGGAGGCGGCCTGCCCCAAAGACGACTTTCAGTGAAATGCACAGGTCGCGTTCACCCGGATGTGCGGTGGCGACTGCAATCGGCACCCCCTCAGCTTTGCCCAGGGTCAGCACCGGTGCAGCTGAGGAGCACGGAATACGGGAACAGAGAAACACCGGGGTTTCCGGCCGGAGGTCCCCGATATCCACCGCCTCCATCCCGGACCTCGAAAAAACCCGGTAATCATTGCCTTCGATCCCTGGCCGGTCGACAGTAAGGACCGCATTGGAGAGGACCGGGGCTCTCCACGAAGCGAGCAACTCCTGCAGGGCTGAATCGACCTCTTCGCTGCTCGTAAGGAATTTTGCCACGCCTCCCCCAATCCGTGCCAGCTCAAGCGCCAGGTGGGCATTTGGTGCGGTATCGATGGAGATCACACTCACCCGCCGGGACATGGATGCCGCCGCCTCTGATCCGACCAGCCGGAAGAGGCGGGCTTCATCGGTCACCTGGCCATCGGTGACCACGAGCAGATGCCGTGCATAGATCCCGGACAAGCGTGGCTGCCGGAGTGCCTGCTCAAGGGCAACCCCCAGCTCGGTACCGCCAAAGAGGGAGGTTGTCTGCAGGAAACGCTTCGCCCCTTCGATCCGGTCCTTTGTCGCCGGGACCGGACCCTGGGAACTGAACCAGAGCGCCTTGTTTGAGAACAGGCAGAGGTTGAAGACTTCATCCGGGGAAAGCCCGTCCAGGAATGCCCCGATACTCCTGGCAGCTGCATTCCACTTCCCTCCCTGCATCGACCCGGACTGGTCTGCCACCAGGATCACTTCCCGGGGGATCCGTTCCCCCCTCTCCCCACGGGGAGGAGTGATGAGGCCGAGCAGGTACGTGAAGGAACCATCAGGGTCATTGGCAGCCCACGTCGTCAGCCACTCCCCCCCGGTGGCATGTGCCCACCGGAAGACGAGATCATGGTCCGGCCGGGTACTCTCGATCCGGATCCAGGTCTCTTCCCGGGTCCTGGTCACGATCGCTCCCTGGGGGACCATCGTCACCTCGGCGGCAGGCTCCACCATCAAATCCAGTGATACCCGGTACAGGGGATCGATGACCGACAGGAGCGGGTTTGCCTGGACTCCCGCATGCGATTCGTCGCGACGAACATACCGGGGAGCAACGGTCACCGGGAGCCGGACTTCCCATCCTCCCGGAACTGCCCGGGCAATGACGGTGACGGTCGTCCGGACCACCACATCGGTTTCGGGAGGAATGCCGGTGAGGTGGAGCGTGAAGACATCGGGCGATTCCCGGGTGACGAGGACCGCCTTCTTCCCCCTTTTGAATGCCTCATCGTACTCCTGCTCTGCCTTTCCCCGCTCGGTGAGCCGGGTCCGGATGGTCTCATCACCGAATACCGCAACGACCTCGGTAACTGCTGCATCGCCAGGGAGCGGGAACCGGTAAATCGCTTCAATCGGATGGTCGATTGCCTGCCGTGCAAAACGGAATGTCTGGGTCAGGGTAAGGGACCCGACCGGGCCATGGAATGTCCCGGAGATCCCGGTCGCGTGGAGGGGGATAAAAAGCCCCGAAGGCCCCTCCTTGCCGGTTATCTCGAGGCATCCGGTTCCTTTCGGGATACTGTTCTCGTAAAAGATCGCATTGATCGCCATGGGTTATTCCTCCTCCCTCTCGTTCCTGGTACTGCATGACCAGAGAAACTCATCGATATCGTCATCGGTGATACGGTAGGCCTTGCCGATCCGGTAAGCATGGATCTCTCCCCTCCGTATCAGCTCCCGCACGAGCTCCTCCTTGATCTTCAGCCGCTCAGCCACCTCGGGGATTGCATAAAAATGCTGGTCGGCAAAGATCCGCCGTGATGGGGAGGATCTCCGACGCCCGAGAGCGATGAGGTACTGCTCCCCCGGGGCTACCACCTTCTCTTCTTCCGTTTCATTCTTCTTTGCAGTCATGGTTGATGGGTATATCTGAATGTATCAAAGACTATAATGATACAAAACGACATAAGTGAGTATGAGTATATATCTTTTTGGTATACCGTTTGAATGGTGGGATTCGATTTTTTACGGTACAAAAAGGAGAATACTCTCGTATCAGTGAAGTGGTTCCTCACAAAACGCGATCGTAGGATGTTGTATCGCTTGAGACGCCATCCAGGAGAGGATGCGCATAAAATAAACTATATGCATGAGAGAGACCTCCTCTTCCAAAGATGAAGAACCGTATCTCCTTCCTTTTTATCGCACTTCTGCTTCCTGCTCTCTTTGTGACAGGGTGCACCACCCAACCCCTCCCGACTACAGACCCTGCAGTACCCCTCCTCGTCACCGGGACACCTTCAGCAACGAATCAATCAGAGCAGAATCCGATCCCCGAGATCTCAAACGGTTCTGTGCCAGATCCTGATTATGACGATCAAAAGACCCTTGGAATGCGTGTACACTCTGCCGTCCAGATGAAAACCATCCCCGGTATGAACCTCCGGCAAGATGCCAGGATAGCCATCATCAACGTCAGTATCACAAACTATGCCGGCTCTGATGTCACCATACCGCGGGAACAGTTGTTTATCCAGACAGAACGATCGACAACATTGGAGCATGGAGGAGACCGCGTTACGAGGGAGATGGCACGCCAGTACCTCCGTTTCCCTCTCGTCATCCGGCCAGGCGAGACAATAACCGGGCCTGTACTTTACGTTATTCATAGCGGAACAAGGACCAATACACTCGTTCTGATGGACCGCAATGGTGTAATCCAGTCTATGGTGGATTTAAATCCTCTTTACCAATACAAATAATACGAAATAATGCGGGGGAAAAGCCACCCCGCCTCCCCCTTGCATTGGTTCCCGCCATCGTGGGTGAAGGTTTTTCACGTTTCCCGGTCATCCGAGAGACCGTCCCGGACGGGTGCTTTCCTCTTCGCGATACCTTCCACGTTCGACCAATTCCTCTGTCTCTTCTGATACAGCGAGGCAATGACCTGTCCGGACGAGATATTCCTTCGAGAATACACAAAAGAGCTTCGATCCCCAGCATGTCCGAAAAAAGGAAGGTTTGGAAAGGTCCAGCCATCAGATAAGGCCGTTTCCTTTCACCATAACCTTGTTGATAAGGGCACTGATATCAGGCATCTGTGCCCAGGATATCAACAGTGGTAATATCCACGCCAGGAACTCTTTTGCGGTATCCGCAGCCGATATTCCCATGATAACAGCGGCGACGACCAGGAAAAGAGAAAGAATTTGTCTCAATGGTATCGTTCCTCCTTGTATGGTATTGCTCCTCTTTTTGGGGAAGAGGTAAGAAAGAGAGGAATCGGGATCGATGATAATTTTTTTGAACCTCCTCCTTTTTTCGCTCGCATGAAGGACTATAAATTGGAGCGATTTGTTCGTAGCAATAACCCATGCCGGCTTCCGTTGAACTGTCAGGGAAAAGAGCAAAGGGTGCGATACAGGTGCAGAGAGTGATCCAGTTCAGTTCTTCCTGTGTAAGGGAGTAGATCGCGAGGAAGTGCTCAGAGTGAGGAGGGGTATTCCTCGTCACTGGAGGGAAAAAAGGAATACCGGAATCCTCTTCTATTCCACCAGTTTCTTCACTTCTTCCCGGGGGATAGCCACATAGGTTTCCACATCCATGAGTTCGACCCGTTTCATGGCTGCTTTCATCGCCTCTTTTTCATCAGGGGCTTCATACACCGCCACGGCATCGTATTTCCCGAGGGTCCAGTAAATAGCATGAAATCTGAACCCTTTCTGGGTGTCTGCATCGATCAATTTCTGCGTCTCGATCATAAACGCCTTATCCGGCTTCTTTTTGAACTTCAGCAGTGCAACGAAATACATTGGTCCTTCCTCCTCCCTTTTCAGGGCATGGTACCATGCGAGACTGACGATAAAAAGGTACCTGACATCATCCGGGGAAAGAGGGGGCACGACAGTTCTATTCCAGGCACAAAACCCACGTCCCTTCTTTGCGCCACCCCGGCTATTCAGGAGCAGGGGAGGCATTGAATACCATGAGGATGATCACTGATGAGAGAACGAGAGACAGTGAGGAGATGGCATGGATACGGACAACCAGACTGGAATCAAACCAGCGGACCCCCGGAAGGCAGGCAGACTGGTGGCACAGATGGTGAGATCATGAATTGGAACCAAAGAGAAGTACGCACGAATGCCCGGATCCAGCTGCTGGATATTACCGGGGTGGTCGCCGCTGAGCTGGAAAAGAGCGGTGTGCAAACCGGTGTCTGCCATGTGTATGTACCCCACACGACAGCCGGCCTTACGATTAACGAGAACGCCGACCCTGATGTCGCCCGCGACATCATTGCCACCCTCAACAGGCTGGTGCCGGCAACGGGCGACTATCGCCACGTTGAGGGCAATTCCGATGCCCATGTCAAGGCATCGATCATGGGCTTTTCCGCGATCGTCCCGGTCATCGATGGCCACCTGGCTCTCGGAACCTGGCAGGCCTTGTACTTCTGCGAGTTCGACGGCCCCCGTCATCGCCACGTCGTGATCGGGATCAGCGGCGAGTAGGTGGGGATGAACCGCACCGTCATCACACCATGGTGACCGGGATCAGTGGCGAGGAGGAAAGGATGAACCGCACCGTCATCGCACCATGGTGACCGGGATCAGTGGCGAGGAGGAGGGGATGAACCGCACCGTCATCGCACCATGGTGACCGGGATCAGTGGCAAGGAGGAGAGGATGAACCTCACCGTCATCGCCACGTCGTGATCGGGATCAGTGGCGAGGAGGAGAGGATGAACCGCATCGTAATCGATGATTTTTAAAACCAGGATGAATACTGGATCATGCCTCAGCTTGAAAAAGCACTGTCACCGGAACAACAGAACGACCTACTCAGCGTGGTGAAAGCCCGTTTTGAGAAACACATGAGCCGGCATAAAGGACTTCTCTGGAAGAATGTCCAGGCCCGGCTGGAAGCACATCCCGATAAACTATGGTCACTCCATGGAATGGAACAAACCGGAGGGGAGCCGGATGTGGTCGGTCAGGATACAAAAAACGGGGAGTACATTTTCTGTGATTGCTCACCGGAGAGTCCCAAAGGCCGCAGGAATGTCTGTTACGATCGTGAAGGACAGGAGGCCAGGAAGACCAATGCCCCGGACAACAACGCGATTGACATGGCCGCTGCCATGGGCATTGAGATCTTAACGGAAAAGCAATACCGGGCGTTGCAGGAAGAGGGGAATTTCGACACGAAAACATCAAGCTGGGTGAAGACCCCTCCCGCCATCAGACAACTCGGCGGGGCACTCTTTGCCCATCGCCGATATGGCACGGTCTTTCTCTTCCACAACAGTGCACAATCGTACTACGCTGCAAGGGGATTTCGTGGCTCGCTCAACGTCTGAAATGGTGGATTTTCGCCTCTTGCCCGCTTTGGGAGAGGATTCCACTTCTCTTTTCCTTGCCCACGCCATGCATTAAAAGAATTTTGCCTCGTAAAAAAATCCCATATCCTCCCTTTCGACCTTCAATTGCTCCAGTGCTTCAGTATACCCATGACGATTGGCACCATCAGATAGGGTAGCAATCAGGTCATCGGTCAGGTCCAGGTACTCGGATAAGAACTGCTGCCCCTGATCACGGGCATCAATCAGGTTATCCATCCGATCACAGATCTTGACAAGGATCGCCTGGTCGGGGCATGGAGGATCCGGTCCAGCGTATCGGCAAACCGCTCCCGTTTCCCGGGAATTGCAGGATTCTTGGTGAGGGCCAGGACGATGGCGTAGATTTCATGCAGGTTGTTCTCCGGAAGACACGTCTCTTCCAAGGCTTTACGGACGATGGCAGCACCCTCTGTGTTGTCCTCGATCACGTCGTGGAGCCATGCCGCAATGACGCCGACATGGTTCCCCCCGTAATGGGCGACGCACTTCGCCACCCGCTCCGGGTGGACAATGAAGGGAGTTTTCCCGTCCTTCCTGGTCTGACCCCGGTGGGCTTCGGTCGCTGCTCTCGAGACGATTGCTATCGCTTTCTCTTCCACGATATCCATTGAGCACTCCCCTTCAGCACCACCCTATCATCACCATCATCATTGAATGTTTCGGGTGGAAAAATTTCACACACCCTGCGCAAGCTTGCATGAATATGTGTGAAGGAAGCGGTATCAAGAAGATTTCGCACGGTGATGATGAGAGTGTTTTACCGGAAGTAGAGGGCAGGGATCCGGTTGAAGAAAAACGCTCCCTCAGACCACCATGGTATTCCAGCATTCCTGATATCATGAGAAATGGCTTTCAGGATAGTGCAGCATTTCCCCTTCCTCCACCTCACTTTCACCTCTCGCACAGCCTCAGCTTATTCCCTCCAAAAAAGACGGCTCCACTGTCTCACCTTACCGGACAGCATGAGGTGATGACACGCCCGCGGAATTGCGGTAAATGCCTGGCCGGTCCAGGTGCTGATGGACCGGCTTCTCTCTTACATTCGACAGGGATGGTGACTGATAGTGTTGACAAGCATACGGGCAACCTGCAAGCGATGTAGTCATGAGTGGACGTATATGGGCTCGAAACTTGCCCTCATCCCGACAGCGAGGAGACCCGTTCGCATTCAATGCCCCCGCTGCGGTTCAAGCATAAGAATAAACCCAAGAGAGCCGATCAAAAGGTAAGGAGGGATGAGCTATCGGATTGATCGAATGGCTGAAGGCACTCTTTACCCCTGATGCTGCTCCCGGGTCCGCAAAGGAACGACGAAGAGCGGAAGAAGAGGAAGAAGAGGAGATCGAAGAGCTGATTGCTATTGATATCATCTGAAGGAGAACATCCGCCGCCCCATTCGTTCTCCCGAACACCGTTTCGAAGGGGTCTTCTGGTGCTGCACCCATGGACCTGATTGACTATGCCTAGGCCGGGATCCATGAACTCTTCGGCCTCATCGTACCTGAGGAGATCGTGCAGATAATGAGGTGATCATTCCTGATATGGGAGAGGTATTACCTCTGAATGAACGAATCCATGGATGAGAAAAACATCTGCCGGGAACCTGGCCCCTATGAAAAGGTATATCACCTATTGGTTCAGAATTGAACCATGTGGTTCAGAATCTGACCAATGAAATAATTCTGGTACTCATGCATGGTCCTTTGCATACCCGTGGTATTGCAGAATCGCTCAGGAAGAGTCATGCCACCCTCATCCGAAGACTCCAGGAGATGGTGGAGGAGAATAGCATTGATTTCAGATTCGAAGGGAAAAATAAAGTATATTTCCTTAAAAAGAGCCTGGAAGCCAGGAATGCAGTCATTATTGCTGAGATGTATCGGCAGTCACAATTGATTGCAGCATATCCGCAGGTCCGAGGAATCATTCGTGCGATCCTGGACCTTCAGGAAGTTCGGCTCGCTCTCATCTTTGGGAGTTATGCGAAGGGGACTGCACATGAACGGAGTGATATCGATCTCTTTATTGAAACGGAGAACCGTACCCTGAAAAAGAGCCTTGAAGACCAGTTTTCGGCATTAAGCATCAAAATTGGGCTTTTTACTACCGAGCATCCGCTTATCAGGGAGATAGTGAACGATCATATCATTGTCAAGGGAGTGGAGGAATACCTTGAAAAAACAAAACTTTTTGCATGAGCTATTCAGCGAGAAGAAAATCCAGGTCGTCAATCCAAGTGTGGACCTCGCCGAATCTTACTTGAAAAAGTCAAAAAGCCATCTTGCATCGGCAAAACTCCTACGGGATCATGACCATTATGAAGAAGCGGTATCGATGGCCTATTACAGCATGTATCACGCGGTCATGGCATTGTTTTTCAGAACTGGCATCAAATGCGAGAACCACTCGGCTGCCATTCTGCTTTTGAAGGATGTCTATTCGATTGACAACACTCCAATTTCCAAAGCGAAAAAAGAACGGATTGACAAACAGTACTACGTTGATACCATGTCTACGAAAGAGGATGTTGATGAACTCATCACGGAGGCCGGACACTTCATTGCCCATCTGGAGGATGCAATCGAGCGTCTTACCAATGAAAAAATTGGATCATATCATAATCGGTTGCGGTTACTGGTTGAATAGGATACATGATGGTTTCGGCTGGTGATGTGTTCCAATCTTCATGCGATATGTTGACCATCGTTCGATCCCGGGAGGTAATATAATGCAAGCTGCATCCACCATTTACATCAGGGAAGATCTGAAAGAAAAACTCCAGGCATTGAAACAACACCCCAAGGAATCGTACAATGATGTCATCGAGCGGCTGGTTACTCTTGCGGTGGATCAGGATCCCTTGAATGATGAAGCGATCAAAGGCCTTGAGAAAGCTCTTGAGGATATCAGGCACCGCCGGCTCCATTCCGAAGCAGAGATCATGGCAGAGTTCGGGGTACAATGAGCCTGCCGGATCGAATATACATCCCGGGGATTCGGGTGATCATTGTCTCAAAAATTAGGAAATGACCATACCATTATCTGGATCTGATAAACTCCACCACGCATGGCAACCAAAATTTTCGTCAACCTACCCGTCCAGGAACTCGAACGGTCGGTGAAGTTTTTCAAGCGTCTGGGGTATACATTCAATGCCCAGTTTACCGATGAGAACGCAACGGCGATGATGATCAGCGAGGATATCTATGCAATGCTGCTCGTCAAACCGTTTTTCCAGACCTTTACGAAGAAAAAAATCTGCGATTCGACAAAAAGCACCGAAATGATCATTACCCTCTCTGCTGACACCAGGGCGCTCGTGGATGAGATGGTGGACAGAGCCATTGCGGCCGGGGCGACATCACCGGAAGGGCCGAAGGATTACGGGTACATGTACGAGCGGGGTTTTCAGGATCCGGATGGCCACCTGTGGGCTTTCTTCTGGATGGATCCCAGTTCTGTGCAAAAAACCTGAACCAATTTTTCCAGGAGATACGATCCAAAGGACTCCCCGGGTCATCTCTTGGTTTATTTCGAACCCGTGAGAGCCGGAACTCTTCCCCGTCATCGCCTGGGCTGCTGACGGTATATCCAAACAGGGTGCTGGGATAAGACTCGGAGCATCACCCCCCGGTGGTCCATCATACGGGATGTCCTGCACTGGATCGAAGAGAAAGGAGGTCGAACGGGCTGAACGAAAATCCACCCTCGAAGGGCGGTTCAAAAAAAGTGATGAGATCGTTCTTTCGGCTTCAGGGGAGACTCATTGTGTTCCCCTGCCCTTACTCCCGCATCCGGAACCAGATCGCCCGGTCATGAATGATGTCGTCGTAATCGGCACCAGAAGCCGTGGCCGGATTGAGGTAGGCCCGGTAGCCGATGATGATCGGGTCGGTAAGGTTGAGACAATAGCCGGGGCTTGCGCACGGATGGTCCGAAGTCGCGGTAGGCACGACGATAAAGTACTTGTCATGCTTGTCTTCTGGCGGCTGGCGCAGCACCTTCACCGCGTAGAGGTAGGGCGCCATCGGGTCCCCGGGGAGGTATTCCTCTGCGCTTCCTGTAAACTCGTGGTTGGTCATGCTCGCCACCCCGTTCCAGCTGCGGTCGCCGCACCCGAACACGTACTGCCACGGGTTGTCCTCGCATGAACTGGTGATCCAATCTCCGTACACCCCGAAATTGGAATAGGTAGCCAGGCCGGTCGCCGCATGGTTCACCCCGTAGACCACCACCATGTCGTCGTTCCCCAGCGTGAAGTTGGCGGCCTCTCCGGAAAGCGATGTCCGGAGGTAGGGGGTGTCGGAGGCTTCCCCGGCAACAAACATGTGGTAGAGGGGCGAGTCGGGATCAGTCTCTTCCAGCACCTCACGCGATTCGGCAAACCAGCGGATGGATTCATAGGATTCGTTCCGGACATGGGGCGTCTGGGCAAGGATAGCGTTCTCCAGTCGGTCCAGCCCGTTGTTCAGGTCGGGGTAGAGCTCGCTCTCGCTCTTCCATCTGCGGACCCGCTGCTCGGGCGTGGGGAACGGATCCAGCGCCAGCGGTTCTTCGGGCGTAACCCGCCATACCCTGGCATAGTGGTTGTCACTGAGGTAACGGCTCCCCTCGGCCTTGCTGACGAAGTTGGCCGTTCGCATCAGGATGATGAACGAATCGGCGAGACGGGTCTCGGGGTAGACGCCGAGATTCAGCAGCCCGGAAGGAATGACATAGGGGTTGATCATGGATTCAGGATAACCGGCGTCCCGGGCCAGGGCCGATATGTTCTCATAGACCCCCTTGTCCGCCGTGAAGATCACGATCGTCTGTTTGCGGAAGGGGGTGCCATTCCCCTGGGTCTTGATCAGGGCGCTGTTGAGCGGATCGTTCACAGCGGCGACCATCCAGTCTCCCTTGGGAACGAGGCTCTCCTTGTGCCGGACCCAGAGGAAGACCGTGAAGCTGAAGTAGTCGCACGGTGGCGGTGTCGGCCCCAGGTAGACGACTGCCTCATCAGGCCGGAGCCGAAAGATCGTGAGCCCCCTCTCGAAAGGAGGTTCCTCACCGGAAGGGGAGATCGGCACCATCAGCACTTTATAGGGTTGGCCTGCGTTGTTGCCGTTGGCAGAATCACCGATGCCGGAGTCCAGCAGATCGACGATCGGATCGACGGGCGTCATCTGGCCGCTGGTGACAATAAACCCGTTTTCTTCCAGGGTTGCCCGAAAGGACGCAACCCTGCCGTGGTCCTCGTCGCTGGCTCCCGGTGAGTCCGGCACGGTGGGCTTCAACGGCTGGGCGGAAGCAGACGGCGAACTGATGGGTGATTTCACTGGTGCAGATGCTGCAGGGATAACAAGTGCTCCAACAAGACACAGGAGAAGAACGAATACTACTATGTTACTCATTGTTCATGAGATATTTTCAAGATTTATAAATGCTCCGTAGTTTTCGTGGGGTAGTACTCTCTTTTTTAGACACTACAGCGACTGGGGTGATCGAAGAATGTTCTATCCTCGATTCCACCTTCACCCTGCATTCTTCCCTTTTTTATAGCATCATTCCCTACCCCTGATCAGGAGCCAGTTGCATGCTACCCCGGGTCATCCTCCACGTTGCTACCAGTCTCGACGGCAGGATTACGAACTTCCCTGCGAATCTCGATCAGTATTATGCCCTTGCGGCGACATGGAAGCCGGATGCCATCCTGTTCGGGAGCGAGACAATCGTTGCCGCTGTCCGCGAGAACCCATCGCTCGAAGTACCTCAGGAACACGAGGATCTCTTCACTCCACCGGAGGGTACAGAGGATACCCGGCCACTCCTGGTGATCGCTGACAGCCGGGGGAGAGTCCGGTGCTGGGACGCCATCCGGACCTGGCCGTACATGCGGGACCTCCTTGCGTTCTGTTCTGCTGCCACCCCACAGGAGTATTTCGATTACCTGGCAGACCGGAGGATCGACGCCATCATTGCAGGGATGGACCGGATCGATATGCGTGAGGCGTTGTACCAGCTGAACAGGCATTACGGTGTGAAAACGGTCAGGGTCGATTCCGGCGGGACCCTCAACAGCGTCCTCCTCCACGCTGGGGTGGTCGAGGAAGTGAGCGTGCTTGTTCACCCCTTCCTGGCCGGGGGGAAGCCGGACCCGACCATGTTCGACCCCATGAAGGCAGGCTTCCCGGATCTCCAGGTCCCCCTCGAGCTCATCCGGACCGAAGTCGTGGGAGACGGCCTGGTCTGGGCGAGATATTCCGTGAAACAGTCACCGTGAAATCCGGTCCATCGTATTTGTGATCTCCGTGAGACCCTGTCAATCGTATAGGTCATCACCATAAGATCAGGTCCAATATTGAGAGGAATGTGGGGAACTGCGGTATTCCGGGAAAGGCCGGCGTCAGACCGCCTTCCTCGACAGCGGCCTTTGAGATAAAGACACCATGCTCAGGCACCTGTTCCCGGGAGAGCAACCGGGGAAATTTGAGGTCAGGAACCTTTTTTCGATCTCCGCAGCCGATATCCTGGGCAGGGAACTCCCCCTTCATGGCGGACTATGCATCGTACTGACACTGTCAGGGGGAATTCTCTGCTTGACCACTGCTACCTGACTCTGACAATATACCTGAGAGTATACTTGGCATCGATCGTGGGAGTGGATCGCCAGGAAAACACGTTGGGGAGTTCCTCACCAAAATGGAAGTCATCGGTGATGACAAGGTTAAACCGGTCAATAAGGTCGTTTCTTGAATGTGCATCACTCTCCCATAACTCAATTGTTGCAAGGCGGTTGATTTCACGAGGGGTCCGGGTGCTCAAATCGAAGGTCTCCCCGGATTTGACATCCCATGCTCCCCAGACCTGATCACCGTTTACTTTCAGCACGATCTCATCTTTCGCTTCCTGGGCATCATTACATTTGAGACTGACCAGCTCCAGGAGATACCTCTGTTCTGGTATGTCGTTTCGGTTCTCGACTACATCGTAATAGAGATGATACTCCTGGATATGAGTGCCGCCGGACATCCCTCCGTGGCGCAAGGGAAAGATAGAACGGAACGATCCGACCGGATGATTCTCCGGGATGTCAACAAATGCCGGTTCATCCCACCCATGCGGTGAAAAAGCGGAATCCTGCTCAAGAAAACCGATCTGCAACATTCAGCCCCGTGGAATTTCCAGGGGATCAAGGTCAAAATACCTGGTATCGTTATCCCTCATATGATACGGCCCCAGTCGCTGCCGGGTTTCTGTCGCCGGGTTTGCAATCCATATCGAGGGTTCCTCTGTTCTTTCATCTGATGCCGTACTCTCACAGTGGAGTGATTTCAATCGTAACCACATGGTCTTCTCTCCCCCTCATTTCGGTACTTCTGTGTGAGAATGACCCTTATTCCCCTATAAATAAGTAACGGGGTTGTGCCAGACGAGAGACCGGGACCTGCGGTCTTCCCTCTGCTTGATCTCTGACGCATGGTCACGGAGAACAGCCTGATTATCTATCAAAGGGGGGGTGAACCATGCGGTCCTCCTGGTGTCTCTCATGAAGCATGGTTACGAAAGCAGCCTGCTTGCGCCTCGAAGATGAGAACCGGGAATTGCCCTGACCTTCCTGAGATCCCGGACCTGAAACGACCCCGGCATACCCGTTTCCTCCCATTGTCAACCTTCTGCCGGTTCTCTGCGGACCAGAAGCCTTCGGAAGGGACTGGCATCAGATTTGGTAAGTCTGTCGGTGGAGGCATCATCCTCCCTTCCCAGCGAAGGGAGAGGAGGTTCGCTTCTCCATGCCGGTTGGTCAGACGCCGAAGGAAAAGAAGGAATAAATTTATTCACCCGGGGCGTATCCATCACATGGTCACATGACCCCTGTCCACTCTGCGGAGCCAGGAGGAGGAATGATATGGGAATAAAGATTGGATATTTTTCGGTAACCGATGCCATGACCCCGGCCGGGTGTTTACGGCAGTCAGTAGAGGCTGAGAAGATCGGGTTTGACTCGTTGTGGGTCGAAGATCACCTGATTGCCATGCCGGGAGGGAAAGAATGCAGCTTTGCCTGGACGGTGATGAGCTCGGCGCTCCAGGCCACGAAGAAGGTCCCCTTCATCACCGGCGTCACCGCCCCTATCATGCGGTACCACCCGGCCATTGTTGCACAGGCCTTCGCTACCATGGCAGCGATGTATCCGGGACGCGTGGGACTCGGCGTGGGCACGGGTGAGCCGCCAAACGAGATGGCCGTCTATGCCGGCGAATGGCCCTCGAATAACGCCCGGCTCGAGATGCTTGAGGAGGCCCTTATCGTCATGAACCGGCTGTGGACGAGCAATGCCCCTGTCAGCCATACCGGGAAGTATTACCCCCTCAATAATGCGCTCCTGCTGACCCGTCCAGAGGAGAAGGTACCCGTGTATGTCAGCGCTATCGGGCCACGTGCAGCAGATCTCGCGGGACGCCTCGGTGACCACCTGATCACCCTTGCGAACAATCCCCCGTACGTCAGGGAAGAGCTCCTGCCGGCTCTCGAGGCCGGTGCCAGGGCGGCAGGGAAGGATCCAAAGCCCATGGAACGCGTGGGACATTTTGCCTACGTCTACGACCCGGAGCAGGTGGTCACCCCTGAACACCTCCAGCAGGATGCCGGCACCATCCAGGGAGGGGCCATAGCAAAAGCTTTTTCGAGCGAGTTCATCTCGATCTTCCATACCCCGGAAGATTTCATCAGGAAGATCGAGGCGATGGAGCGGATGGGGTACACACATCTTGCGATTGCCGACCAGAGAATGGGGATCGTGAAAGGGACTCTTCCCTCCCTGGACGAGGCTGCGGGCCTGAAGATCTGGAAGGAGGTCCTTCCGCACGTCAGATAACCATTATCCGGTACTGAGTGAACGGTTGAAGAAGAAGAGAACTGGGAGAAAAGAAGAACCATGAAAACAAAAATCGGGTATTTTGCAATCACCGATGCCTGGACACCGGCAGAGTGTCTGCAGCAGGCGGTCGCAGCAGAAAAGACAGGGTTTGACTCGCTCTGGGTCGAAGATCACCTGATAGCCATGCCAGGGGGGACTGACTGCAATTTCGCATGGACGGTGATGAGCTCGGCGCTCCAGGCGACAAAAAAGGTTCCCTTCATCACCGGTGTCACCGCCCCTATCATGCGGTACCATCCGGCGATCGTTGCACAGGCGTTTGCCACCATGGCGGCGATGTATCCCGGACGTGCAGGCATCGGCGTGGGGACAGGAGAACCGCCGAACGAGATGGCCGTCTACGGTGGCGAGTGGCCCTCGAACAACGCCCGGCTCGAGATGCTCGAGGAGGCAATCACCGTCATGAACCGGCTCTGGACAAGCGACAAGCCCATCAGCCAGAACGGGAAGTTTTACACCCTCAGGAACGCTGTCCTGCTGACCCGGCCAAAGGAGAAGGTCCCCGTGTATGTCAGCGCTATCGGGCCACGTGCGGCGGACCTGGCCGGTCGGCTCGGTGACCACCTGATCACCCTTGCGAACAATCCCCCGTATGTCAGGGAGGAGCTCCTGCCGGCCTTCGAGGCTGGTGCCAGGGCGGCGGGAAAGGATCCAAGCACCATGGAACGCGTCGGCCATTTCTCTTACCTCTACGACCCGGACCAGGTGATCAAGCCCGAGCAGATACAGCAGGATGCCGGCACCATCCAGGGAGGTGCCATGGCAAAGGCTTTCGCAAGCGGGGTCATCTCGATCTTTACTTCGGCAGAAGATTTCATCAAAAAGATCGAGGAGATGAAGGGGATGGGATACACGCACATCGCGATCGGCAACGTGAGCTCCACGCTTGAAAAAGCCAGCCGTGTGCCTTCTTACGAGGCTCCCAGTCTGAAGATCTGGAAAGAGGTCCTTCCACACGTCAGGTAACAGCGGACTGGCGTGCAAAGGAAATGGCAGAATTGTATGTTAATTCAGGTTCTCCTCTCTATGAATTCGGAGAGAAGTGGGTAAACGCTCATGGTTATCGCATCACGTTCAAGTGGCTATAAATCTTCACTATTATTTTCAATGTAATTCCCTCGAAAATTCCTCCAACGAGATGGTATCGATACGTATATATCGACTGGGCTGATTTTCTCTCTTCACTCAACTGGGCTCATGACAATTCCTGATTCATTTTATCTGTCCTCGCTCGTTACAAAAAGCGAGTGGGTGAAAGTAAGTTGGCTGAATTGTTGAAAATGATTCGGGTGAAGTGATGCGGTAGTGATCAGAACGGACGCAGAGATGGATCGAAGGGGGCCCTCATCGAGACCTGTTTCTGTTCTCTGCACGACACTCCACTCATCCTGTCTGGAACCAGAGATAGACGTATGTTCAACGGATCATCCAGGCGCTTCATGGCCTCTTGGACCATCCCTGCTCCCAGATCAAGAAACTGAAGGGAACGAACCCGGGACATTTGGTATACACGTTCTGTATTGGACATCAGCACCGGGCAATCCTGTTAATCCATGACACTGATCTTGTCAACCAGGTTCTTGAGATTGAAGACAGGAACCATATATAGCGGATTTTTGAGGCGATTCTCTAAAAGAGTGATCCAGACCGTGGGATAATACCCGTTAGGAGCGTGCTCACCGTCCGTTAATAATCTGAATCCTTGGCAGACGTTCCCAATCCATTCCAATTACCTGGATTTCCGGGTATCAGACATTAGTTTTCTCTCACTCTTTTCCCTTGGTATCCTGCTGCCTGGTTCCAGTCCCCTTCGACCAGAAGTCGTCATACCGCGTTCCATTACGGAAGGTATGATCTCTTCCTTTCTGGACAGGTACGATGCCTGGTGCCGTGGTACTGGTGAGAATATATCCCCAAGGCACCCGATGAACCTCAGTCCCAACTCTGAGGCAGTATACCATGATTTGTGGAGATTTCCAATCTCTGCTGGATCATGGGCAACTTTTTCGACCAGGCCTCCCTTTATGAGGGCCTTGAGAGCCCTGTCAATTTCAGGGGACTTGTCAGATCCAACATGCTCTTTGATCTTATTGAACCTCATCTCCCCCTCTTTGACGAGGATGATAAAAATGGCCCATTTTTTTGTATTCGATAGCGACATGACCGCGTCCCGTATTTCGTAGGGGACCATATCCAAATAGGGTTCAATAATGTGATCGTCCATGGTGCATCACCCGCGGGAGTTCAAATGGTACCTGAACAGTAACAAATCTGTTACTTATCCACTCATCAGCGGATACTCCTATATATCTTTTGATGGATCCATTCCAGGAATTTTCCCTGAAGAGAGCTGAATATGAGAGAGCAAAGCACAAGCTACTCATCGGGATATTTGGATCCTTCAGACGAGATGAGATCTTCCTGTTGCACCAGGCTCTTCTGGATGATGACTTCCGGGTATGTATTTCCACGGATTTGGAATCTGAGGTGCCAAAAGGACTAGGAATGAGCAAGGATGCCTATAACTACCTGTTGAGTATCACCCTGCTCACCCGTTGTGAGATCCGGATTTTTCTCTTCCACCGGGAACATGAAGGGGAACATAACGTCAACCAGTCTGCATCAATGGAATTACAATACCTTGCACAAGAAGGATTGAACGAGAGTGTCTTCATCCTTCTTGAGGAGGGGTATGTGCAGCAGTCAGGCGGTGTTTTCAAGGGACTGAAGGCTAATTTCGATACTGCCTGTAGATGGGAATCGTACAGGGACTTCCCTGCTCTTATAGATATGGTTAGAAAATTCCTGTTCAACCGAATACTGTTCCTGAGTGGAGATCCCAATCGGAGAAGGATGTAGGGGGGATTCCACTCCCTCACCGTCGACGAGCGCGTGACTCTTGAGAACCATCAGGGCGCTGATCAGCAGAGAAGATACGATTGAAGACCGGAGTAACAAGTTTACCGAGTTGCAAGAGGACAGATCAATTTTATTTCAACGGTAAGGATCAGTGCCCGGTGCTCTCGCCATCCACTTTCACCCCCCATAGAGTATCTGGATTTATCCTGCCGGGTTGATGGGGAACAGGATCTCTGCTCAACAACCAGCAGAGGAAGAGAATGAGAGGTGGGTCGAGATGTTGACAAGCATTCGGGTAACCTGTCCACGGTGCGGCTGGGAACGGACATATATGGGCACAAAACTTGCACTCATCGAGACATCCAAAAGACCCGTTCGCATCAGATGTTCAAAGTGTGCAACAAGTATCAGGATCAATCCCAGAAAGCCATGAACGAAGTGAGGTGGGGAGACAGATCCTCGCCTGGCGATCAGTGCGAGCATAGAGAACCCTCTCAGGGATGAAACGCTGGAATCTTCCTCCCTGCTATCGGTTCCAGCATGACCGGGCTTCTCCTGTTTTCCCAACGATCGATGGCACCAGGATTGATCGCATAACACTATCATTATTATCTGGGCTACAAAAGAAGCATCATAGCGCAGGAGAAAAACCAATGGTGGCGGAAAAGAAACCGGTTCTCCTTTTTACAACCTATAAATTCCGGAGCGGGACGAATCTGAGTGTGCGACGAGGGATCCGGTGGGCATCCCGACTGGATACCGGGGATACCATCATGGTAC
>ERZ1026800.68-NODE-68-length-99784-cov-9.262811_pt1 | contig 99784 bp, 94 predicted proteins | sample MGYA00520873_ERZ1026800 | MGnify/ENA primary metagenome ERZ1026800 (study PRJEB33270, sample SAMEA104284475) | anaerobic digester metagenome | biome: Anaerobic digester microbiome; feature: mesophilic sludge digester; material: Anaerobic digester biomass | place...
GATAGAGTCCATAACTGCACTCTGTGCGGGCTGTCGATGGACCGGGATTGGAACGCAGCGATAAATATTCTCAGATTGGGATTGCAATCTGTCGGCACAGGAAGCCGTGGAAGCCCTGCTATTTAGGGCGGGGAGCAGTCACTTCACGAAAGAAACTAAAAGGCTCTTCGCTGAATTATGGGGGTGAGTTCAGGCAGAGAATATGGCCTCTGTTCCTCTGTGTCTCGGTTGGGTCAGTGCATCGCGGTTCACCACAGAGGAACAGAGAATTTCTGATTCAAGTCCACCCATACCAAATAGCAGGGAGCCAACTAAAAAAATTAAAATAGCACTCCTTTGGGCTTGGAGATCAGTGCTACAGGACGGCCTGAGAGCTGGGCGGTCAGCCATGGGTCAAGGCCTGTATTGTCTGCTGTCTGCTGGCCGTTACCTGCATTGCTATTTATGATGATGGGCGTGCTATTGGCGGCATAATATGGATGGTACCATGATGGTGCATATCCTGGTGGGTAGACTGTGCCATTATAAATCTCAAAGCCCTTTGGCGCGCTCCCCCAGTTCCAGAGATTATTGCGAGTCTCCTCGATTTTTGGCTCTTCGCCGTGCTCTTTCAGCCATGAGGCCCCATATTCTCCTCCCACATCCAGAAAAGACTGAGCTGATTGTGGGAAGATGATCATAAGGCTAATGCAGATCATTATTGACAGCATCGTCTCCATATGCACATCCCTTCAATTCTTTTCATGATTTCAATAAATTGCTGTTGCTCCCTCTTAATACCCCATGTGGTTCATCCTCAATATCTCGATGGTCCTGGCATTACTGGAATCGGGTGCTTGCGGGATTTTTTTGGGAGCAGATCCCCACATGGAGAGGTTAGCATAGGCTCCGGTTTCATTGGTGACATTGGTGGTGTTCACAATGTCTTTAAGGAGCATTTGCCCCTCATGGCCTGAGATATCCACGGACTGCGCGCTTTGCGAAAGGTTGATGGTCTTATTCTCATCTGAGGCGGAAAGGGATGAATTGTTGGCAAGGTTATCGGATAGCTCTGCCAATAGCATATCGCCATTAGTGCCACTGATATTGATTGGTGATCTGCTCTCCGCAAAGAGGACAAGGGCCATCAATATGGCTAGAATTAGAATCGTGCACTTCATATATCCCAAAAGGTCTGATTCATCGCCGGCTTAAATACGCTTTGCTGCCCGTTTGCAATATAGATCTGGGAAATCATGCTAATGCCGCAAGATTGATAACGTTGTGAGTAGAAACTCATATGAGTCAGCAAAAGGGGGCTGCAAACAAAGCCTTATATCGCAGTCTCATTGCCAGCGATGAGACTTGTGAAAAATTGCGGCATTACACAGGGAATGGATCGATTAATCGCAAAGAATGTTTCGGATCAAGGGATGAAAGATGTCTGATGAAGAAAAATCCACTGCAAAGCAATCCTCGCCTCAATTCATACCCAAATTAAAGGGCAAAAGGGTATTGATCCGTCTGACCTCCGGAGGTCAGCCGGTTACTGGGACTATTGAGTCATTCAACTCATATGAGATCCTGCTCCAGACTGCAAAGGGAGAGCTACTGGTATTCAAGCATGCTATTGCCACCATCGAGGTCGTGGACGAGCCCAGAGGGTATAGGCCTGCCGTATGATGACGATAGCAGTAGACATCTCAGTGCATCTTGGTGATCGACATCTTTGCCGGCAACGCAGCAAGTTTTGCTCACTGAAGGGCTGCAAATAGAATCATCCTCTCCTATTTTTAACAGATTCTCTTTATTTGTCTTCTTGCCAGCCACCTCTCCAGCCAGCTTGCTGCAAAGAGAATCACCGCAGAGGCCGTCATGCCTAGCAGTGGATAGCTCTGGCCCAGAATGATGGCAATGAACCCTCCTCCTGCAATGGCCGAGAGAGCTCCATTACATGTAAGCCCGAGTCTATCTTTATAGAATCCGGCGAGCACAGGCATGAGAAGGCCGCTGGTGAATACTGTGTAGGCGATGAGCAGGGTTTTGATGATATCGGGATTGGAGACTGCAAGAATTAGAGCAGATGCTCCTATTGCCACTACTGCTATCCTGGAGACCTTCATCATATGGTCCTGAATGGCGTTTGGATCTGCGTTGCTCCTCACCCTCCTGTACACCTCTCCATAAATATCGAAGGTGAGGATAGATGTGGCAGTCATGAGGCAGGTATCGGCTGAGGACATAAAGGCGGCCAGGAGAGCTGCGGCCACCAAGCCCACAATCGCTGGCGAGAGGAGCCCTGCCATCAGGGATGGAATCGCCTGCTCTGGGGTGATTGTCGGATAGAGATATCTGGAGAATATTCCCAGTGAGGTGATCAGAAATGCCAGGGGTATCAGGAGGACCGCGGAAATGAATGCAGACGCCTTCGCCCCTTTTGAGCTGCGGGAGGAGAATATATGCGAATACATATCCGGGCCAATAAGGTAAGCTGAACCTACGACCAAAATCATGGAGATCACTTCCCAGCAATTCATTTCAGCAGATGTGGGAAAGCTCAGCTGGATGAGGGGCAAGGGTCCCGCGGCCTTCAAGGCTTGCCAGAAAAGGGCTATCATTCCAAAAATTATTATCAAGATCTGAAACATGTCAGTTCTTATGACGGAAACTTTTCCTCCATATGCAGTATAGAGAACGAATACCATAGTGCAGGCAACCATGTAATGGGATATATCCCCACCAAAGACCGCTAAAAGGATATTTCCAGAAGCTATGATCTGAACGGCGATCACGCCTATCCAGGAAATGGCGATGAGAATAGATGCAGCAGCCCTTGCTCTCTCCCCCCAGAAGGAGCCGACAAGCTGGGGCAGAGTGCTACATCCGGTGGCTCTTATCTTTTCAGCCAGAAGAACAGACAGCAACAGCATTCCTATTGTGCCCGAGAGCAGCCACCAGGAACCGGGAAGCCCCCGGCTGTATCCCAGGCCAGCCATTCCTATGGTTGTGGAGGCTCCCATTATCGTTGCACAAAAGGTGCCTGTGAGGGCTATAGTCCCCTGGTTTTTGCCAGCAAGATGGAAGTCCGCCAGCCCTTTCAATCGATGGCGCCAAGTTCCTATGATAAAAATGGCCAGCATATAAACTGCTATCGCTATGACCGCGTGATTCGTAAATCCTCCTGGAAAGCATATGGCTGATTACGTCTCTTGTATTGCATTCCTGGACAATGTGGGACTGCAGTTATAAGGCTGGTCATCTTTCTGGATCTCTCCGGGGGAGTTCTGCCGGAAGAAATTTAAATATCTTGCGCGTAGTTGTCATTCAAAAATTATCGTGGATGGTGAAAACAATGAAAAAATTCGGAATGGCTGTGCTGATCATGCTGATGGCGGCATTATCGCTGACCGCGATTGCTTATTCATTGGACGGCGTTGAATATCGGCCTGCTGAAAAAGCGATGGAGAAACTCTTCGAAAAGGGTATTGGCGGTCCATGGGTGGGCGGGGACCCATTCACATCCGACATCTTCAAGTCCGATGGGACCCAGATGGGTCAAAAGCAGATGACTTCAATCCAGTTCCCACTTTCAAGTTGCCAGCTGATGGGATTCTTAAAGACTGACAGCGGGCTGATAATCGCTTCCGACAAGGATAACAGCCTCAAGCTGAGTCCCGGTCCCGGCAACTATCCTGTCTATGGATGCTTCGAGGATGGCAAATTGATGGGTCTCTTTATTGATTTCAGATTCTTATCTATCTGAGGGTCCGTTCCGGGCTCTCGCATAGCTTTTTATGATGCAAGGCATTCCCTCATGACAGGCATGGACACAATACCCAGCGTTTGGCGATATGGTCTTGCCCTGTTGATTGTGATTGCAGGATTCGCCGCATTTACCTGGTATCTAACCACCGGAATATCAAGCTCTTTCGGCGGCCTGAGCCAGATGGCCGCACCCGGTGAGCTGGAGCTTGATCTCAAGGAGCCTGGGGAGTATACCATCTTCTACGAGAATAAGAGCTACTTCAATGGCAGCTTCTATATGACCGTTGAGCAAATACCAGGCCTTCAGATTGTGGTGATGGAAAAGTCTTCTGGCCGAAGGCTCCAGACCTATCCCGCACCAACCGGCTCAACCTATTCCATCGGTGGGCGCTCTGGCCAGTCCTTCATGGCTTTCCGAGCGGAAGATGCAGGAATCCATGTGATAAATGCGTCCTACCCATCTGAGCCCGGGCCGAAGGTTATCCTGGCAGTGGGAAATGAGGTCCTGGAGGGTTTGCTTCGTATGATAATGGTCTCTATGACCTTGATCTTGGTCTCGCTGTTGATTGCCGCCATTATCACCTACACAACCTATAAGGGGAGAAAGAAAGCGCTTGAGGCGGAAAGATAAAAAAAGAGGAGAAAATAATTAAGTTCGAACTGCATGCGTCCGACCCGTTCTAAAAGCGGAATGTGCTTAGGGCCGCACGCTTCTGCCTTCTGGAATTTTAAGATACTATCTTCTTTATTGCATCGGTCCCTCTGATCTGCCTCAAGCTTAGAATAGATGTAATCAAACTGAAGCGGCGCAGAACACATGAATTTCAGAAATTCTATTTTATCTTGACTTATCCCGGCGCATCTCCTCAATCTGCTTCGATCCATCTTCTCCCCGCTAATAGCAGGTATCCCAAGGATACTGCAGCTCTGAATGGTCGAAAAATTAATAAATAATCATTACGTATATGACAAGAAACACATTTTGCGAGGTGAAGAGAATGACAAAGTATCTCATTAAATGGCAAAAGAACGAGTCATTGATGCCAGCGGATCCTGCTATGATGGCTAAGTTACAGTTATCATTGCTCGAAGTGGCAAGGGCAAATTTGAAATCTGGTAAGATGATTGACTGGGGATCGTATTGTGATGCATCTGGCGGATACTGCATTGTGGAAACAAATGAATCTGAGCTATTCGATCAAATACTGAAATGGTATCCATATATCTCATTCGATGCAAAGCCGGTTCTTAGTGTGGATCAAGTTATAGGAGCAATCGATAAAGCTATGATTGAATCGAAGCCAAAGTAATTTATATAAATGAGATCGAATGGCATAGATGGGTGATGAAAGATCATCCTAAATCATTCTTCCCATCTGGAAGGCACTGCCCAGGAATTTTCCCACCCCGTGATATTTGCGCCCCTCAGGCGAGAACAGAAGCGGCCTTATCTTCTCGATATCCGGAAGGCCATCGGGACCCACGCAGCTCTCTTCCGCTTTGACATCCAGAATCTCTCCTATGAATTCCGTGTGCAGACCGATCTGGACAGAGGAGTGCAGGCTGCATTCCAGGGCGAGGGGGAACTCTTTTACAAAAGGAGCGTCAACCAACTCCCCCTTTACTGGGGTGAGCCTTGTCCTGGCGAATTTGTCCTCGTCCCTCCCGGAGGCCATGCCGAAATAGTCCGCCTGATGAATGTATTCCTCAGAGGGCAGGCTCACAGTGAAAGCTTTTCGCTCCAGGATATTTCCATAGGTGTAAGTTGCCTTGCGAAGAGAGACGGCAATGCATGGCGGGCTGGAGCAGCAGATGCCTGCCCAGGCAGCGGTCATCACATTCGGCTTTCCAGCATGGTCATAGGTCCCAACCACGCAAACCGGCGCAGGATACAGCAAGGTCTTCTTTCCCAGAGATATCTTCATACGAACTCCTCGTTCATCATTTCCCGATCATATCCGATGATCTCTCTACCATTGGTTATAATGCACCCTCTCCTCCTTGTATCTTTTGGAGGGGGCCGGTTTTTCGTTCGGGTAGCCCAGAGCGATCAGGGCAAATGGTGTGATCTCATCCGGAAGGGCAAATAGTCTCCTGAATCCCTCTATCCTGTCCTTCATAGGATAGACTCCAGCCCATACCGCTCCCAGGCCCAGGGCATGCGCAGCCAGCAGAATGTTCTCCACAGCAGCAGAGCAGTCCTGCACCCAGAAATCTGGATATCTCTCATATCTGCTGTCCCCGCAAACCAGAATAGCCAGAGGGGATTGCCTGCACATTGCCGCAGTGGGGCAGATCAGGGGAATCTGATCCAGAATCCTGCGGTCGTCTATCGCCACAAATTGCCATGGCTGCTCGTTTCCGGCAGAGGGGGCAAGCATGGCCGCCTCAAGCAGCTCTCTATAGATCTCTCTGGGGATATCTTGAGGCTTGAATTTTCTGATGCTTCTGCGAGTTTTTATTGCTTCCAGGGCTTCCATAGATACACCTCCAATGAGATAACAGTGTCTTAGTTCTTTATAAATTTGTTTGGCGATTGCGATCCAGCAGTATCTTATTCAAGCGAGATGAATAGCGCTTCTGGGCGAGGGGATCTGGTTAGCCAATACGATATGGCTAATTCTTCATCTGGCTAATTCCGGAATTCTCGCCTATGCATCAACTGAATCCACTGGGCGAATTGCCATAACGATCGTTATCGGCGAGACGTATTCAAAGCTTCGGATAAACTTAAGTAGCATTGTATCCTCCAAGAAGGCGGATTATATCATGAACGGCACTGGCGTTATGTCTCGGACAGTATGGGTGTTGTATCATGGTTTGGTCGCGGGTGAATACGCGGATGAACCCTTAAATTATAATGAATTTATGAGGCATGATAAATTTGGCACCTTTTATCGAGATTAAGGATCTGACAGTTCGATTCGGCGAAGTTGTAGCTCTTCGCAATGTGAATCTGGTCATTGAGGAGGGAGAGTCGGTCGGCATTTTGGGAAGGAGCGGTTCAGGCAAAAGCGTCTTGATGCATGTCTTGCGTGGCGTGGAATCATTCCAGGATATATCTGGCAGTGTGATCTACCACGTCGCCAGATGCAGCAAATGCCATCATGTAGAGCCGCCCAGCCATGTGGGAAGAAGCTGCAAGTGTGGGAGCACTCTGGAGCCATTTGATGCCGATTTCGTATCTCTGGATATAAACGATCCTCTCAGGCGCGACGTTGTGAAGAGGATTGCCATAATGTTGCAGAGGACCTTTGCACTTTATGGAGACGAGCGGGTGATCGTGAACGTGATGCGCGCGGTGGAGGAGACAGGAGACACTATGAGCGTCCATGTAGCTGCAGACCTGTTGGATGAGGTCAATCTATCTCATAGGCTGATGCATGTCGCCCGAGAGCTGTCTGGGGGAGAGAAGCAGCGCGTTGTCCTGGCCCGTCAGCTGGCCAAATCTCCCATGATCCTGCTGGCAGACGAGCCAACGGGAACTCTCGACCCAGCCACAGCCAGAGTGGTTCACGATTCCATAAAGCGAGCGGTCAACGACTTCAAGATGACCCTGATCATCACCAGCCACTGGGAAGATGTCATGGTCGAGCTGACCCAAAGGGCTATTTTGCTTGATCAGGGAGAGATCAAGGCAGAAGGCAAGCCAAAGGATGTAGCCGCTCAGTTCCTGGCCATGGCTGGAACTTTAGCCAAGCGGGAAGAGGTCGAGCTGGGCGAGCCGATGATCAAGGCCAACGGCCTTTCGAAGAGATACATCAGCATAGACCGGGGCGTGGTAAAAGCGGTGGATGAGGTCAGCCTGGAGGTCAATGAGGGCGAGATCTTCGGTCTGGTGGGCATCTCTGGGGGCGGCAAGACCACTCTCTCCAAGATGATCAGCGGCATTCTTACTCCCACCGGCGGCAGCATCTCTGTGCGGGTGGGGGACGAATGGGTGGATATGACCGTCCTCGGTTCCAACGGTCGAGGTCGCGCCACCAAATACATCGGCATCCTCCATCAGGAATATACCCTCTATCCTTCTCGCAGCGTTATCGAGAACCTGACGGAAGCCATAGGCCTCTCTCTTCCCTTCGAGCTGGCGGAGAGGAAGGCCATTCACACTCTGGAGACGGTTGGATTTTCTGAGGAGCAGGCAGAAGCAGTGCTGGAGAAGATGCCCCATGAGCTCTCTGAGGGCGAGAGGCACAGGGTTGCCATGGCGCAGGTCTTAATAAAAGAGCCGAGGATAGTGGTCCTGGATGAGCCCACGGGAACAATGGACGCCATCACCAAGATCGAGGTCACGAATTCCATCCTCAATGCCCGCGAGGAGCTGGGCGAGACGTTCATTATCGTGAGCCATGACATGGATTTCGTGAAGAACGTATGTGATCGGGCCATGCTCATGCGTAATGGGAGGGCTATATTCACCGGCCTGCCGGACGAGGTTTTGAGCAGGATCACAGAAGAAGAAGAGAAGGAGATGCTGGGGAGTTAATTTGAGAGTCTTAGTTGACGGCAAAGAGATTGAGCTGGCAGCTGGAGCTTGCCTGGCGGATGCCCTGCAAAAAGCAGGCAGCAATCCCGCTAAAGGCGCTATCGTGGGGATGGTCAAAGGCCGGGGCGAGAAATCGCGTCAGACCAACTCTTATTGGCTCAACACGACCAAGGGCAAAATCAGAATTGAGCTTTTAGAAAATGATCTGCAGAAGATCTGGCATGAGGTCGTGGAAAAGATCTCTGGCTCTCAGGTGAGATGGGCTTCAGCAGACGGTATAGCCTTTGGGCCGTTCTCATCCAGAATATCTTTTGCCAGGGATGCGCATGAGTACAATCGCTGGGAGGTGGTCTTAGGCGCGGCTGGCTTTGATGCAGATAACACTCAGCTGATATTCATGCAAAGAAGGCATTCAGCTGTTTACGGCACGCCCAAGGATGGAGGGGTGTTTGCCCATGTCGTAGGAGGCAAGAACACCCTTGACCGGCTGGAGATTGGGGACAGAATTGAGTCTATAGAGCCAATTGTGGAATGGCAGGACCTGACTGAGAAGATGTCCACCCTGGATCTAACTCTGCCCGTGGAGGAGGGCATGGAGATCTATACTCGGGTCCAAGCAGAGCTCATCGAGGACGCGCCACTTGGTGCGGAGTTCTTCCTCGCTTTGACCAGAGACGGCACTTTCAGGGTTGATTCCGTATCCAGCTCTTATATCTCATCCGACCATCTTCTGACGGAGCACGTTGCATATGAGCATCGTGAGCCCCGTCTGGAGGGCGTGGTCACGGTCAGAACGACCGGACGGGGTCTGGGTAGGATCTTCATCTACAAGCATGATCGCACCTCGAATCCCAGCCATTCTGTAGTGGCGAGGGTAATCAAAGGCATGGACATGGTCAAACTGGCAAAGCCCGGCCAGATGATAACATTTGATGTAACCCCTGAGCGCATAATGCTACTGGGCAAGTTCCTGGAGGATGCCAGGCAGGAGATGGAGCAACGAGGAATTGAGGCCGAGGTTGAGGGCTATGAGGGCGAGGATGCAGTGGTGGTCAAGCAGGAGCCAGGTGCCACCATGGAGATTCTGAAAGCAAAAAAGGTGCGGATCTCATCCCTTCCTTCCAGCCGCCTTATTTCTATCCAGCTTTATTATGACCTGGCGCCCAAGAGCCTGGACTATTTCCGCCATGTCACCGGCCTCAAAGAAAAGCCTGTTGGGCCATTGCCTGTCTACTTCACCTATGAGAACACCCTGCTCTTCAAGCCGGAGGTCGAGGCGGTGAGCTACAAGGAGCTACTTCCTGAGAACAAGCCAACTGGGCCCGTGCCTGCCGGCTCGATAGGCATCTCTAACCAGGTCTCAAAGAAGATAGGTCTGGTTGGCATCCGGCTGGAAGAGGACAAACGATATGGGCCCTCGGGCGAGAAGTTCGAAGCTACGAACATCATCGGTCGGGTTTTAGAGCCGGATAAGCTCAGAGATGTGAAGGAAGGAGAGACGATCTACATTCGGGAGGAACGGTAATGTTGGTCACTAAATACTTAATAATGTCCTCTGAGTCCAATATTCTCCCCTCGGATATCGCCATGAAGATCTATGGTTCAGGCTACGATATCCTGGTCAAGGAGACCTGTTTCGGCGTTATTATCCACGGGGAAGAGGAGATTATAGAGAAGCTTCTCGAGGAGATTCGCAGTCTGGATCCAGCCGGCATATTCGTCAAAGATCGGGGATTTCCACCAGGCGACCCAAGGCGCTGCCGCGGTCGCAGAGGCGGAGGAGCCAGGCCAGGCTTCTACATGATCGAGTCTGAGTCAAAGCTGCTGCCTATGATCTCCAGGGCTCTAGCCTCGGAGGAGGAGTGTGAGCCTGTTCCAGAAAAGAAGGTGCGTCCCATTCCTCTTGAGAGGCTGGAAGAGATCGCAAAAGAAGATTAATTCTGAGGTAAATCAATGGCAAAAGTAATCGTTTATCCTCCCACCAGCATGATCCTCTCGGACCTTGTGGACAGGATGGGCCACAAGGCGCTTGTAGTTCCCGAAGTGGTGAGAAAGCTCGCAACCGATAATAATCTCGCCTCACCGCCTTTGAATGTCACTTCTGAGGAACCCAAGAAAGGGCTTCGCTATGCTGCAGTCGATGTCCCCTCAGGGATCCGGGGCAGAATGGCCCTGATTGGCCCGATAATCGAGGAAGCCGAGGCTGCGATCATCGTCCAGGATCCGGGGTGGCTCACAGGATGCGCGGGATGCAACAGGACCAATGAGTTGGTCAGGCTGCTGATCAGGACCAAAGGAGTTCCCATTCTGGACCTCTCTTACCCCACCAATGATGCCGAGGCCAGGGATTTCGTGCAGAAGATCAAGAATTTCTTGGGGGATTTAAAGTGATTCGCATTGCACAGCTCTCCTGTGGCGCAGAGTACAGCGGCATTCAAAAAGAGATCGAAAGGGCGGCAGAGACCGTAGGGGCCAAGATAGTCTTCCCGGAGGTCTCTTTAGATGACATGCTCAATGTGGAAGAGAAGTTCGGGGTACGAGTGGCTTCTGGAGATCTCAACCTGGCCATAGCTCGAGCAGTGAGAATTGTGGAGAACCCAGACCTCGCCGATGCTGTGGTGGTCATGACCTGCTTCCGATGCGCTGAGGCGGCCATCATACGCTCGGAGATCCGAAAGTACATCCACGAAAACTCCAAGATTCCCGTCTTGAGCTACTCATTCACCGAGAGGACCACAGCAGAGACGCTGCTTACCCGTATGGAAGCTCTGGTTACCACGGTCAAGTACAGAGGCCTCCTGGCCCGGGAGAAGCAGAAGGGCCTCACCGCGGGAATCGACTCTGGATCCACCACCACCAAGTCAGTGGTGATGAGAGACAATAAGGTGATAGGCACTGGCTGGGTTCCCACCACAGAGGTCTTGAAGAGCGCAGAGGATGCTTTTCAGGAGGCTCTCAAGGCCGCAGGGGTCAATAAAGAGGATATTCAAGCAGTGGGCGTTACTGGGTACGGTCGATTTCTGGTGGGCAAGCATATCAATGCCAAGCTCATCCAGGAGGAGATCACCGTTAACTCCAAGGGAGCAGTCTTCCTGGCAGATGCTCAGAGGGGGCCGGCAACAGTTATCGATATCGGCGGCATGGACAACAAGGCCATATCGGTCCAGGACGGAATTCCCGGGGGCTTTACCATGGGCGGAATATGCGCTGGTGCATCCGGCCGGTTCCTGGAGCTCGCCGCCCGCCGCCTGGGAGTCGACATCACCGAATTGGGCAAACTGGCCCTGAAGGGAGACTACAGGAAAGTGGCCATGAACAGCTACTGCATAGTCTTCGGCACTCAGAGCCTGGTCAACAGCCTTTCCATGGGAAATAAGCCCGAGGATGTGGCTATGGCTGCCTGCCACTCCGTTGCTGAGCAGGTATATGAGCAGCAGCTGCAGGAGGTAGAGGTTAAAGAGCCGGTGATCATGGTAGGCGGAACCTCGCTCATCGAAGGCCTGCCCAAAGCGATGGAGGAGCTATTGCAGGTCAAGGTGACCGTTCCCCCTTATGCCCAATATATCGGGGCTGTAGGCGCAGCTCTCCTGGTATCGGGGCTGCTGGAGGGCTGAGATGGACCCAATGGAGGTCTTCAAGATAGAGGTGACCGGCGGGGAGGAGTACGGAGCCAAGAAGTACCGAGAGATAATAATGGACATTCTGCAGGACCTGGGTCTGATCAGGTCCATTGGCAGGCTTTATGTCTATGTCGACATTTCAGTTCCAGTCTTCGCAGTCTACGGCCTCCTCCGTTCCGGCATACCGCCCCTTACGATCAAGGATGTGGGAGATGTGATGAAGGTCGGAGGCGGCTACCAGATCAAGATCAATGATGAAGAGCATATGGCAGACCTCCTTAAGGCTTTGTGGAAGCGATACGGGCGGGAGAGGGTGGAACAACCGGCAAGGGACATTGTGATCATTGCCTCAGATTCCTCGCCTGCCGATCTGATGGTTACGGATATGGAGGCGGAGTTTCTGCAGGATCTGACCGATGCCCTGGTCAGAGTAGTGCCAGAAGGATTTCGCAACCGTCGAAACATCATGACCAAAGACAGCTTCTTCTTCGTCGCTGCTGAGGAGTCGATCAAGCCGGAGCTGATATCAGAGATCGAAGAGAAGATCCGGGAGATGGAGAATGCTTGAGCCTGTGATGTTCACCGGAGGGTTGTACAAGCACGACCTGGTATTGGAGCTGGTGGAAGACCTGGGCGGCTACATCCTGCAGAAGAATGTTACTCAGACGGAGATCATACTTTTATTGCTGGTTCCTTCAGAGGACATGAATGCACTGGAGATCCTGAGCCGAGATCTCAGAGGAGAGCTGGTAAGGGCGCCGCTGGCGGGAACAGAGGTGGCGGTGGTCACACCCACCCTGGCCATTCATCATCTGCCCCATGTGGCCTGCGATATTGCCGAGTATCTGCGCAGGCATGGCTCCAAGACCAATATGATTGGCATGGCTCGGGGTGTGGGCAGGGAGATCGCCCAGATAAATGAGTATGAGACCGCTCTGATAAACGAGCATGATGCCGCAGTCTTCATCTTCGGCAACTTCGAAGACTGCATCAAGAAGAAAGAGGACCTCTACCGGAATATCGGCGTGCCTGTCATAATTACCGGTGGGCCGAAGATAGATCCAGAAGAGCTGCCCTATGCCTTTGGCTATGTGCCGTCCATCGGCCGGATGGCCCACAGGACCCGCAAGGCCACGGAGATTGGATCCCTGGACAATATCGTCGAGATGGTAGGACGGGCGCTGGACAAAACCCGGGAAGCAATCGCCAAGGATCCTCTGACCACCTCTCCGCCCAGGGTGATGGATGCGGTACGAGAGCAGGTTCCGGAGGTCGAGTTCTCCTATTCTCCTCTGCCAATTGCCCTCAATCTAACCGGGGTGCGGGTGAAGCTTCCTTATGCGGGCTATCGGGATAAGGTGGCAGCAGTGACCTTCGATGAGGGTGTGAAGCTGGGCGAGGTGGCCACCATCAGGCCCTCTAGGATGAAGGATTATATACTGGTGAGGATACTGCCCAGTTCGGAGACTGGATTCGTCTTCTGATTCCAGGCTATTGCGGAGCCAGGGCGAAGAGGCTACAGGGGTCTGATATCATGAGCTTTGAAGATGAGCTGGATGCCATTTTGGTCAAGGGAAAGGACAAAGCAGCCAAGGACATTTTAAAGGCGGTGGAGAGTACCTATGGCGAGGTGCCCTATATCTTTCAGTTCATGGAGGATGACTCAGAGCTGCTCATCACCAAGGTGTTGCACAATAATGCCATCTTGAGGAGTTCTAATCTGGATGCAAAGACGGTGGAGCTGATCTCGGTGGCCGTGTCTGCAGCATTGCGGTGCAGCCACTGTCTGAGGCTGCACATCCGGCTGGCCGGAAGCCTGGGGGTGCCGGATGATCAGGTTGCTGCGGCCATATTTCTCGCCGGGAACCTGGTGAACGCCAGCGTGCTTGCGACCGCGGCGCGTAATCTGGATGAGGAGCGGGAGATCTGCCGGTCCTGCGAGATAGCAAGCGAGACCTGCGAGATCAATGGAAGGGGAGAGGATTGAGCCTCTCCTTCCTTGAGCTTCATCCGGGATAATCCCATTGACTTTTTATCTCTTCTCGATATGACCTCAATCGATATGACCTCAATCGATGTGACCTCAATCGATATGACCTCAATCGATATGACCTCAATCGATATGACCTCAATCGATATGACCTCAATCGATATTACCTCAATCGATATGACCTCAATCGATGTGATATCATGACCTATGACGTCTCCAATAGTCCTGATGGCCGATCTTCCGGTGACGCGCCAGAGCCAGCCTGGTGGTGGACAGCAGAAGAACATCGCAATGCTCTGATTGTCCTGCAGCTCCGGCTGAGGAGGGATATTCTCAAGTTCATCTCCAGCGGACCGAAAAGCTCAGAGCAGATATGCCAAAGGTTTGACCTCAGCCCGGAGAAGGCAGACTATCACCTCTCTATGCTGGAGACGGCTCTGGTGATCGAAAGGTGCGGAGAGATTCTGGATATCACTCCCACCGGCATCCTCTACCTGGAAAATGTTGAAGCCAGGCGCTGATCTTATTTAGGGATACTGATTTTGCGGGATTGCTAAGGCATAGCGGGACGCACCCATCCACCGCGGTGGATCAACGTTTTTTTTTTTGAGCTTATTATATTATTAACATATTCTATTATTACTATCTATGATCCTCATATGGAGACCTTGGGTGGATTAATGGTGGATTAATAGTTATCATCGATAGTATTATGATATATGTTGAGAGGATATCTGCATAGAAAGGATCCTGAGGTCGAGAAGACATGAATAAGGATATGCTGATTAGACTATTGGCTTTGAACCTGGGCATTGCCGCTGCCAACATAGCTGTCTTCTCCTCTGGATTGCTTGCTGTGGATCTCTTTGGGTCTGCTCTGGAAAAAGCCTTTGGCAGCGCATTTCTCGTATTAAGTGGCTCGGGGCTAGTCTATGGCAACTACAAGCTCCTTTCTGAGCCGGAGAAGGCCATACCAATCGGCGCTAAAAGCACAAAAGAAGATTATGTAGAGGCGCTGAATGAACATCGGGGGCTTGAGACATTCGAGAGAAACATCGACCTCCTGCTCGATCAGATTGAACGGCTGCAGAAAAAGAATAAGACCATTCGGGATATTCTTCTGCAGATCTTCAACGCTTCTGAGATCAGCTACCAGAAGTTTGATGCGGTTATTGCAGAGGTGGAGAATATATTTTTTAAGAATATTCGCAGCATCATTAACAAATTGAATGCATTCGATGAGGAAGACTACAATTTTATCAAAAAGCAACGCAATGCAGGAGCCTTTTCTGAGGAGATTATGCAGGAAAAATTTAAGGTTTATAACGAATATATAAGATTTGTGAAGGAAGCGACTGAGGACAATGAACAGATCCTGCTTAAGCTGGATAAGCTGTTGCTGGAGATCTCAGGCTTAAACTGCATCGAGAGTGGCGAGCTGGAGCAGATGGCCGGCATGATCGAGATCGATAATCTGATCAAACAGGCAAAATATTATAAAAATTAATAATTCCTGGGAGGGAGCATAGCATGCTGGATGAGAAGAACAAGAATATGATATTAAAGATAGTGGGATTGGCAGTTGCGGTATTTCTCTTGGTTTATATTGGGACAATTTTTATGGGTGGTGGCGGAGAAAAAACACTGGACGGGATAGTCAAAGAGATCGATGTGACTGAAGTGCCGCCAACCAAAGGCCTGGTCGATATCTCAGGCATAGACATCGCTGCCACATTGCCCGATATCTCCAAATACCCACCGCAGGTTAATAGCAGCACATCCAGCTATATCGAGATATTCTCATCAACGGAAAAGGCGGGCAGCGGTACTGATGGCTGGCTGACAGAGGTGGCCAGAGACTTCAATAATGCGAAGATAATGATCGACGGCAAACAGACGTCTGTCAGGCTCAGAGGAATCGCTTCCGGCCAGGGTGCTGATTATATCACCTCAGGCGAGTATTTGCCGGATGCATATACACCCTCCAATGAACTCTGGGGAGAGATGCTCATCTCCCGGGGAGTGGATGCCAGGTTGGTGCAAAAAAGACTGGCAGGAAATGCGGCCGGAATTCTGATCACTAAATCTAAGAAAGCTGAGCTGGAAGCCAAATATGGGGCGGTCAATGTCACAACAGTAATCGATGCCGTGGCAAACAACGAGTTGCAGATGGGTTACACCAATCCCTTCGCCAGTTCAACCGGGCTGAACTTCTTGATCTCCACACTGCAGGCCATTGATGCCAGCAACCCGTTGAGCAATAAAGCAATAGCGGGATTTGATCGTTTCCAGGAGAATATTCCCGTGGTCGCTTATACCACTCTGCAAATGAGAGAAGCGGCTAAATCAGGGGTCCTGGATGCTTTTGTCCTGGAATATCAGACTTATGTCAATACGCCTGATATCAGGTCCTATGAATTTATTCCCTTTGGGGTCAGACATGACAGCCCGATTTATGCGATCGGCAAGCTATCTCCTGAGAAGACAAAAATCCTGGATGAATTCATCAAATTCTCTCAGCAGGAGAATTATCAGAACCTGGCCACTAAATATGGTTTTAACGGCCTGGATGAATACCAGTCCGAATTTGTTCCTGCCAGCGGCGATGTTCTCATCCAGGCCCAAAAGCTCTGGAAAGAAAAGAAAAATGCCAATATCTGTGCAGTCTTCGTGGCCGATGTATCGGGCAGCATGGACGGCGAGCCGCTGAATAATCTGAAGAAATCTTTGCTCGAAGGCCAAAAATACATTGGCAAGGACAATCTGATCGGCCTGGTATCATACTCTGACGATGTTTATATAAATCTGCCAATCTCCCTGTTCGATTTGAACAACAGGTCTTATTTTGTGGGTGCGGTTGGGGGATTGCAGGCCGGAGGAGCCACGTCAACCTTCGATGGGATTGCAGTGGCCATGAAGATGCTCGAAGAACAGCTGGCGCTTGATCCTAAGCTGAAGCCCAAGATCTTTGTTCTCAGCGATGGCGAGACCAACAGAGGTCATTCATTAAATGATATCAGGAAATTGGTGGAAGAATCGGGAATACCCATATACACAATAGGCTACAATGCAGATATCAATGCCCTGGAGGAGATCTCCCTTGTCAATGAGGCTGCCAGCATTAACGCTGATACTGAGGATGTTGTGTATAAGCTGGCTAATCTGTTCAATGCGGAGCTGTAAATGCTCGAGGATTCAGCTAGCATAGGAGGTGTTAAGACGGCTTTCACCATGGAAGTTCCCGATGAAGGGGCGATCAAGGACGAGGTGATAGAGCAGGTCAAGCCAGTGCCTGAAGAGGTCGCCCAGCTTCAGAAGGTAGCGGAAAGCAATGTGGCCGAGATTCTAACTCTAGATATCGATGAGTTAGCCAAAAAGAGGTACATCCTAAAGTCAGTAGAGTCTTTTGGGGCCGAGTCTATGAAAAGCTCGGCAGCCAAAAATTCCATGCTTCAGGTGACTGTGGGGGACCTGTCCAAAAACGGGGATGATGGCGGGGTAGTGGCGAAGGGTCTGATGGAACTGACCCGGGAGCTGAAAGACCTGGACCCCAGTCTGATCGATTTCACCAAGACCGGAATTCTGGGCAAGTTTTTTAATCCCGTCCGGGACTATTTTGCCCGATACCAGAGAGCAGATTCAGCGATTGCGGATATAATCGACTCCCTGGATAGAGGCAGGACAATCCTGAAAAACGACAATACGACCCTTGAGATCGAGCAGCAGTCACTGCGCGATTTAACCAGAAAGCTGATGAAAGAGGTCCAGCTGGGCGCTCTGATGGACGAATCGATCGAGAGGCAGATCGAAGAGGCCCGGGCCAGGGATGAGGACCCGGAAAAGGTCAAATTCGTCAGCGAAGAGGTCCTCTTTCCCCTCCGGCAGAGGATCATGGATCTGCAGCAGATGATCGTGGTCAATCAGCAGGGGGTAATGGCGACAGAGGTTGTGATCAGAAACAATCGGGAGCTTATGAGGGGGGTAGAACGGGCCAAGACGGTGACGATATCCGCTTTGCGGACCTCAGTGATGGTTGCCAGCGCTCTGTATAACCAGAAGATCGTCTTGAAGAAGATTCAGATGCTCAACGAGACCACCAATGATCTGATCACCAGCACCTCGCGTATGCTGAAAAACCAGGGGGCGGACATTCAGAAACAGTCGATGCAGACCAATGTATCTGCTGAGGACCTGAAGACCGCTTTTGCCGATGTCATGGAGGCGCTGGATTCGATCAACAGCTACAAGCAGGAAGCTCTGCCCAAAATGAGGGAGACGATCGAGCAGTTCCGGGAGCTGGCCGCCAAAGGCGAGGAGCAGATTCAGCAGCTGGAGAAGGGCCATAAGCTGGATCTTTAGGCCAGGCCGATGATCCTCAGAATAATAGCAGTCGGGCGCTTGCGGGAGAGCTACTGGCAGGATGCTGCCGCAGACTACATCCGCCGCCTCCGTCCTTACGCCCGTCTGGATATGGTGGAGGTGGCCATCAGCTCGAAGGAGGCTGCAACTCCTGGGGCAGAGATCAGGGCTATGGAGGCGGAAGGAGCCGCGATTCTCGATAAGCTCAAGCGCCATTCGGGTCCGGTGATAGTCCTGGACAGGACAGGAGATGCCCTTAACTCGCAGCAGCTGGCGGAAAGGCTGCAGGATTTGATCCTGGAAGGAAGATCGGAGGTGGCCTTCATCATAGGCGGCCCCCTGGGTCTGTCGCCAGCGGTATTAGACCGGGCGGATCTGCTTTTATCCTTCTCTCCGATGACCTTTCCTCATCAGCTGATGCGGGTGATCCTCCTGGAGCAGATATATCGCAGCTTCAGAATAATGCATCATGAGCCTTATCACAAGTAATCATATGATGATACGATTATCTGATGATGCAATTTTGTCGTCCTGCTTTTAGATGCCTGATTTGCTGGCAGTGATATTTCCGCTTCCTGCCAGGCTCCCGTCTTGATAGATTTTGTAGCTGCCCTCCATTCTCTCCTCGATGATGGCCAGTTCCAGCCTGTAATCCCTGTCCTGCTCCACCTGCTTCACGTTCAGACTGATAGAATCATTGGAAGCGATGTGACCGGTGGCAGTCACCGGGATATCTGTGCCTTTCTTGAGAACATTGCCATAGCCCTGCAGCCTGTCGTTGGTCTGAATCAGGATCAGATCCAGTGCTTCCTGTGTATTCTGCCCATCGATCACTGTATTGAGAATTACCTTCCAATCTCCCTTCAGATCTACAACCGGCTCCTTTATTTCTGGCTCATTTATGACCGGCTCAGTTGGCACGGCATCTTCTTTTGGTGCTTTGGCTGTTTCATTTGATGCCGCATCCATTTGGCTTGCGTTCACATCGGCTTGATCATTAGCATCTTCTTTGGATTTGCTATCGGGATTCAGCGCTGTAGCATGGCCAGTTGAGGACCTCACAGCATTTTCGTACTCTGCGTCGTAATGATACTCGGTGTTGCCCCTGATTATCCATGTTCCGCAGCTTGCCCAGGCCGGGCTGGTCAAGAGAGCTGCGATCAGCACCAGACATATTATTGGATGGATCTTCAATATCTCGAACTCCTTTTGGTCTTGATTTTGCCTTGATGATTCTTGAGCGGAAGAGTGATGAGGTCAAAATCAACCTCTCAGCTGGAGAGTCTGCTGGCGGTGGCATTTCCTCTCCCTACCAGCTTCTCGCTCTCATATAGCTCACAGATGCCTTTTAAACCGCCTTCGATGAAGGCCAGGTCCAGCTGATATTCCTTCTTTTGCTCGACCAGTGACACGATCAGGCTGACGGAATCATCGGATATGGAGCCGGTAGCCGTTGCCGGTAGATCTGCTCCCTCATCGAGAATGGTGCCATAGCCCTGCAGCCGATCAACCGTCTGGATGAGGATCAAATCCAGAGCATTTTGCTTATCCTGCCCGTCTATCTTCATCTCGAGCAATACTCTCCATTCTCCTCCCAGGTCTGCAATGTTTTCCTCTTTTGGAGCGGCATTCTCCTTTATTTCGGCCTCTTTCTGGATTGCCCTCTCATCTGGTTTTTCGTTTTGCGCCTTTTCATTTGCCGCATCTTTCTCGCTTGATTCTTTGATTGTGCCGTCAGGATTGAGGGTAGCAGCAGCGCCCGTAGAGGATGCTACCGCCTGATCGAAGTCCGGGTCGGAGAGATAATCAGTATCATCCCTGATCACCCATCTGCCGCAGCCCGCCCAGGCCGGGCTAGCCAAGAGGGCAATGACCAGGGCCAGGCATAGAACTGAATGAATCTTCAATATCTCGTGCTCCTTAGTTCCTGATGCTTATCTATTGGTTCTTCAGCAGTTGAGAACGGTGCAGGATCAGCCCCTCAGCTGGAGAATCTGCTGGCAGTGGCATTCCCCGTTGCCATCAGTTCGTCGCCAGAATATATCTCATAGCTGCCTGAAATGGTCCTGTCCGCCTTCTCCAGATACAGGCTCACGCTCTTGTCGATATCATTTCCAAATTCGTCAATCACCGCGTTTGACTGAATTCTCAGAGAGCTTGAGGTGACTGTACCCTTAAAGGTCTGAGGGATCTTGGTATTCCTCTCGATCAAGCTTCCCATTCCCACGATGCTTTCTCCAGTCTGAATGAGATTAGCGTCCAGAGTGCATCCCGAGCCAATTAGGTCAACAGTCCATTTTCCGCCAACATCCATGGCATCTGATGCTGCCGCGGAAGTATCTTGCATGCTCATGATGGCCCCATCCGACAGGCTGCCTGCGCCATCAGCGCTCCCACTCTCATCCGGGGCGAGCTTTGGCTTGCTTATATCGATATTAGCGGTCTTGCCCCCTGGATAGGGATTCAAATCGCTTGAGGCTGCGCTCGACTTGCTGGTAGAGGCTTCTCCTACTTCATTATCCGCGGTCTTCCCCCCGGGATGTGGATTCAATCCGGATGATGTTGATTTTTCCGTGCTGGCCGCGGCATCTGCCACCTGCTCCTCAGAGGTGGGGGCGTAAATGGTATAATTCTGTGTTTTTATGTTCTCAGCCTCCCCTGCACCCAGGCGCTTGACCCATACCTGGACCTGATTTTCTCCTATATCCTCTTCTGAGGTATTCCAGGTCCAGCTATTCTCGGCAATCCATCCGGTCTTCTCAAAAATTTCGCCGTTGGTTGCAGGTCCCTTCAGGAAGAAATCATAGACCAAATCTTCATCATTCGGATTTGTCGTGTTTGCCGTCCAGACGATTACCGATCCTGCCACCTGCGGGCTGATCTTATCGGGGTCCAAGCTCTGTAAGGTCAAATTCCCTTTTGTCTGCTCAACTGAGGAGCCTAAGGGCATAGCTGCTCCTGCCTCACTGGATATAGTTGAGGCGGGAGACACTCCTCCCGAGGTCGGCAAATTCTGGTTCTTGCTCACATAAAAGTCAGTATCTCCTGATGTGTCTCCCAGGGGATTTACTCCGCATCCATCTGCAGACGCAGTATTCGTCAGGGAAAAAATCTGCGCTGTTATGCACAAGAGCATAGCTACAGAGATAAACAGTATCTTGAACAACATTTTTTCCTATCCTCCGCCATTCTCAGCATGCTTCGGGTTTCAACGTTTTAAAGTTTCCCCTCAGACGTCATTCGACGAAGGCGATCCTTCTGATATTGGGCATCTTGGTCCCTCGATAGCTTTATCAATCATTAAAGTTCTTATGGCCGGAGACGGCTTGTGCGCCGTTGGGTGATTGAGCATGAATGTGTGGGATCGATTTATCGGGTAGAATACGATTTCTAGATACTACCTTACGTGACGGTGAACAGACTCCAGGCGTATCCTTGGGCATGGACGAGAAGCTTGCCATCGCTCAAGGGCTTGATTCTCTGGGGGTGGATGTCATTGAAGCCGGGTCGGCAATGACCTCTGAAGGAGAACGCCTGGCAATAAAGAAGATTGCAGATTCGGGCTTCAAAGCCGAGATATGCAGCTATGTTAGGGCTTTAACCGCGGATATCGATACCGCTCTCGCCTGTGATGTGGACTCAGTCCATCTGGTCGTTCCGGTGTCTGACCTTCACATCCAGATCAAGCTGAAGGCCGACCGGGAGTCGGTGGTGCGCATGGCCGTGGATGTGACGGAGTATGCCAAGGATCACGGCTTGATCGTGGAGCTGAGCGGCGAGGATGCCAGTCGCGCGGACCAGGATTTTCTGGCAGGCCTTTACACAGCCGGAATCGAAGCGGGCGCGGACAGGCTGGCCTTTTGCGATACTGTGGGCGTGTTGGTTCCGGAGGTGGCAGCGGACATATTCTCCCGCCTCTCCCGGCTGGAGGCGCCCATCAGCATACACTGCCATAACGACTTTGGCATGGCCACCGCCAATACAGTTGCTGCCCTTCGCGCCGGAGCCTCTCAGGCCCATGTGACCGTAAATGGAATAGGAGAACGGGCGGGAAACGCGAGCCTGGAAGAGGTGGTGATGGCCCTGGAGTCCCTATATCAGATCGATACTGGGATCAGATGCAAGGACATCTACCAGCTCTCAAGGACGGTCTCGCAGATGACCGGCCTTCTGGTGGCCCCAAATAAGGCTATAGTGGGCGAGAACGCCTTTACCCATGAGGCAGGAATCCATGTGCACGGTCTTCTGGCTGACACCAAGACCTATGAGCCCATGCAGCCGGAGAATGTGGGTAGAAAGAGGCGGATAGTGTTGGGCAAGCATGCCGGTCGGGCCTCAGTTGAGCTGGCTATGCGCGAGTTTGGCCTGTCTGTCACATCCCAGCAATTGAACCAGATAGTGACAAGGGTAAAGGAGCTGGGCGACAAGGGCAAACGCGTCTCGGACGTGGATTTGCAGAGCATAGCGGATACCGTGCTCTCCATCCAGATGGAGCCGAAGGTGAAGCTGGAAGAGCTGACTGTGGTTGCCGGCAATACCGTAACCCCCACAGCGTCGGTTAAGATCCTTCTCGCCGGAAATGAGAGGCTGGAAGCGGGAGTGGGCGTAGGCCCTGTGGATGCGGCCATCAATGCCATAAGAAGGGCTATATCAGGCGTGGCTGATGTTCGCCTCGATGAGTATCATGTGGATGCTGTAACTGGCGGGACCAATGCCCTAGTAGAAGTGTGGGTGACAATGGCAATGGCAGATCGGAAGATTACAGCTCGAGGAGCTGGCGCAGATATTATCATGGCATCAGTGGAAGCGGTGATTAATGGCATCAACCGTCTGATGCGGCTGGAAGAGGAGGAGATAGCTAGATGTCGAAAGGCATAGCCCGAACGGGCACAGATAAAAATCGAGATACGCCCCATAAGATGACCGGCGCCCAGGCGGTGCTGGAAAGCCTGAAAAGAGAAGGAGTGGATGTAGTATTCGGGCTTCCTGGTGGGGTACTCTTACCTCTTTACGATGCCATATACAAATCAGACATCCGCCATATTCTGGTGCGCCATGAGCAGGGTGCAGCCCATATGGCAGACGGCTATGCCAGGGCTACGGGCAAGGTGGGAGTATGCATCGCCACCTCCGGGCCGGGAGCCACGAACCTGGTTACCGGCATCGCGAACGCCTACATGGACTCGGTGCCCATGGTGGCCATTACCGGTCAGGTGAACACCTGGCTGATAGGAAAGGACGCCTTCCAGGAGGCGGATATTACCGGCATCACTCTGCCCATTACCAAGCATAATTATCTGATCCGCAGCGCAAAGGAGATTCCTGGGGTATTCAGGGAGGCCTTCTACATCGCCCGCACCGGTCGGCCTGGTCCAGTTCTGATCGATCTCCCCAGGGATGTGACTGTGGATGAGCTGGTCTTCACCTGGCCGGATGTGGACCTGCCGGGATATCATCCCTCCTTCAAGGCTCATGAGATGCAGATCAAGAAGGCGGCGAAGGCTTTAATGGAGGCTGAAAGGCCGGTCATCTATGCCGGTGGCGGTGTGAGGTACGCCTCTGCTCATAAGGAGCTCTTTGAGCTGGCGAGAAAGGTCAATGCTCCGGTGACCACCACCCTCATGGGCGTGGGCTGCTTCCCCGAGGACCATCCGCTCTCTTTGGGAATGCTGGGAATGCACGGTACTAAATATGCCAACTATGCCATCCAGGAGTCGGATCTGCTAATGGCCATAGGAGCCAGGTTTGATGATCGGGTCACGGGCAAGATCTCCAGCTTCGCTCCCCATGCCAGGATCGTTCATATCGATGTCGATCCGGCAGAGGTGGGAAAGAACGTGCGAGTGGACATACCGGTGGTGGGGGATGCGCGCAATGCCCTGCAGGGGCTGCTTAAAGAGGTCTCGCCCAAACCTAAAGGCCCCTGGCTGGAAAAGATCGATGGCTGGAAGAAGGATCATCCCATGCGCTATATTCCGGACATGAACCTGATCAAGCCTCAGTATGTGATCGAGAAGCTCTGCGAGCTGGCCCCCGATGCCATCATCACCACAGAGGTCGGACAGAACCAGATGTGGGCAGCGCAATTCTTTGTGCATAAGGATCCGCAGAGGTTCATATCCTCCGGCGGCCTGGGGACGATGGGGTACGGATTCCCGGCGGCCATCGGCGCCAAGATGGGCCGGCCTGAGTGCACGGTCATCGATGTCGCCGGGGACGGCAGCTTCCTGATGAACAGCCAGGAGCTGGCAACGGCAGTGGTCAACGACATCCCGGTCAAAGTGGCGGTGCTGAACAACGGCTGTCTGGGAATGGTGCGGCAGTGGCAGGAGCTGTTCTTTGAGAAGAGGTACTCGGCCACTATTCTTGGCCGGACCAGTCCGGATTTCGTTAAGCTTGCCGAGGCCTATGGAGCGGTGGGGTTGAGGGCCACAAAGCCCTCTGAGGTCGAGGATGTGATTCGCAGCGCTCTGGCAACAGATCGGCCCTGCGTGATGGATTTCATCGTCAATCCGGCAGAGAAGGTCTCGCCTATGGTCCCGGCGGGAGCTACTTTGAGCGAGATACTGGAGCTGGAGTGGTGCGACGAGGCTCAGTGCGGTCACCTGGAGAGGATTTATGCCGAGGAGAGGAAAGGAGTTCTGGGCGAGGAGGGCTACTAGATGAAGCATATCATCGCCGTCATTGTGGAGAACAAGTCCGGGGTGCTCACCCGCATCGCCGGCCTCTTCAGCCGCCGGTCTTTTAATATCGATAGCCTCTCTGTAGGGGCTACCGACAATCCGGATTATTCCCGCATGACCATCTCCGTTCAGGGGGACAGGGATGTCCTGGAGCAGGTGATAAAGCAGCTGTCCAAGCTGATCAATGTCATCCGGGTGAGCGAGCTGGACCCGGTCGAATCCCTGGAAAGGGAGCTGGCCATCATCAAGGTGAGCGTGGACCGGGAGAGCAGAAGCGAGGTCATGCAGATCGTGAACATCTTCCGGGCCAAGATCATCGATGTCTCCCAGAGGTCGATGATCATCGAGGTCACGGGAGACGAGGAGAAGGTCGAGGCCATAATTCAGCTTCTGCGCCAGTTCGGCATAAAGGAGCTGGCCCGCACCGGAAAGGTCTCGATGGTTAGAGGCACGAGGGTCATCAAGGTTTAATTTTTAATTTAGGAGGAATAAAAATTGGTGAAGATATACCATGATCAGGATGCAGACTTGAAGGCATTGTCGGACAAGACCATCGCCATAGTGGGATGGGGAAATCAGGGGCACGCCCAGGGAGAGAACCTGAAGGACTCCGGCCTGAACGTGATAGCGGCCGATATTCCCGGATCCCGGGCCTGGAAGAGGGCGGAGGCGGACGGAGTGAAGGCCATGAGCGTTGCCGATGCGGCACGAGCGGCTGACTACATTCAGATCCTCCTGCCGGATGAGTATCAGGGCAAGATCTACCGGGACGAGATCGCTCCAAACCTTGAGGAGGGCAACGTCCTTGGATTCAGCCACGGCTTTAATATCCGCTACTTCCAGATCGTTCCGCCTGAGAACGTTGATGTGGTCATGGTAGCTCCCAAGGGTCCTGGCGACCTGGTGCGCCGGACCTACCAGGAGGGCAAGGGGGTTCCGTGCCTGGTGGCAGTGGAGCAGGACCACTCCGGCGAGGCCAAAAGGAAGGCTCTAGCCTATGCCAAGGGCATTGGCGGCACCCGGGCTGGGGTAATCGAGACCACCTTCACTGAGGAGACGGAGACCGATCTCTTCGGGGAGCAGGTGGACCTGTGCGGCGGGGTGACGGAGATGATCAAGGCGGCCTTCGAGACCCTGGTGGATGCAGGATACCAGCCTGAGATCGCCTATTTCGAGGCCTGTCACGAGCTGAAGCTGATTGTGGATCTGATCTACGAGGGCGGATTCATGCGCATGTGGAACAATGTATCCAACACCGCTGAATACGGGGGCATGACCCGGGGCCACAGGATAATCAATGAGCAGTCTCGTGAGGAGATGCTGGACATCTTGGCGGAGATCCAGTCAGGCGAGTTCGCCCGAGAGTGGATCCTGGAGAGCCAGGCCGGCCTTCCGGTGAAAAAGTCCCTGGAAAAGATGGAGTCCGAGCACCCCATCGAAGAGGTTGGTGCCCAGCTGCGGGCCATGATGCCCTGGCTGGAGAAGAAATAGGTGCAAGAGCAGAAGTAAGCTTTATATCATGGCAGGTTGTAGCATGTTGCGGACGGGCGCGGGTGCCCCGTGCTCGGACGCAGTGCCATGATCTATGGCCTCGAGATAAACGATTATCAAAAAAGCCAAAAGAACTACATCACAGGAGGGAGGAGCAGTTTCAGAAGCGCGGCCACCTGGCCGCGTTTCGGAAGCTGTATTTTATTCATTTCAGCAGCAATTTCATAAATTCAAATGGGATTGCCTCTGGATGGGCTGCATTGCCTATACATCATACAACCAGTTCCTCCACCGCTTCCTGCCTTTTGCTCCATAAAATCGGATAGACCTCGTAGCTGTTGAGAGCGTCCATGACCGAAGAGGAGACCAGCCTTTCCGAATCATTGGGCAGGGCATAAGCTCTGGAGTCAGAGGCCCGCACCTCTCTGGTATCGATCCAGGCAAAAGCCGTCGCCCCTGCCTCATCCCTGCTCGGGCGGTTTATCGCCTGGAGAATCCTTTCCGGTCGCTTCTTTGACTTGGGGATCACAAAGTCGAATAGGTGGTCGTAGCCGCTTTTGCCCGTAAATTTCACATTTGGAGTATAACGGATCCCATTTTCATCCAGCCAGGCAACGACATCCTCTAGAAATAGGCTCGATACCATTGGCGAAGCCAGATAAAATAGATCATTTACCGCCAGCATGGCTTGAACAAGGTTATGCTTGCGCAGAGGGAAGTCGTCTTTGGATGCTCTGACCAGTTAAAGATCAGGCTACTGCGATAACGGTTATAACCACTAAATTGATCTATGAGGAGTACGGCCGTGAAGTTGAAAGATCATTTGAATCAGGATGATAAATCTCGATTCAAAAGGAAATGCGCAGGTCAGGGGACGGCCTGACTGCAGTTGGTTTATCTTAAATTGGGATTGGCTGCTATAAAAGCCAATCGACTTCAGAATCTCCTGTCTCATACCGTTCAGAATCCATATCCATAGCCTGGTAGAATGCCGCTTCCGCCTCCTGATATCTGCCCAAAAAGGTTAGCGCCTCAGCCTTTATGCTCAGTGCATCGAGGTTATCGGGCTGTATTGAAAGCGCCCGGTCCAGAGCAAAAAGCGCCTCCTCTGTCCGTCCCATCTCCAATAGGAGGATGCCCCTGTCCAGCCAGGCCTGCCCGTAGCCAGGATCTATCTCAACTGCTTTATCTGAGGCCTTCAGGGCTTCATCATGATCTTTTAGACCAGAATATGCGAGAGCTCTTCCCCGCCAGGCCTCGGCATCATCCGGATCCAGATCCAGAGCCCTCTGGAACGCCTGCAGCGACTGATCGTATATGCCATCCAATTCAGTAGTATTGCTCCCTACGGTGCCGTTTTCTGCTTCACTGCTTTCTGCTATGCTTTTCTCTGCTATGTTGATAAGGGAGAAGCCCTTGATCTTCCAGGCCTTGAGATTCTCTGGGTGGCTCTTTATAGTACTGTCCAGAATGCTTATGGCCCCATCAAACCTCTCCAGCTTCACAAGAAGGAGGATCTTCTTATTTGTGGCATTTAAAGTGGCATTAATATCGCCAGGCCTTGTGGCTATCGCCTGGTCGTAGATCTGGAGGGCCTTCTCAAAGCTCTCGTTGGCCTGAGAGAATGAGCCCTTCCACATCTGCTTGTATCCCTCTTTAATCCAATGATCTGCATCTTCTTCCATAGTACTGGCCGATGCAGATATGCAAAGACAGGCAAATGCTGCCAGGAGAAGGACAATACCCGTGCAACTGCGCACTCTGTGCTCATCCTCCAATTGCTTAGACCTCGTAAGTCTCATTTCCTCATCCTCATGCATTGGGATTATATCAGATCGAATTTGGCGAAGGGCGGATGATACAATCGGGAATGTCTTCCCTGTCACCGCCACCTTTGTCGTATTCGTTAACGCTATTTGACGTAGTCGGTGTATCTCATTAACTTTGCGCTGGCCAGGGGTTCGTCATCTAGGAAAAGAGAGCATCCCGTAGCCGAACATGGCAAAATACAGCAGCACAGAATGCAGTCCAATAGAAAAGTCTATAAATGTTTGGTTTATTATATTTCATCCTATGCTCAACATTCTGCAGCTATCTGAGAGCCAGATCTACGTAGAGAGCGAGCGCTGGCAGTGCAGCTTCGGCCATGGAAGGCCCGTCAAGCTTGGCCTGGTACTGGAGGCTGTAGACCTTGATGAAGAGGATGATAACGGCTTTTCAATCGTCATCGATGCCAGCCTGCTGCCCCAGCTGGAGTGCCTGGACGGGGAGATATTGGAGGAGGCGAGGGCCGAGGGCCTGGAGGCGAAAGAGGAGCAGATACTCTATGCCTACGAGTCTTATGGTGGAGTGCCGGTGAACATAGATGCTGTCCAGCCTCCCAAGGCCTCATGCGGATTCTCCAGCTTCGTGGCGGACAGCACGATCAGGAGCACGGAGATAGCTGGCACGGGCGAGTCGATGGAGACCCGCCATTTTCAGAATGTGGATGAGGCCATGTCCTTTGCTCGCGACTTCTATGCGGTTTATGCTCCTGTCATCTTTGGATTCATCGATATGGTGCTCGACCATCCCCTCCGATCGGGAGGCACGGGCTGGGACAGAATCAGCCGGATGGCGAGAAGATAAGGGCGGTATATTATGAGGTTTTGCTGCCTGTTCTTTCATTTGCCTGCTTGAGATCTACTTAATTTTTGATATAATCTCTCTCGATAATCATCAGCCAGTTCTGAGACTCTGTCTCCTAATGGCATCTCCAGATTGAAGTTCTCCTCCAGCCGCCCGATTCCTTCCTCGATATAGGTAATCCAGATCTTTTGCTCCACCTCCCCGGCTCTGCGGTACTGCGCCTCTATTTCCTGGTAGACTTCATCAAAGTCCAGGACTGTAGAGAAAAGGACGGCGCAGTCTCTTCCATCACCTGGACGGTTGGCGATCAGCTTCATGACGAATATATCTTCTGGGGATGCATCCCTGATCTCCAGCAATCCAAAGGATCTTGACTTGATGGCCCTATGCCATATCGATTCCGAGAGGCCGAAGTCGTAAGAGATCCTATTGGCAAAGATATCAAGATTGTGACCGCCTTTAACTGCCAGCCTGTTGATTCCCAGTCGCTCATGCCTTTTCTGAGGGCCGATTATCTGGAAGCCCAAGGCACTGGCCGAGGCAATCATTGTCTCCATGTCCCCCACAGTCCTGCAGACAATATCGATATCCTTGGTGGAGTCCTTCAGCCCCTGTTCCAGCATCGCAGCTCCACCTATGAGCAGAGCCTCTATCTTATGCTCCAGGACGCGCCCGAGCTGTGCGAATAGCTCATCTACCTCCTCTTTTCTGGAGATGCGATTAGATGTGGATATCATAGAGCTCCGCCTTTTCATTGATATCTTCCAGAGTCGGATAACCGCTAATCATCTTGCCCTGCAACACTGCTTTTAGATCCTTCATCATGGGATGCTCTACAGCTTCTAATTTTTCCCTGTTCTTCAGATAGAATAATATGCAAAAAAGTCTTCCGGAAAACTCTGCTGCCGAGTCCAGGGAATGGATGAAAGTCTCCTGGATTGACAGCTCTCTTTTAGGCAGGGTGTAGTAATTGTCCCTCAGGCCCAGTTCGATTCCATTGTCTGCATAAGCAGAAAAGGAGGTTGGTGTGGCATCCTGCGTTCGCATGCTCTTGAAGAGCACACTGTCCCTGTAGCTCTTGATGAGCAATGCCTCCCTGGGGACAAGACTCAAGGCCTGATATTCTCTGAGGGCAGCCACAAAGCCCTCGATCTCGGGCCAAAGGATCCTGTTTAAGGAGTAGAGACAGGCTCTGTTCTTTTTGGTTCGCTTCACTGCTCCCAGGCGGAGGAGGCCTTTTAAATAGCGGTAGATAGTCTTTTTCGGGATGCCTGTCTCTTTCTCCAGCGCCGCTGCGCTTTGTTCGTTTTCCATCCAGGAGAGCAGATCAATTCTTCTTTCGGCGAGCAATAGCGAGAAGGGCGAGGCCCGGTGAGAGAAGTAGAGCCCTTTGAAGGCCTCAGCGGCAGAAGTCCTGGCTAAAGCTATCTCGCCGCTTTTTCGCTCCAAAAGACCCTTATTCACCAGAGAGGTGACTATTCGGGAAACGGTTTCTGAGCGAAGGCTCAATGCAGCGGATAGGCTCGCTGGATGCAGGGCATGCTCTGCTCCGGCGACAAGCACAAGGGCCTGGATCTCACTTTTGCTAAGCCTCATAATCTCATTAAATGACAATCATTTATATAAGCATGATGTTTTATGAGAATTATGCACTATGGTATTTTATGAGCAATTATTGGAAGGGCAATCCTCATAACAGTGACTGCAAGTGGGAGTATTTGGTTGATGGGATGATCGAAGTAATAGGAAAAGCTGCTTTAACCATGATATGCTAACAGAACGCAAACCATTGTGAATATGAGAATGTGAGATGTATCTGAGAATGAGGTTTTGAAAATGTCAGCAAAATTGATGGAGTACTTCAACCGGCAGCCCAGGATTGGCATTCTTGGCACTGCAAGCAAGGATGGAATGGTGGATGTGGCAGTTATGGGCTCGCTTCAGATGATCGATGAGAAGACGATCACCGCGGCGTTTGCTCGGGGTCGCACATTTGCCAACCTGCAGGAGAACCCAAATGCGGTCTATATGATAATGAATCAGGGCTCGGAGATCCTTGATTGGAAGGGGATTCGGGTCTATCTGCGGATGAGAGAGTATGTCACGTCCGGGCCGCAGCTGGAGAGCTACAAGAGCCAGGTGGCCAAGGTCGTTGGCGAGCAGGCGGCGGAGATGGTCCATGTGATGGTCACATTCGATCTGACGGAGGTCCGGCCTCTGATAGACGCCGGCCAGGGCTGGGAGAAGTCCATCTGATCTATTCAGACACATTCGCCCCCCGCACTCCACACCCATATCTCCCTGCAGGGTAAGATCCAGATGATCCGAAAGATGCCGGGCAGGCCCGACCATCTTTCCGGAAGGAAGCGCTGGATGTGGATCTTCGACTCGTATTATAAGGGCACAGTGGAGCTATGGGGCAGAGAAAACGGCCCGATAAAGGTCAGCCTTCCTTTTCCCAATTCATTTTATATGCACCTGAGAGATCCTCCCGCCTACAGGGAGATGCTCGCAGCACTAGAGAGCCTCTACCGGGTGGAGGAGTGCGATTTCAAGACCATCTTCGGCCCTCTGGAGGGCTACAGGATCTTTGCCGGCCGCAAGGTGGCGGAGAAGATCGAGATCCAGACCCGCTACTCTGCCCAGCTTTACAATGTGGACATAAGGCATGATCAGTGCTACCTTGCCGAGCACGACCTCTTCCCCTGCGGGGAGAGCGAAGAATCTCGTTTCTCTCCGGATTTCGCAGTCCCCCTGACCCGTCTGGAGATGGAGGTAAAAGCAGTGGGCGCAGGAGGAGCAGGGGGCGATCCCCTCCGGTCCGGGGCGGAGATCTCCTCCATCCAGATCTGCAGGGACAGAAATCGAAGTCTGAACGGACCGGAGAGGACGGTCATTGCCGACCTGATGGAGCTGATCAGCTCCTACAACCCGGACCTGATCCTCTTTCCCTATGCCGACAGCTGGGTTCCGGCAATGGTCCGCAAGGCGGAAAGGTACGGGCTTGAGCCGGCCTTCAGCCGCAGCGGCTGGTTCAAATCGATGGCCTCCAAATCCTACTGGAGCTATGGCCGGGCCAACCACAAAGAGGGCGCACTCATTCCTGAGGGGCGGGTGCTCATAGACACTGCCAAAAGCTTCGTCTATCGGGAAGGTGGGCTGAAGGGAGTGCTGATGGCCTCCAGGCTCTCCGGCCTCTCTCCGAACCTCACCTCTCGCTTCACCCCCGGCACTCTGATCTCCAGCTATGAGGTCTTTGAGGCCATGCGCCGGGGGATGGTCGTCCCATTCCGGAAGAGCGATGCGGAGAGCGCAAGGAAGATCACCGATCTGAAGGCCTGTGACCGGGGTGGTATGATGTTTCAGCCCGATCCCGGGGTTTATGAACAGGTCCACCAGATCGATTTTACCTCACTATATCCGTCCATCATCGTGAAGTACAATCTCTCCCCGGAGAGCCTGGATCATCCGGAGGTGAAGGGCTTTCTCGCAACAGTGATCACTTCGTTGCTCAACCTTCGAATTGAGACCAAGAGGCGGAAGAAGACCAACCCCGAGTACAGAGGAATCGACTCGGTGCTGAAGTGGATGCTGGTGACCTGCTTTGGCTATACCGGATATCGAAATGCCAAGTTCGGCCAGATCCAGGTGCACGAGAGGATCACCGCCATCTCCCGGGAGCTGCTCATGGATATCAAGGAGCTGGCTGAGGATATGGATTTCGAGGTCCTGCACGGCATTGTGGACTGCCTCTGGGTCCGGGGCGGGCCTATTTCGATTTACAAGGAGGCGGTGGAGCAGATGACCGGCATTCTCACCGAGGTGGACAGCTTTGACTGGATAGCCTTCCTGCCCATGGCCGACGGCTCAGGGTCGTATACCCGCTACTTCGGCCGGCTGGATAAGGGCAGGATGAAGGTTCGGGGAGTGGCTGCTCGGAGAGGAGACACCCCACGCTATTTGCAAAGAATGCAGATGGATCTGTTCGAGCTTCTGGCAGGGGCAGCGAACAGGGAGGAGCTCCGTCTCTGCAAGCCCCGGGCAGAGGAGGTCCGCAGAAGGTACGAACGGGATCTCATGGATGCCAGTGTCGCGGTCCGGGAGCTGGCCGTACGTCGCCGGCTGAGCAGGACAAATTACAGCCGCCGCTGTGCTGAGGCCTCTGCTGTTCAGGCCCTCAAGATCGCCGGACGTCATCCTGCTCCTGGGATGGAGGTCGGATATGTGGTGACGGATGCCGGATGCTGGGAGGTCGATTTGGAGGAGGAGGCATCGGAGTATGATGCAGAATACTACGGCAAGCTTCTGGAGAAGGCCTGGGAGGAGGTGGCCTTTGTCTTCAGAGCGTAGACAGATTGCCTGAACCTCAGATAGGCTGGAAAAGGAGGGTTTCGCTCTTGCTGCTGCTCATGCTCATGTTGCGCTCGATGGCTGCGCCAAGCTCATTCATTCTGATCGGCTTATTGATGAAGTCGTCCACCCCGGCGCTAAAGCATTGCTCGCGGCAGAACTCCGGATCAAAAGAGGTGATGGCTATTATCTTGGGACCCTGTTGCCAGCGGCTGCGGATGTGTTTGGTGGCCTCGATACCATCCATCTTTGGCATCTGGATATCCATGAGCACCAGATCGCAAGACTGATTTTCCAGGGCCCGCAAGACCTCCTGACCATTTGCCGCCAGGTCCGTCCGGTGGCCAAGTCTCTGCAGCATGAGTTGAGCTACCTTCTGGTTCACTGGATTATCCTCGGCGATGAGGATGTTCAGGGTGGATCTGATTGTCATTCTGCCGGGAAGATGACCCTGTTCCTATAAGAATTTCTTTTATAGAAATTTGATGTTCACTGTCGCGGGTCGTAGAAGCACCCTCTATGGCATCCCTAGTCTTGCTTTTATTGCCTGAATATCCCTCTCCATTCTGACGAGCCTATCTTCTCGCAGACTCTCTGCCGTCTCTGCAGTGTGGCCTTTTATCTCCTGTATTATCGGGATTGCTTTTACAATCTGTCCTGCGGTAAGAATTAAGGCAAAGTCAACCATTCGAGGAACAAACCCTTCGAAATCCTTGATAATTACATCCGATACTTCTGCGTCATCAGGACGCTTTGTCTGTGCAAAGGTACTGAAAGCATCGAGTGGACCCTTAGATCCTTCTATGATCACCCACACCTCTTGCTGGCCATTCTTGCCTAGCTGGTTTTGGGCAGCAAAACCATTTACTCCCATAAACATGGCCTGGTTCATCAGAAAGTACCTGTAGCCAACTCCATGCACCTTAGGGCCGATGATCTCAATTTTCCTTTTCATCCATCCCACTTCTCATCGTACAAAGATAATGATTACCCTATATATACATAGGCAAATAGCAGCAAATGGCCCCTATATCTCTCATGTTATCGATTTTCTTGATTATCATTCTTTCTCTCCTTTTCTCGTCTCAGCCAGATCCTTGATTATTTGGATGAACTCGTGTACCAAGGATTTGCTCATCTTCAGTTCCAAGGCGATATTTTCTGCAGGAGTCCCATCGCCATGAAGCTTTAGAAATTTTTATATCTTTTGATGCACTATCACATGATTCTTCGTGTGGACATATCTTCCTCACAATCGAAATACAATCGCAAGGAATTAATCGGATGGCAATAACTCTCATTTGAGGGGAAAGGATGCCATCCATGAGAATTCTGTCCTGGAATGTGAACGGCTTGAGAGCCATCTATAAGAAGGGCTTTGTGGACTGGCTTATGATAGATCGCCCAGATGTGCTCTGCCTCCAGGAGATCAAGGCGACAGAGGATCAGATTCCAAAAGAGCTCAATGGCCTTCCCGGATACATATCGTTTTTCAGTCCAGGCGCCAGAAAGGGGCGGGATGGAGTGGCCCTTTTCACTAAGATCAAAACCCTGAGCCTGGAGTACTCATTGGGCCTGCCTGGCTTTGATGATGAGCAGAGGGCGATTGTTGCCGACTATGGGGATTTTCTGCTATTCAATGTCTACTTCCCCAACGGCAAGGCCTCAAAGGAGAGGTTGAGCTATAAGATGAGGTTCTATGATCTGTTCCTCGATCTCATGGACCGGCTTGTGGCCGAGGGCAGAGATATTGTGATCTGCGGCGATGTTAACACCGCCCATAAGGAGATCGATCTCGCCCGGCCCAAGCCGAATGAGAAGATATCAGGATTCCTTCCGGAGGAGAGGGCCTGGATCGACCGATTGATAGAGCACGGCTTCCTGGACACCTTCCGCCTCTTTCATCCTGAAGGGGAAAAATACTCCTTCTGGGATATGAAAACCAGGGCTCGCGAGCGCAATGTTGGCTGGAGGATCGACTACTTCTTCGTCTCTTTAAGCATGCGGGATCGGGTGAAATCGGCTTTTATCCTCGATGATGTCTATGGCTCCGACCACTGCCCGGTGGGAATCGAGATCGAGTTATGAAGAATTCAAGGAAAAAGGTTTTATTGCTTGTTGCCAAATGGACTTCCAGGCTTTATTAAAGGAGGGATAATGATTTGAGGACTGCCAGGCAGATTCCCTGGTACCTTATCGCATCCATTCTGATCTCTTTATCAGCGATTGCTCTGGCTAATCTTTTTGCTCCACCGCTGAAAGAGGCCGGCTCATATCTTGCTTTAGCTCTGGTGATACTGATACCCGGCTACCTTGCAGTCATCTCCCTCTTCCCTGCCGCCGGTGACCTGGATTTGAATAGACGCTTTCTTCTCTCTCTGGTGGCCTCTCTGTTATTGGCAGGGCTCATCAGTCTGATTCTGTATCTTACCCCCAGGGGGCTCCAGGCTGCATCCCTGGCCACTATTCTCTCTTTTCTTGTGCTATTTCTTGCCGCCCTATCCTATCTCCGCTGGTCGGCTCTGCCTCGCAACAAGAGGTTTGTGATCGGAGCGAAGAGGAGCTATCGCAGTCGCAGGACGTCTGGCCGCACCTCATCAGGCTTCGTCTCCTCCCGGGGCCCTCTTCTGATCGCCCTGGCCGCAGTCCTCGTTCTGGCTGGCCTGGCCCTGGCCTTTTATCATTATCAACCTGGCATGAATTTCTTATCCTCTCCCAAGGGCTATACCGATCTGGAGGTCACCTGGCCGAAAAGCGAGCTTGGCGATTCATCCGAAGGGCAATACACGACTCTTACCGCTGGCCGCGACCTGGAAGCGCGGGCGAGGGTCGACAACCATGAAGGTATTCCAGTCAATTACTCCCTCCGGCTGGCCTTTGACAATTCCACCATCTTCGTCAAAGGCCTGCGTCTGGCTGATAATGAGACCTGGGAGAGCATGCTGGGCTTTGTGCTTGAGGGACAGCCAGGCCAGCAGAGGCTTGATCTCCTCCTATTCAAAGAAGGGGACAGCACTGCCCCCTACAAATCTGAGCATCTTCTGGTCGATCTTGTTGATGATCAGTCCGAGGATCAGGAAGAAATGGAAAACAGCACAAACGAATCAATGGCGAGCTCTGATGGCTTGCCGGTCTCATTTGAAGAGAAGACAAAGGTCACAGTCCTGAGTGCCGGAGGCGGTGGCGGCTCTGGTTCCCAGGTTAGCGCATCTGCAGCCTCCAGCTCCTCTTCTGCCAAATCAAAGCCACAATCCGCTGCAACTGAAACGGAAAAAAAGAATGCCACGGAGACGGCAGAATATCCGCCGCCAGCAAAAGCTGCTGTCGAGACCGGTGCCGTCACTGTGCCGTCTGCTGCGAGCAAGAGCGAGATAAAAGCCCTGCCCAAGGCCAGCATAACCTCTGAGGAAAGCCCTTATCCCGAGGAGGCTGAATCCCTCTCCAGCTCAAATTCCACGAATCAGGCGGCATCTAATCTCTCAGTCCTCCCTGAGAATGCATCTGGCCCTGAGAATGTGTCCACAATCAACCATCCGCCGGTTCTACAGAGCCTCCAATCGAGCATGCCCAGCCCACAGACAAAGGGCACAGCGATCATCTGGAGAGCAGAGGCTATCGATCCGGACGGTGACAGGATCCTCTATCGCTTCCTCCTCAATGGTGAAGAGATGAAAAATTGGTCAAGATCCGGCAGCTGGAGCTTTCTCACGCATTATCTGCCTGCGGGCGAATATATCATCACCGTCCAGGCTATGGATGGCCTTCATTCAACGTCGGACTCATTTGATAGCTCTTTGAATGCCACCATGGTCATCCTGGAACAAAACCAGCCACCCATTCTGAGGGAGCTGGAGTCTGATCCTGAGAGCCCCAGCCCACAGGGATCCCTGATAGGCTCTCCGACCGAATCGTCTGCAGAATCATCAGTTTCACCTCTAGCAATCTCTCCTGAAGGTCCATCAAAGCCAGCAGATGTTCCCGCGGGCACATCCTCCACTACATCCCTCAACCAGATCCCGGTGTTCGCAGAGCTGAAGCCGGATGCAATCAGTCCACTCGAAATAGGCGCTATCATAAATTGGACTGCCAAAGCTGCAGATCCTGATGGAGACGAGCTATCCTACAAGTTCCTCCTCGATGGCCAGGATATGACCGGCTGGTCCTCTTCTCCTTCCTGGACCTGGGACACATCTGATGCTCCCCCCGGCACGCATAGGATCACTGTCCTGGCCAGGGACGGCAAGCACGCTCCTACGGACTCTTTCGATGGCTCAATAGATGCTGAATTCACATTAATGGACAAAAATCTGCCTCCCGTCCTCTCAAGCCTTGTGCCGGATCTCTCCAGCCCTCGGGTTCTGGGGGAGACCATCGTCTGGAAGGCGGAGGCCATGGACCCGGACAACGATCCCATCCTATACAAGTTCCAGCTTGGAGGAAAGGATATGATTAGATGGTCAGAGTCGAATAGCTGGAGCTGGTCGACCCGGGGCCTCGCCGCCGACGACTACCAGATCACCGTCCTGGTCAGGGATGGCCGCCACGCATCCGAGTATTCATTCGATAACTCACTGGCGGAGAGCTTCCGCCTCAAGACCTCCATAGATCAACAGATAGACCTGCTGATGAGCCAGAGGGGCTTTAATGCCTCAGGAGATACTGAATATAGCTCCTCTGACATCATGCTAAAGGTGGCTGATACATAGCTGAATTGCATTAGCTTTAAGTTCGTTGTACTCCCAATATCCGCTCCAATCCATGAAGATCATTCAGGTATCTCCCTATTTTCCCCCTCATCTGGGCGGGGTTGAGTATCATGTGAAGGAGCTGGCCGACGGCCTGGCGAAGAGGGGCCACCAGGTAACTGTAGCCTCATCATGCGGAAGATGGAATAACGGATTCGTCCGCATTCCCAGCATCGACCTTTTTTATGTTCCTATTCCCATCAAGCGGCCCAACCTTGAGGCGGACATATATCATAGCCATGTGCCCAGCCCCCTGTTTGCCTTCATGCTCAGAGATTCGTCTCCTCATGTGGTCACCTACCATAACGATGTGGTGATCCCGGGGAACCTGAATGGACACTATCTCCCTCGACCCGTTGGGGCAGCGGTTGAGGGGGTGAACAGGAAGATCATCCGCCCCATCCTGGACCGGGCAAAAATCGTGATTTCAACCACAAAAAGCTATGCAGAAACCTCTCCCATCTTGAAGGACTACATTCATAAGATGAAGATAGTGCCCAATGCAGTGGACGTATCCCTTTATCCCCGGAAGAGAGTGAAGAAGGGCTATGTTCTCTATGCTGGCAGGCTGCTGCACTACAAAGGAATCGAGTCCCTAATCCAGGCCATGAGCGAGGTGCAGAAGAAGGCCGACCTGGAACTGGTCCTTGTAGGGGATGGCTACGACCGAAGCCGCCTGGAGGAGATGGCCAGAAGGCTTGATGTCAGGGCCAGGTTCACCGGCAGGCTGGATCGGTCCCGGTTCATCGATACCCTCTCTCATGCCGAGGTTCTGGTCCTCCCCACCCAGAATCGCCTGGAGGCATTTGGCATCGTCCTTCTCGAGGCCATGGCCTGCGAGACTCCCGTCCTGGCTTTCAAAACTCCTGGGGTGGCTGAGGTGGCAGGAGAGGGGGGAATGATCTATTCCAGCCCCGGGGAGCTGGGCGAGATGATACTCGAGCTGCATGAGAGCCCGAACCTGAGGATGAACCTCGGCCGGAAGGGCAGAATGGCGGTGGAAGAGAAGTACTCCTGGCCTCGCGCCCTGGATATGATGGAGTCGGTCTACAGAGAGGTGGCCTGAGAGTAGTGTCTTGGGAGATCTTCGAGTCAATAAGTATTTACAGAATAGATCTACCTTCCAATTGATGAATGAGAGATTGAAGGCCACATTGTTCGCAGCTCTGATGAGCCTGGCCTCCATTATCTTCATTCTCTATTATACCGATGCTGACATAAGTTGGGAGTTGATCTCCCGGGTCAACGGGTGGTTCCTTTTTCTGGCGGTAGCCCTTCACGTGCTCTCCTGGATGCTTTACGCTCTCAGGCTCAAGCTGCTTGCATCCATGGCCGGCCACCAAATAGCCTTCCCTCTCTCCTTCAGATGCACCCTGGCCTCGAACTTCCTTGCCGCTATCACTCCATCCTCTGCTGGAGGAGAGCCCCTGCGAATCAAGGTCCTGGCAGATGACGGCATGAGCTATGGTGCTGCGACGGCGGTGGTGATAAGCGAGAGGCTCCTTGATAGCATATTCTTCTTGACCTCACTGGCCTTTTTTCTCATGGTCTCCGGCTTTTTCGCCGGCTTCGGCCTGAAGGTTGGAGCGATATTCCTGCTCTTTCTCCTGGCTTTCCTGGCATTTCTCAGGCAGCTCATCATCCGGCCGAAGAGGGTTGCCCGTCTGATGGAGTGGATCAAGAAGAAGACCGGTAACCGAGCCATCATCCTCACCATAGAGCGGGAGATATGGCTCTTCCGGGACGCAGGAATTCAGCTTGTTAAAGAGACAATGCGTTGTTTGCCGGTGCTGGTGGTGATGACGGCATTAATCTGGTTTAGCGATTTTATGGTTCCCTCTGCTTTATTGGCGGGTATGGCTCAGGACCCCAGCATTCTTCTCTCAGTCACCTCCCAGAACATCCTGGCGATATTGAGCCTCTTGCCGTTGACCCCTGGGGCCAGCGGCATAGCCGAGCTGGGGATGAGCTACCTTTATTCCGCCTTTGTATCTCCCGCCTTGCTGCTGCCTCTGATCGTCCTGTGGCGTTTGATCACCTATTTCTTTAACATCGTCGTAGGTGCAGCTTTCGCCGGAGCGGCCATCAATGGAATGATTAAAAAATAGAGCAAAAATAATTGGCATGCAGACCATCTTCCGGCCTGCAGCCGATAACCTCTCCTGATTCCACTTCTTTTTCCGTCTAGTGTGTGCCAAGGATGTAGCCTATGATTCTGCCATAGGCAGGCCTGGCCACCAGCGTTCCCAGGACCACTCCAATGATGATGATCAGGGCGAATCCGGTCAAGGCACCGAATCCCATATAGAGAAGCGGCAGCATGGCCACGATCGTCGTCGCTGCTGCGCCCAGGATTATGGCAAAGGCCCGGGACAGCCGGCTCAAATAGATCTTGCTGGTGGTGGCAGCCACTTTGCCCACGCCTGCCTTCTCTGCCGCCTCCGCTGCCCTCTCCTTTATGCTCCGGTCGGATGCAGCTGGCGCTGCTTCGCCTCCTCGGATCACCTCATCGGTGATGATGACCAGCTGATCGACGCCCGTCCCTATCACCATGATGATGCCGGCCAGGCTGGCCAGATCGAGCTGCCATTTGGCCAGGGACCAGACTCCCAGCATTATCGCCACCTCGCTCAGCGAGGTAAAGAGCATGGGCAGAACTATTCTCCTCTCACGGTAGCGGTAGTATATCATGCCCGCAACTGCTAGGAGGGCGATCAGGCCTGCGATCACCATCTGGATCTTGAACTGCTTGCCCAGAGCGGCAGATACCTGTCCTGATCCCACGATCTCCACATTGACCGGCAGAGCGCCTTCCTGGAGGTGAATTTGAAGCTCCTTTGCATCCTGGGAGCCCTCATCTCCTGCGCCCACGCGCGCCTCCAGCCCGCGAGAGGGGACCTTCTGCAGACTGCTCGCCAGCTCTGGCGATAAAGGTGCGCTGAAGATGGGATCCTTATCCAGGTACATGGTTATGGGGTGAGCTTCGGGATTCTTGACCGCGCCCGTGTCTATGGCTGCTTTCTGGAAGGCTGCCGACCCCTCCTCGGATAGGGTGAAGGGCACTCCCCAATTGCCCTGCTGATCTCCTCTGGGGATATCCACAGACTCAACTGCATCACCATAGATGACATGCATGGTCTGGTTGTCCTCTGTCTGGATCCTTATCTCGAACTTGCCAGGCTTGCCCACCACATCCTGAGCTGAGGCCACATCCATTCCCGCAAGGTCGATGAGGATGTACTTGTTGTCCACCATCCTCACTCTGATGTCCTGCAGCCCCAGGCGGTTGAGCTTGGAGTCAAGAACCCTTTTAGTTTCTTCCACTGTTTCCTTGGTCAGCCCCTCGACGAAGGTATCCTCGCCAATGGGCACCTTTCCTCCTACCGGAGCGAGAAGGGCATCAAGGGATTCCCTGGTGACGTTGGTCCTGATCTCATATAGGACGGGAGCAAACTGCACTATCTTGACGTCAGCATCAAGGTTCTTTTGCAGGTAGGTGATGATTATCGTCTCGGGAGCAGCAGGTATGGTGATCTTAGTGGCGTTGGCAAGTGCTGCCGTCTCTGCGCCCAGATATCCCACGTCGGTGGGCAACGTCGCATCGATCTTGCCCGGCACGGTCACAATATAGCTGTCGCCATGCCTATCCACGGAGCTGTTGGCAAACTGGTACTGGAGAATGCTCTCAGGATCGGCATCCACCTGGACCATAGCCCCCTGCAGCTTGAGCTGAAGGTACGATCCGCCCTGAAGGTCCAGGCCGTACTTAAGGCCGAAGGCCCCCAAACAGATCAACGCCGCCGCTAGGAATAAGGCGAATAATAGTACCCTCTTGTCTTTAGACAGGTCTTGTATCAGGCTCATCTCTTCTGCCCCCTTGCTGCCTTTCTTGGCCGGCTAAGGTACCATCTCAGCCCCTGAGCATTGGTGACCCAGGTGTTGAAGAGATCAGCTGCCAGGCCGAAGACGAGCACCATTGTCATGTCGGCGATGACATCCATCCGGCTGAATGAGGGCAGTACGAGGTGAAGGAGGTTGGAGACGAGAATAAGGGCGATCACAGCGGATAATGTGGTTGCGGCCATGGTCAAGCCGGTCCCCATCGCTCCTTTGATCTTCTCATCAGTTACCCCTTTGCGCTTTAAAACCCTCATCGTGAGCAGAATATCGGTATCAACAGAGTAGCCGATGAGCATTAGAAGCGCAGCCACAGTCCCCAGGGAGAGCTGGACTCCAGTCAGATTCATGGATGCCGCTGCCATCAGGATGTCAGCCAGGGCGCAGAGCACCACCAGCAATGAGACAAAGACCTGCCTGAATACGATGAATACCACCAAGGCCATGAGGATGAACGAGAGTGGGAGGTACCTTATTACCTGGGCCTGAAGCTCCTGGCTGTATATGGGTCCCATATGTCTGATCTCAGCATCATCGCCGTATTTGGTAACGATCTGCTGGGCAAGTTCTGTATACTCCTCATCGCTCATGGGGCCGAACTGAATCATGTATCGGCTGCCCACGTCTCTCACATCTGCCAGAGGATATTTATCATACTCTCCGACCACGGCATCTTCTGATTCAGTAGCTGGCACCGTTGCTAATGTGCCTCCCGTGAACTCTATCCCCAGATTCACGGGCGATCCCGTGTTGAGATAGGTTACACCCAAGCTGATCAATGCTAAGATGATGACGACTATGGGAATCAGCATCATCTGCTTGGGCGGATACTTGGAAATGATATCGTCCAGTTCCATATAATTCTCCTTTAGCGTCTTCTGGCCCTTTTTCAGAATATTTAAATCTATTTATCCGATTTTTTCCCATTTCTGCAGGCTTACCACCTGAGATAGCGTCTTTCCCCGGCTGATCTCCTCAAAGAGCCTGTTTTCCGTCTTCTCGACCTCTTTTGCTCTTCTTGCGATCTCATATGCCCTCTCTTTGGGAATTACCACCACTCCGCTGTCATCGCCAACGATATAGTCGCCGGGCCGGACCGTCTGGCCGCCACAGACTATCTCAGAGTTGATCTCTCCCATACCTTTTGGGTCCCCTGCATTGGGAACTACATCCGACGAGAAGAGCGGGTAGTCCATCGGCCTTATCTCCTGCAGGTCTCGCACTGCACCATCGACGACCACGCCCTCAATCCCACGGATCTTGCAGCTCAGGGTGGCCAGTCCTCCCCAGGGGGCGATGCTGTTGCTTCCGTTGTAGATCACCAGCACATCACCGGGACCGGCCAGGTCTATGGCCTCGACGGGCTTTGCCCAGTCACCGGCGAAGGTCTGCACGGTTATCGCCTTTCCCACGATCTTCTTTCCCGGAATCAGGGGATGAATTCCGCGCATGGCCCCTTTGCGGTGCATGGCATCGGAGATATTGGATGAAGAGACGCTGCGCAGCAGGGAGACGATCTCCTCTTCCAGGCTCATCTTGGGGGCGGTGCTGGCCTGGGCAACGTCGATAGATTCGCGAATCTTCCGGGCTGACTCGGTAACATTCGCGCTGCGCACTATGCTTCCGCCGACAATGACAATGGCGGCACCGCTGGCCACGGCGTCAGCAGCGGAAGCCGCGTCCATTCCCCCTGCAGCAGCCACCGGGGTCTTTACCTCTTTGACGATCTGCTTGAGAAAATCTATGGTGTCCTTGCCGGTCATCTGCTGGTCTATTCCCACATGAACGCAGATGTAGTCCACTCCCAGCTCTTCCAGCTCACGGGAACGGCCAACCGGATCGGGAACCGTGAGCAGATCCATCATTATCTGCACGCCATACTTGCGCGCCGCCCGAAGTGCATCCTCGACGGTGGAGTTGTCGGATGCTGCGAGCAAGGCCACTATATCTGCCCCGGCCTTGGCCGCCATCTCCACCTCCATGGCACCGGTGTCGACGGTTTTCATATCCGCTACGATCTTCGTCCCGGGAAGGGCTTTCTTCATCTCGCGCACAGAGTCCATGCCCTCGCTCTTGATGAGGGGTGTTCCGGCCTCGATCCAGTCCGCTCCACCAAGGACGGCCTCTTTGGCTATTTGAATCGATCTGTCTAGCTCCAGAAGATCCATTGCCACCTGTAGAATGGGTTTAATACCAAATCACCACCACAACATAACAAGCTAGAGAAAAAGGATGCATGGTATATAAAATGAAGCTGGCAGAGATTTCTGAGGTAGAGCTCAAAGACGATCCCTTTCTACCACACAGCCTTGGCTTTGCCAAGCTGCATGGGAACGGCAATGACTTCATTCTGGTGGATGAGATCTCAAGGGAGCTCGTGGCTGAGAGTGCGAAGAGTAGATTTGCAATCGCTTGCTGCCGTCGTAGCTTCGGCATAGGAGCAGATGGTGTCCTGTTTCTGGCAAGCAGCCAGCGTTCGGACCTGGGCATGAGGTTATTTCAGCCGGACGGCTCAGAGGCGGAGATGTGCGGCAATGGCATACGCTGTCTTGCCAAGTACGCCTGGGAGTCGGGGTATGTGGGTCAATCCTTTGATGTGGAGACCTTAGCGGGCATCATACCGATTCAGGTCCGGGAGAGGGATGGCAGCTTCTGGGCCAGGGTGGATATGGGCGTTCCCAGGTTCAATCGTCCATCCATTCCCGCCTGCGGTTCTGGTGATCTCATGGACGAGCAGATGGGGGAATTCAGGGTCTGTGCAGTGAATACTGGTGTTCCTCATGCTGTTATCTTTGTGGATGACCTGGACATAGATATCTACGAGGCGGCACCACCAATAAGGCATTGCAGCGTTTTTCCGGAGGGAGCAAACGTCGATTTCGTCAAGCTGGGCTCATCACTGCAGATCAGAACATTCGAGCGAGGGGTAGAGGGCGAGACATTCTCCTGTGGAACCGGGGCGGTGGCCTCTGCCAGCGTTGCCCGCAGAATGGGGCTGGTCGGGGATGAGGTGCTGGTGGAGACGAAAGGTGGGCCGCTGATCATTAACTTTGAGAAGGATAAGGCCTTCATGGAAGGGCCGGCAGTGACTGTCTATTCTGCAGAGATGGATGAAGAGTACTGGTGGAGCCTATTTAGGGAGATGTGATAATATCATAGCGACAAGAGGCCGGATCGTGGCGGGACTCTCCGGGTTGATGATTCTGCTTGTCCTCCTGGTTCCGATCAATGCAGATCATTATTTGATGGAAATAGGCAGCAAGAGCAATCCTAATGCCCACCTCTTCTCCTATGACCAGAAGTTTCGCGAGAGCACAACAGTTAAAAATTATCCCCTGCAAATGACGGCGACCAAGGAGTTTACCGATGCCACCCGCCTCTCGACAAAGATGGAATTGCGAACAGAGGCCAATCTCACCGAGATAGCTATCGATGCGGATTTCATTGGCATTGGACGCTTAGGCTATCTAGTTCTGGATCCAGAGAAGGGGGATTTGAAGCATGAGCAATCGCGGATCAACCACCTCTTCATAGGCAACTTCAGCATCGAGGAGCAGATAATAGTGGCCAAAGACCATATGAATGAGTGTGGTTATGGCTCTCTTCCCTGCGCATGAGTGTTAACTGAAAGAATTCGTCCTATATATTTTATTTTATATTATTTTTGCAGGAAAGCTGCTCGGCCACGATGCGGTCCATCTTTTCCAGGAATTCCTGTTTTGCCTGCAGAGGAATGGTCGCTCCGGCGGCGACGTTATGGCCTCCGCCCACCCCTCCAACCGCCTGGGCGGAGAGGGATAGGGCATGTGCCAGGTCCAGGCCGGAGCGGACCAGATCCTGGGTACCCCGGGCAGATACCTTGAGATCCCCTTCCACATTCTGAGCAAAAGCGAGGATAGGCCGGCTGCGGTCTGCCATCTGGAAGCTCATGCCGGCCACGATTCCTATTATCGTATCCAAAATCGCATCTCCGGCGTCGAAGTACTGGATGCTGTTCAATGGGGTGATTCCCCTCTTTGAAACCAGCTTCAAGCCAGCCACCAGGTTCTGGCGGTGCTGGCCCAGGAGGGTATGGGCTTCATTGAAGGCCTTATCCCTATCTCCTAGGCATACCTCCAGCCCCACCCCGGCATGACCATAACGGGCGGTGGCGTTCAGCAGGGTGGAGTACTCAGAGGCGTCTCTGAGCTCGGTTCCCTCCCTCTCCTTCAGCAGGATATAGACCTCTCCGATCAGCCTTTCCAGCCTGATATTGGAAATGCCATTGCGCAGCCCTTTCTGAACGATGGCTGTGACCAATGAGGCCTTCTCCTCCTGGCTGAGATCTATCCAGCGCCTCCACTTCTCTCCACCCAGGCTTATTCCCACCTCCTTAAGAAATGCAATGCAGGCGTCCTCTTTTCCTGAGAGGCCGGGAAGGTATGGATCCTGGGAGTACTCCAGCATCTTGTAGACCGGGCGGGTCTGTTTGCCAAAGAGCTTGATGTCTCTGGAGAAATGGACTGCTCCTGCTCTTGAGCCTATGTCCAGGATGTAGCGGTTCAGACCGATAAGCTGACCGCTGGCCATATCCTGCAGGTCTCCCACCGCCCCCACCACCGCTAAAGCTGCCAGATCGTCGTTAGCGCCAGGGCTGGATGCCAGGGCTCTGGCCAGGAGAAAAGCGCTACCGCTGCCGCTAAGCTGGTTTGCTCCATCTGCTCCCACCAGATGAGGGTTGATGTGGGCCAGGGGTTGTGCTGGGCAGGCTTTGGGCTTATGATGATCGGCTACGATGGCCTGCAGGTTCCTCTCCAGGATCTCCTGGATCATCCCGCTGCCCAGATCGGTGAATATGACCAGATCCGCACCCTGGTCGGCAACCTCCTCCAGAGCGTTCTCATCAAGCTGCCGGAAGAAGAGGGGCTTGTAGTCGATGTTATGCCTATCCAGGGCGGCGCATATTATGGCAGCAGCGGTGAGCCCATCTGCATCCACATGGGAGACAACCAAAATCTCCTTTTGCCTGCAGATAGAATCAGTGCAGTCTTTGCATAGCTCCTTCAGCTTATCGAGCTTCAGGGATATGTCCATGGCATCTGCCCCTTTTGCCATATCACTTTCAATTTGATGAATAATTTATAAGTCTTTGGCTCGGGGCGAAGATGATCTTCTCCGCATTGATTTGTCCCGACCAGCTCGTTCCCAGAAGCCTGAAGCTGCCCGGCATTCTCTCCATCACGGGATAGCTTTTAATGGTGGTAACATTGGATGGTTGTGCTTTTGTGAACAGGAATTGATCCAGAATGGTGATGTTCTCAGAGCTGTTGGTGGAGAATATGTACTTGTTCAATATCTCGCCTGTTCCATGAACCTCTCCAATGGCTTTGGTGTTCTCCGGAGAGCCCATCTCGAAATTGGTCATGACGGTGCCGGTTCCGGCAACGTTATGACTGTAGTCGATGTTCAAATTCGATGCTATAGCATCTCCCATAACCAGGATCAACAACGCTGCAACGATGATCTGGGAGGCTTTCTTTATCATCATGGTCTCCTTTGCGTTTTCTCTTTTCTTATTTAAGACCGGCGAGGAGCTGTCTGCTATTGACCATGCAGACTGGATGGGATATTATATGAGTTGAGATAGTAGGAGGCATTGATGTTCATGACCACCACCGAATCAGAGCCGACTACCGAATCAGAGCGAACATTCAGCCAGCTCGATATAGCGCCCACTGTCGCTCGATTGCTGGGAATCCAGTTGCCTCTCAATGATGGCAGGGCAATCGATCTGGTGGAGGGCTGGGGCTGCAGGAATGCCGCAATCATAATAGTAGACAGCCTGGGATATGACCTGCTGATGCATCTCTTGCCCTGTCTGAAGAATACATCTCGTCTAATAGATGATGGAATTCTTCTCAGAGCCAAAGCAGTCTCCAATCACACCACTCCTGCCATCGCCAGCATTCTGAGCGGCCTTGTGCCCGAGCATCATAAGATCTTTGATAAGGCAGGGGCAAAGGCCTCAAGCATCCTCAGCCTGCCTGAGATCGCCAGCGCTGCAGGTCTGCGATCTGCGGTGATAATGGAGACAAACGGAGCTGAGGTCTACGAGGGTCTGATCGAGATCATCCATGGAATATCGGACCGCATTCCTCCGGAGGAGTTTGATCGAGAGGCCTGCAGCATGACCCTGCAATCCCTGCGAGAGGGCCCCAGGCTTCTCGTCTCTTATTTTATTGGAATCGACAAAAGCGTGCACATGGGTCGGGAATGGAGCGGCATTCGTAGCGCTGTTTTGCATATCGATCGCTGCATTGGCGATATCACAGAAGAGGCAGATGAAAAGACACTGCTGATTATTTGCGGAGACCATCCTATTCATGCCGGGCCATTGAAGAGGAGCTCTGAGCCCTATTACGTTGCTCTGATCCTGGGGAGGGGAAGATCCAAGGATAATAAAGAGCAGAACATAGATTCGATAGGTTTAAATGTCGCAAGCGAATAACATGATCTGATGGACGAGGATCTCTCTGAAGTTTTTCAATTAATTGCTGAAGATGAGCGAAGACGCAGATATCTTAAAGAGGTCGGAGACTGGTTGATAGATGAGTACTTCGAGCTCCACCAGGCGTCTTAGACAATTCACAATATTTCACATCATAAATCTCATCAATCATCTCCTATCACATTATCGCCTCTATGCCGCGCGTCCCGCGCGCATAACTTCTAAAAATTTTTTTAGCAAACCAATCGTCTCATGAGTCTTCTTCTAAAATTTTCGATATTGGCTGCCATTGTGAAATGGTTTCACAGAGAATAAAAACCTCCGCGCAAAAAGACGATGCCTACTGATATCTGTTATGATAGTAGTAATCGCCTGAACACACTTTTCACAACCAGTTTTAACAAGATTTCTCGGTCATGTGGCCATTGTGTGAAATACTATTCTGACTACTATTTTGGATTTATTCTCGAAAATAAGCTTTAATAGATGTTTTAAGCAACTTACTACAACTATCGACTATTGGAAAGTTTTATATACCACTAAAACCAGGTTTACATTGTGCCAAAATGGCCAGACAACCTGTCTCAATACATATTGACAGGGCGGATGGAGGGCTTATTCGTCTGAGGGGATGGATGAACCTTTGCAGTATATCTGAGAAGTAGAAGCAGTGTCGAGTGAGCATATCTGGGGCATCGGAGCGATTTGCTCCATCACAACAATTGTGGTAGGGCTAAAAGTTCTTGATGGCAAGCTCACCACAATCCGACTGGAACGTCTACCAATAGGGATGGCATCGGGAGTAGCAATGAAGGGGATATCGATGATCTCAAAATGGTCTTTCGATGGTTGTATAATTGCTTCACAATTAGTCCGCTTCTCATATACAAATGGCACAAGGGGTAGCAAGAAGGAGTGCATAAGGATCCTGGTTGATCATCTTTCTGAATGACTGTTCACAGCTGGGAAGGGACGGCTTGTGAACGGGCGATGGGATGATCCACTGCCTGGATAGATCAAGATGCTCGTGGCTGGAAAGGGACGGCAATGAGCAGCTGTTGGCAGAGCTGGGATCGAGGTGCAGCAAGGCAAGGTATGCGAGCAAGGGAAGTTTGACCTTGTTTAAAGGGAGACCAGGCAAATGGTCTTGCTCAGCCTATCTGTCGGATGAAGGGATGGCACGAGAAGCTGTGGATCGGATCAGGAAGGTGAGCAATCTTGCTGATCCGGTCAAGTGACAGAGAGCGGAACGAAGCGAGATGGATTTGCGGAGGGGGATACAATTGAGAGGACAGATCAAGCTATTTACATTGCATATGAACCTGGAGAAATCTGATCAATCGAGGCTCTCCAGGATTAGAGACAGCAAGGGCATCAATCTCAAGCGGTATTGCTCCTCTGGGGAAGAATCAACCCTCCCAGCTTTCGAATTGATATCCTGATGGCAATACTACTGGAAGGATAAGCGGAGGAGAGCATGAGGATCCGGATTGAGATAGAAGATGGCGGATTCAAATCATCTCACGAATTTGAGTCGCAAAGCATAGATAAGGAGGCCTTAAGGGATAAGATCATAGGCTTTCTCTCAGCTTCCGGTATCTTCGATAGCAAAGATGAAAGGGGAGCAATAGCGACTGCACGTGATTACCGCAGCAGCGGCACTCTCATGGACCGCCTAGAGCACTTCATCAAATTCGAATTCTCCAATACCTGGTTTACATCTCAGGAGCTGAGGGAGCGGTATGAGACCGTAGCGGACGATATCAAGCTCAGCACAGTCTCTACTTATCTATCGCGAATGAACCGCGATGGTCTGCTGGAAAAAAGGGGAAACAGAAACAACAGGCAGTATAGACTGATTGAGATGATCGAGCCTGAATTGATACCAAGTCATAATTATCAGCGCCAAAACAGCTATGAGAAAAGAGGAGCAGAGGGTAGATAAAAAATATTGGCCGGAAGAGCATCAACCCTTTTCCACCGCCTCCGGGTTTCCACTGTAATTCCGGCCTTTCTGCTCTGAATCAATAAAGCTGGCTACTGGTCACATTGATGCTGTATTTAGCCAGATCGTTCTTTGGGTTTATCTCCAGCACTCTCTCGAAGGCCTGGAGTGCTTCCTGGAAACGGCCCTGCCCAGCAAGTGCCAGGGCCAGGGAGTATTGAGCGAATTCATTCTTTGGATCGAGGACGACGGCCCTCTGGAGGCTCTTTAGAGCCAGCTTAGCTTCTCCAGTCCTCTCCTGGGCCAGGCCCAGCTCCAGCCACAGAACGGGATCATCAGGAGATAGCCTGGTTGCATTCTCGAAGGCTTGCCTGGATTGGTTATGTCTGTCCATCAATCTGTACACCTGGCCCAGGTTGTACCAGATGTCCGCTGAGGATGAACTGATCCCAGCTGCTTTTTGCAGGCTTTCTCTTGCCTCATCGTATCTTCCCAAGGCAGCAAAAATGCTCCCCCGATTAGACCAGGCGGCGGAGTCCTCCGGATTGAGGGAGACGATCTCATTAAAGCACTGCAGGGCTCCAGAGCTATTGCCTGTGGCTGCCAGAGCCAGCCCTTTTCCCATCAGGCTCTCGGTGTCACTTGGCTCTTGGCTGAGAGCACTTTCAAAGAGGGGAATGGATTGGCCGTACTCCCCCTGGGCGCAGAGGATGTTCCCCAGTCCTCTGTAGCCCCGGACGCTGGGCTCTTCTGCTATAGCGGCCTCATAGTAGCTGCGGGCTTCTTCAAGTCTTCCCTTTTGATGGAGAGCTTCTGCTAATCCCATGAGAGCGTCCGGATTTTGCGGCTCGATATCCAATGCTCTATTGAAGCTCTCTATAGCCGGATCTATATTCGTCTGCAATAGGAGAATCTCTCCTCTTCCTATCCAGGCGGCGGAGCTATTAGAATCGTGTCCAAGAAGCTCCTCATAAGACTGCAGGGCCTGGTCGAGGTCCCCGAGATCCAACTGCGCTTTTGCCATTCCCAGCAGCGCTCTTGCGTTCTTCGGGTCCTGTCCCAGAATTAGGCCATAATGCTCTGCTGCTTGAATTGATTCATTCCTCTCCAGAAGGTCGTCTGCAATCTTCTGCAGGGCAATGATGTTGTCGGGCTCCAGCTCCAGGATCCGGCGATAGCACTTATTTGCCTCCTTTTCTCTGCCCAGACTGCTAAGAGCCAGCCCTTTTCCGTAAAGGGCAGAGACGTTATCTTTCTTTAGCAGGAGGGCAGCGGAATAGCTCTCTAGAGCTGACGAAAAGTTCCCCCTGGCCAGGAGAAGATCGCCTTTGCCAAGAATCGTCTGGATATCATGGGGATTGATCTTCAGGGCCTGATCGAAGGCCTGGAGCGAGGAGCTGTAATCCTCAGTGGCATAGCGGACCATGCCCAGTCCCCGCCATGATTCGAAGTCCTCCGGGTTTTTCTCCAGTACCGTATAATAGTCCTCTTCTGCCCTATCGACCTGGCCGAGCTGGCGGTAGCATTCTGCTCTGCCCTTCAGGGCGAGAATGTCGCTCTTATTCTGTTCCAGCAGGAGGTTGAAGCTATTCAGGGCCTCAGGATAGCGAGCCAGGGTGAGGAACAGATCTCCCTGGTTGAACAGGATCTCTGTGTTGTTGGCCTCCAGGCTCAGCGCCTTCTTATAGCTTCTCAGGGCGTGATCGTAGTCCTCGAGCATCAACTGGGACTGAGCAAGGCGGTTATAGAGGGTCATGTTCCCGGGATCGAGGCGCAGGGCGCTGTCGAAGCATAGCTGGGCCATTCTGTACCTTCCTGTCTCCATCATTATCTCTCCTTTCAGGCTCCAGGCCTCATCGAGGGACTGATCTATCCTCAGAACCTGGTCGAGGGAGCGAATTGCTTCTTGAAGATACCCCAGCCCGAAGAGGATCCGTCCTTTGAGCAGCCATGCTTCGGCCAACTCGTCATCGATCTCCAGCGATAGGTTGATTCTCTCCAAGGCCAGGGGATATGAGCCATTCTGGCTGTAATTCATAGCCTCTCTCAAATAAAAGTCAGAGTTAGGGATGGAGGTACCGCCGGTGGTGGCTGAGGTAGGAGCGGATTCGAAGAGGATCAAAGCACAGGTCAAGAGAAGGCAGATTGACAGGACCCCTGTCCAGAAGGAGCGTTTATCCATTGGCATCAGGATCATTTGTCATCGCTTATGGGATAAAATTAACCTTCAAAAGAGGAGTTTTTCCCCGCCATGAGTATCATTGCAGTATCAGTTCCACTATATCGCCATCATCGAGCCTCAGCTCATCCCGCAGCCGCAGGGGAGATATGATCTCCACCAGATCCGGAGGATAAGAGCTCCTGTCTGGCCGGATGATTGCCCCCTCCAGGCCATTTAATTTTATCTTATAGCACCTGCATTCCCCAAAAGACCTCTCCTCCTCTCGAAATCCCTCTATGAGGATCTGATGAGGACCGGGATTGAAGGGCTCATCGAGCTTTATGTTAAGCGTGCCGGGAAAGGGCACAAATCCCAGCTTCTGGATGAACTGATGGCGATAGCCCTTTCGCGAGATATAGTACTGCCCCTGGCCCAGTCCGCCCACCACTCTTCCCCGCATCACCGTGGTTCTCTCCCCCGCAAAGAATTTAGGCCTTTCTCCTTCGTCCTCCTCCCGTGGTCAGGATCAGGTATATCGACTTGAACGTATTCCCGATGAAGAACTTGGGAGGTGTTCTCTTGCCTATGATCCTTGTCCTTCCCGCCTGGATGGCCTCTATCGCCTCGAATGCATCTGCTGCCTCTATCTCCGTGACTCCGAGGCCCACAGTGGCGGCAAAATGCGAGTCGCTCCCTGCGACTGCAGGAAGGTGGCGCCTCTTTGCTCCGATCAGCGCCCGGGCATTGGCTATGCCGAAGAGGTGCTTGGAGTTGTAGACCTCCACAGCATCGCACTCCGGTATGCGCCCGATGGCATGGCGGAAGGGGTGATATGGATGGGGGACTATAGCGATCCCTCCCTGCTCGCGGGCCAGGTCTGTGGTCTCCTCCGGGCTGAGCCCTCTGGGAGGCAGATCCTCAATGCCCAGGACCAGCAGATGGCCTTCTGAGGTTGTGACCTCTGCACCGGGGATGAGTATCAGATCCAGCTTATCCTCTCGGATGATCTTCATCGCCTGCTGGGATCCTCTCAATGTATCGTGATCGGTAATCGACAGGCCGTCGAGGTCCCGGCGAGCGGCAGCCCTCAGAATAGTCCTGATATCGTCCCGTCCATCTGAGCAGTTGGAATGGACGTGCAGATCAAACCTCATTTAGAAACCCCGGGCACGGCCAGACGGCCCTGGAGAGCGGAAGCGGCAACAGTAGCAGGGCTGGCCAGATAGACCAATCCTCCTTTTCCCATTCTTCCTGGGAAGTTCCGGTTGGAGGTGGAGACGCACACCTCTCCTTCTGCCAGGACCCCCATATGGGCTCCCAGGCAGGGACCGCATCCCGGAGGACCGATCATGGCACCCGCTTCCACCAGAGTCTGGATGATTCCCCTCTTAAGCGCATCGAGCAGAACCTCTCTTGAAGCGGGTATTACCAGGGTTCTGGCTCGAACCTTCTTCCCCTTCAGTATCCCGGCAGCCGCCTCCAGGTCTTCCAGTCTGCCATTGGTGCAGGTGCCTATGAAGGCCTGATCTATCTTTAGCCCCGCCAATTCAGAGACCGGCCGGACGTTGTCCACCCGGAAGGGGGCCGCCACCTGGGGTTCAAGCTCAGCTATATCGTAATCATATTGCTGCTGGTATGAATCCGGATCAGAGAAAACCTGAGTGTACGGCTGGCGCGCCCGGCCACGGAGCCACTCATCTGTCTTCTCATCCGGCGGGACGATGGCCGCCTTAGCCCCCATCTCCACCCCCAGGTTGCAGAGGGTCATCCTTCCTGATATGCTCAGACCTTCAATGGCGGGACCGATATACTCGACCGCCTTGTAGGTAGCGCCATCTGCACCCAGATCTCCTATCACCTGGAGAGCAATGTCCTTGGCAGAGACGAATGGAGCGAGTCTTCCCTCCACCTTTATTCCTATGGTCTCGGGCACCCTGAACCATAACCGGCCAGCGGAGTAGATCTCGGCCATGTCAGTTGCCCCAACGCCTGTGCCGAAGGCTCCAAAAGCGCCATAGGTACAGGAATGTGAGTCCGCTCCCACCAGCAGTGTGCCGGGAAGGGCGAAGCCCTGCTCTGGGAAGACCTGATGGCAGACCCCTGTGCCGCAGTCGAAGAAGTGGGAGATATTCTGCTCGCGGGCCCAGTTTCTCACCTCTCTTTGCAGATCGGCAGCGGTCTCATTGTTGGCCGGGACGATGTGATCGTATGGCACAACCACTCTATCCGGGTCCCAAACCTTTTCTGACCCCATCTCCCGGAAGGATCTGATGGCCAGCACCGATGTCCCGTCATGAGACATGGCATAATCTATCTCCGCCTCCACGATCTCCCCAGGCTCTGCCATCCCGTCATAGCCGGAGGCGCGGGAGAGTATCTTCTGGCTTATAGTCGCCAAGTCCCTTTCTCCACAGTGCTGCTTATGCTCTCATTCAATGGCGATCCTCCATTATCTCAGGCATCTGTTATCGATCTCTTTTGCACTGAATCTCTTCCTCCGAGGGCATCATATAGGCGATATCCTCTGCCGGGTGGCGGTAGAGCCGGGAGCCGAGTCGCTTCTGATCCAGGATATGACCTATCAGGCCGATGCTGCGGCCCAGAGCAAAGAGGCCGTTCAGATATCCCAGGCGCACCACCTCATCGATCTCCTCTTTGCTGAAGGCGCCGCAGGAACTCATCAGGTCTATGAACAGAATACCGATGCACCCGTCGACATTCAGTATCAGGTTACCTTTCTTGGCGGTGGTGAGCTCCTCTACCTGCAGGGCATAGTTCAGAAGCTCGGTCGAGGGGAAGTTGGCCCGGGCATAGCTGATGAGCAGCTGGACTCTCTTGTCCGGGTTCTTTACGCTCTTGATCTTGTGGCCTATGCCAGGGATGTTAATACCCTTCTTTTTCATCTCGCCCACAAACTGCTCCGGGGCGAGGCCGGTCTCTTGTGCCCGCTTGAACTCCCGGGCGGCATCGTCGATTGCCCCCCCAAACCTGGGGCCGATGGTTAAAAGCCCGCTGCATAACGATGAGATCAGATCCTTTCCCGCACAGGAGGCAACTATGGCATTATGTGCTCCCGAGACCGCCGGGCCGTGGTCCGCCACGATCTGGATGACCAGCTCAATGAAGTGGGCGGCATATTCTGGGAGCTCTTTCTTGAACCATAACAGGCCGATGACCCCACCTATTCCCATCTTCCGGTCCAGGACATCGGATAGCTTCTTTCCTGCATACAGCAGCTCCTCGCCGCTGTCATCGGATATCGTGCAGATGAATGTGGTGGGCTTGCGGATATCGCCAGTGGCCAGAGCTTTGCTGTAGTCCGTGGGGATGCGGGGAACCTCAGGCTCATCGAACTTCTGCACTATACCCCGAGTGAGGAGCATATCGTAGACCTGGCGCACCATTTCTCCATAGTCATCGAAAGACCTGGGCACATATGCTCCTGCCTGGCGGAAGGCATCGTTTTTAGCCTGAGCAGTCTCCTTTTCGGTGTTGGCCTTGGCACCGGCATGGCCAAACTGGACGCTGGCCGGAAGGTAGGGCGAGCAGGTGCCTGTGACCCAGGCCACCAGAGGTTTGGTGATCTTCTTCTCTTTGAGGGCCTGGATGATCATGTACTCGTCCTCACCGCCCAGCTCGCCCAGGCAGGCGATCATCTTGATGGCTGGATTTCTCTCATAGCGGAGGATGTGGTCGAGCATGTTCGATCCGGGATAACGGTCTCCTCCGATGGCCACTCCTTCATAGATGCCATCGGAGTTTCTGGAGATTATATTGAATGCCTCATTGAGCATGCCACCCGATTTGGAGACGAAGCCCACGCATCCCGGTCGATATAGCTTGGAGGCGATGATGTTCTCGATGGTACCGGCGGTGTTCCCTATGCGGAAGGCACCTGCAGTCATCCCCCCCACCGTCGCCGGACCGATGACGATCTTGTCCAGTTTCCTAGCTGTGGCGGCCATCACCCTGGATTGCCTCTCAGGCACGCCTTCGGCGATGACGGCGACGATGCGAATGGTATCCTCCTTCAGCGCTTCCATGGTGGTCTCAAAAGCTGATCGGTGGCTGGCAAAGTTGACCATCACATCTGCCTCTGGATAGGCAAGAGCTGCCAGGGGGATGGTCTTGTACATGGGCAGGATTATCTCTTTGGTTCCCCAAAATGCCTTATGGATCCCGGCTCTGCTTGGATTAATGATAGCCGAGATGCTGGGCGACGAGCGCTTGCAGACATAATCGAAGTCCAGCATGCGCTGGATGGCATTGGTCTGGTAGCCATAGACGAATGCTTTTGTATTTATGTCAAAGAGAACGTAATCTTTCCTGCTCATTGATTCTCCTCCAGTGCCAGGGGGACGATTCTCGTCATGTGGGTCTCCGGTCCGTGAACCTGGATGGGAACGCCAAGCCTTTTGCCCAGATCCCGCATGAGCTTCAAGCCCTGCTCGTAATTCGGCCCTCCCCGGCGCACATAGATCTCAATATCGGCCTCCTGCAGCTTCTGCTGGTACTCCTCCAGGGCCATGACCACTCCCTTGAAGGTCTTGGCCACATCGGTGAAGTTGGCAATGGCCCCGCCGATGAGGAGCACCTTCCCGTTGGGATTTTTGCTCCGGGTCATCAGGTCCAGGATGGTACAGGTGTAGTGGTAGGTCTCCTCGGTATTGGGATCACCGCTGTACTCACCATAATTGGCCATCTCATCGGCGTGACCCAAATCGCAGATGGTATCGGCATAGATCACGCTCGCTCCGCCGCCGGCGACCATCGTCCAGACCCTTCCCTCCGGGTTGAGGATGGTGAGCTTCAGAGAGGCTCCGGTCTTGGAGTCGATCTCCTTGATGAAGAGCTCCTCCTTGGAAGGAGTCCTGCCGAATGGTTCAGGGAATGCCAGTTCCGACCATCTCTTCTTTTGCCAGTACTCTTCTGCGTCATCCAGCTTCGCCACCATATCCAGCGGGACGATTCCGCGGCCTGAGAATGTGAAGGGATTGATCTCCACGTAGGCAAAGCCGGTATCGCTATAAAACCGCCATAAGGCGGTGATGAATTCCTCCACCAGCGCTCTCTTATCTCCCAGCTCTGCCGGCAGCTTGGAGCCTACGTCCAGAGCATCGATTCCTTCCAAGGAGTCCACATGGATAGATATTACCTTCTCCCAGTTCTCCTCCACCCCGACGCCGCCATCCATTGAGAAGAAGATGTTGTCCCCTTCATAATCCGAGCTGATAGCCACATAGTACTCCTCTTTGTGGGGTGTGAAAGGCTCTATCAGGAAATAGGACAGCCTCCCGGTTATTCCTCCTATGGTAACCTCTAGGCCCATTTTCTCATTGAGGTATTCCTTTGCTTCCTCCCAGTCCGCATCCAGAAGAACAAGGCCCAGCTTCCCTCTCTTTCCAAAGAGCTGGTCAGGCTTGACCACAAGCCTGGTCGTCTTCAGCCACGGATTTTCTGCCTCAAGCCCTTCTATATCCGTCTCAGGACCAACTAATGCCAGGTTCCCTTTATATGAGAAATCATCGAGGTACTCGGGAAGGTATCTAGCTAGCAGATTCTTTGCGTCATATTCCCTGATGCCTCTTTGTGCCATGTCAAAAACCACCTTCGCCGCCCTAATGCTTTTCTTATTTACAAACTTTTCTCCGGGATAAGATATTTGTTTCGGGAAAATATTGAGATACTTCCAGAGGACTGGCTGAATATGAAGTATCCTGATTCCGAAAAAGCATTTGCTGAACCCGCGGCAGCGGTCTTAGCTAGTATTGATGAGAGGTATTTAGCCTGCCCCGACTGCCCGCCGGAGCCGAATCTGGACAAAACCCGGGGGTGCAGGGACCTGCCCGGAAGGGTAAAAAGGTGCTCCTCCTGCGGAAGAGCGACGCTGGATGCGGTGATGCTGGATGCCCTTCATGTCTTGCATGATTTCGGTCTGCGCGACGAGCGGGAAACGCTGAGAAGCGTCGGATCGCCGCTGGTGGTTGTGGGCTATCCCCTGGCCTACTCCCCCCGTCTGGGGCCGGACAGCCTGATCATCCAGGGAGAGAACATATCCCGTGAGGCTGCCCAGGCAATGGTGCAACGGATACCGGAGATCAGAGGGGTTATCCTCTTCCAGGGCGTTCCTGGAATGCATAAAAAAGGCACGGCGCCCCTGGAGAATGCACTATTAGCCGGATCCGATCTGAGGGCTGACGTCTGCCAGAGCCTCTTTGGCGAGCTTGTCATCTACAAGAGCCAGTCGAAGATTCATATCGAGTTCTCCAGGCAGAGCGCCCCCAAGATGAGGATCATAGAGCAACTCATGCTGCAGGGAAAGGCATCTCGGGTGGTGGATGGGCTGTGCGGTCCGGGAACGCTGGGGCTGATGTGCGCCCTGGCCGGCGCCAAGGAGGTAGTACTGAACGATGTCTGGCTGCCCGCGGTGCAAAACGTTCTCCTCAACCTAAAAGCCAATCGAGATCTTCTGGGGATAGAGAGAATAGAGTATCCTCAGGTCTCCTCACAAGAGGTCGGAACGGAACCGGTGCTGGTAGGCCATGCCAGCGGTGCCTGCGATATACAGGTTTATCATGGCGATCTTGCCAGGCTCTTTGAGAGGGCCTCGCCCGCTGACCTCTGCCTGATCGATCATTTTCCGGGAATGGATACCAGAGAGCTTGAGAAGGCCTGCATATGCTGCAAAAAAGTAGTGTTGATCTGATTAAATGGGACAGCGCGGATTCGAACCGCGGTCCAAGAGTCCCAAACCCTCGAGGATAGACCAGGCTACCCCACTGTCCCAATAGCGAGTGCTCCTAGTGGTATGTTGTCTTTAAAAGCCTTTTGCTAACCTTTCTTCTGCCCTGGTGACAAGATTTTTTCGGTTGATCTTCTTGACCAGGTAGGCGGTGGCCAGCCCGCCAATGGCGGTGAGCATCCAGAGCTGAACGAGCCGGATGAGGATGGTTGCCGCAACTGCAGTATGCACGGGGATTCCAATGGCAGTGAAAAGAGTGCTCATTACAATATCGACAAGCCCCACACCGCCGGGGAGGAATATGGGCAGCATCTGCAGGAATATCATGACCGAATATACTGCCAGAACTGCCCAGAATGAGACGATGACGCCCATCGACCGGAAGACCACAACTGCAACCGTGGTCATGCACAGCCAGCCTGCCAGTGCCCAGAAGGTGCTGATGAAAAGGGTCCTTTTATGCTCCGCCAGCAGCATCATGGAATGATGAAACCTGCCCAGTATGCGGCTGCATTGATTCTGGTCTATATGCACATGCAATATGCGCTCGGCGTGCTTGATGATGCTGAATGCAATTATCTCCAGCCAGTTGTCGGCAAAGCAGATGCCAAAGAATGTGGCATTCAGGAGGAGCAGGACCAGGGCAATGGCATAGCATGTGGCCAGGGCCCAGGGAGGGGCATTTGTGACCAGGTCCAGATATGCGAGGCCAATGGCAGTTCCCAGGAAGAAGGGGATGGCGGTGATGATCCTGGTCGTGGCTACAGTGGCAGAGGACTGGTCGATACGGCATCCGCCATCAAGCTTTTCCAGGAAGTAGACCCGGGTCGTCTCCCCGGAGAAGCTGCCCGAGGGGATGAGATTGTTCATGAAGCCGCAGGACAGGTAAATCAGGAAGATGTCTTTGACGGGCACTTTATAGTTGAACTTGAGGGCAATGGCCCTCCAGGCCAGTGCATCGCATAATACCCCCAGCAGGGCGAGAACTACCGCCAGAGCAAAAAGGCTGATAGCCGCGCTCCTCAGAGTATCGATTGCATCCTGGTAGCCGGCATAGTAGAGATAAAGAGAGTAGATGAAAAGGCCTACAGCGATTAGAGCTATTGATTTTTTTGGATGGATTGTAGGAAGCTCTATATCGCTCTTCACCTGCAGGCTAACGGGAGGGATGGTTAAAAATATTCCGTTTGGACTACTGGGGCCCAATCGATCTAATCACAACCTTTTTAAATCCTGATCTGATAGGGTGATCCCATGGGAAAGACAGGAAGCGTAGAATGGGTCAAGATCAAGGGCAGAAAGGGCCAGGTCAGGCAGGTAACCAAGGCCGAGACCACTTATAAGAAGCCCGGTCCGATGCAGAAATATACCGCCTCTGGTTCCAGAGTAAAGAAGATAAGGAGATCAATAAAGGCCACTCAGATCAGAACATGATTTCCCAGGACGTAGTGCTGGTACGCTACGGGGAAATCGCTCTCAAGGATAGCTGGACCAGGCAGAGCTGGGAGCGTATCTTAAAGAGCAATATAGCCTTTTGTTTGAATAAAGCCGGTGTGGATCACAGGATCTCCGGGAGCGAAGGCCGGATCTTCGTCCATACCCCAGATGTGAGGGCGGCCGCGATTGCCTCCCAGGTTTTTGGAGTTGTCTCCGCGAGTCCTGCCCAAAGTGTGCCCTCCAACCTGGAGGATATAAGCCGGGCGGCAGTGGAGGTGGCGGCGAAGACGATGGAGAGGGCAATGCAGTCAGGCGCAGCCATCCAGACATTTGCCATCCGGCCCCGGAGGTTTGGGGTCCCGTTCTCCAGCGTAGAGATTGGACAGAAGGTGGGCGAAGCGGTTCGACTGGCCACTGGCGCATCTGTCAACCTCAGGGACCCTCAGATGGAGATATTCGTCGAGGCGAGAAGAGAGGGGACATACATCTTCACCGAGGTCACGCCGGGCCTGGGTGGCCTGCCCATAGGCTCTCAGGGGAGGATGCTGGCGATGATCTCCGGGGGGATCGATTCGCCTGTGGCTGCCTGGATGATGATGAGAAGGGGCTGTACGGTCTCACTGCTGCATTTCGACTCCCGGCCTTATGCCGATTCCATAGATCAGTCCAAAAGATGCGTCCAGGTTCTGGCGGAGTGGACCTGCGGCCGGAAGATCAACTTCATCACCGTTCCCATAAAAAAGGGGATTGAGAAGATCCAGATGCATTATCCCCGCGCCACCTGCATCCTCTGCCGGCGCCTGATGTACCGGATAGCGGCCCAGGTAATGGAGAAGGAGGGGGCGCTCGGAGTGGTCACCGGCTACTCCATGGGCCAGGTGGCCAGCCAGACAGCGGAGAACATCCTGGCAGAGCAGGCAGCTATCGGGGTCCCGATATATCATCCACTCATTGCCATGGACAAGTCGGAGATAATCGATCTGGCCCGGAAGATTGGCACCTATGAAGTAACCATGGTGACGAAGTCCTGCACTGCCGTTCCCAATAAGCCCATGACCAGGGCCAAGAAAGAGGAGATCCTTCAGGCGGAGGAGTATCTGGATCTGGTGAGCATGGCTCGGGCTTTAGCCTCCGAGATGACGGTGACGAGAATAGGGTATGAACTGGGTTCTGTTGTTAGGATCGATCAGTGAAGGCTCTGTGTTTGATTGGATTACAGATAACGGATTTTAACCACAAAGAGCACAAAGATCACAAAGGCCTCGCAAAGGTAATCCAGTTCTTGATAGCCCAATAATCCTTTGGTGCGGTCTTTGTGTCCTTTGTGCGCTTTGTGGTTTATGGCTCTTCGCTGAATTATTTGGGTGAGGTACGGCAGCGGTTATAGCTCTGTTCCTCTGTGGTTGGGTCAGAGCATAGCGGTTCACCACAGGGGCAAAAGAATACAGAGAATTCGCGATTCAAGTTCCCCCATGCTACATAGCGAGGAGCCAGTTTGATTTATTGCCTCATGTGCATGACTTTCGACCAAAACATAAATATTTAAAGAAGTTCATGATGAGTGAATTGTCGCAAAGATAGAGAAAAGCGCCCAGAGCAGGAAGGAAGATCCCGTCCTGCAGTCAAATGAGCGGAGGTATGTTCTGTTGGAAGAGAAAGAGAGAAGGGAAAAGAAAGGAAAGGGCAGGATGACAGTGCAGGAGGCGGGGAGAAAAGGGGGTATGAAGACTGCCGAGACCCATGGCAGGGAGTTTTATGAAAAGATCGGCCATATGGGCGGCCAGAAGGTAAAGGAGCTGATTGAAGAGGGAAAGAAGGCCCTGGGCCGTTCTGGATAAATTAATGTCTTTTTTATCTTTCTGTGGAGTGCTCTTTCGGGCTTTTTGTGGAGGAGATCTTCCTATGATTCCGCCTTCTCATCCCGCATCTTGACCAGGAGCCAGCCGCGTGGGGTCCTGGTGAGGGCGAAGCCGCCCTGCAGCCTTTTGCCCTTTAGCCAGAATGAGGCATGGCCGCCTTTCAGGGCCTGGGAGAGGGAGATTTCCTGGCCATCCTTATTTGAAAGGTTCTGGTATATGCCCCGATCCCAGATGGCCACTGTTCCTGCACCGTACTCGCCCTCGGGAATAGTGCCCTCAAACGAGGCGTATTCAATCGGATGGTCCTCGGTCTGGACTGCCAGGCGTTTGTCCTTTGGATTCATGGAGGGGCCCTTGGGAACGGCCCAGGATTTCAAAACCCCATCTACCTCCAGCCGAAAGTCGTAGTGCAACTGGCGGGAATGGTGCTCTTGCACCACAAAGATCTGGCTGCCCGAATTCGCTCTCTTATCGGCGATCTTTGGAGGATTGGGCTCAGAGGTAACAGCGAAGTTCCTCTTCTCTTGATAGCTTTTAAGCGCATCGGGGTTCATAGGAATCCTTCCATTATAGTTTGAGCAGTGCCAGCAGAGGAGCACCAGCATCAACCCTTTCAGATGCATGCTTTGCAGATGTATAAATTCTATCCACCTATTCCATCTACTCTCTCATATCCAAGCTTTCACCAGCTAATCATGGAATTGGACTCGATCCTCTCGGCCCATTATGCGAGATGGATTTCTTTGTTATCCTCTTCGACGATGTTGCTCTCCAGGATCTCCAGGGCCCGGCAGTGCTCCTTGGCCTGGGCGCCTCGGATCGGCATATCCTGATAAAACACATCCTGCCCAATGTAGTCTCGCCGGTTGTGTTGCTGGCGACCCTGAACATGGCCGGAGCGATCCTCTCCCTAGCCGGCCTGGGATTCCTGAGTCTGGGAGCCCAGCCGCCCACTGCAGAGTGGGGCTCGATGCTCAGCGATTCCCAGGGGCTGATATTTTCTGCGCCCTACCTGATATTCATCCCCGGCATAGCTATTATGATCACAGTGCTGGCCTTCAACCTTCTTGGCGACGGACTGAGGGACGCCATTGACTCCAAGTCTGGAGGAATGGCGACGAGATGCGAGGGTAATGCAATACTGCCGAATTCAACCCAAATCCTTTTCTCTCAGGCGAACCTATTTTAGACTTAGATGAAGCTCAAGATCACAATCACTGGTCCGAAGGTTAATGACGTTGGCTACCGTTACTTCCTGTTAGGCATTGCCATGTCCAATAGGATCAGGATGTTTGAGGCTCACAATATGAGAAGCAGCGAGGGCCAGGCAGTCCTAGCCTTTGCTGATGGCGATGAGGAGGCGATTAAAGCCTTCTGCGCTCAGATTGAAACAGAGCGTCCCGCCCGTTCCGAGGTGTCAAATATTGTCTTTGATGACTTTCAGGGAGAGGTCATGAGGATAGGAGAGTATGCTCAGTTCTGCGCTACGATCCAGTTGAATAAAGCCATCCCTGTGCTGCTTGATATGAGAGATGACTTGAGAGCAGTGCGAAAGAACACCGACTTGATACCTCAGATAAAGGAAAATACAGATGCCATACCTCAGATAAAGGCAAACACAGATGCTATTCCTCAGATAAAGGCAAACACAGATGCCATACCTCAAATAAAGGCAAATACGGATGCCATACCTCAGATAAAGGCAAATACAGACGCTATTCCTCATGTCTTGGGTGAGATCAAGGGCTTGAGGGATGACATCCAGCCTGGATATGCGAACAACTTCAGGCAGGTACAGGCCGATGTCCGGGCGATAAAGGAACGCCTGGGCATGCAGTAAACTAGAATTTAATACATAGGGAGCGCGGAGGGGTCACGAATACCCCTTCTTCAGGTTGGGGATGAAGTGAACCCGGGCATCTGCTCGCCCTCACAATCGTTCCACCATCTCGGTAATTCTAAAGGATCCATTCAGAATCTCCTCTTTCAGCCTTTTTGCTAACCCCATCGCCCTTGCTCTATCCGATTGGCGGAGCTGAATGGGAATTGTCCTCTCCCCCAGGCGGATGGCCCCCAGCCTCCCCTGGAATGCCCCGCCGCTGCACTGGGAGACGCACAGGCCGCAGTTGAAGCACTTTGTTTTATCGCGCAAAACCCGGCCATCCTCGATGCTTATCGCATTCATGGGACAGGCTGGCGCTGCAGTGCACCTGGTGCAGCCTTTGCACCTTTCCGGATCGAACTGTACCTCCAGGTCGACAGAATCCCAGACATCCCCGTAAGTCGACTTGCCGATCTTCTGGCGTACATTCACATCCATTATGGTGAGAGGGATATCCCTATCCTGAAGCAGTATGCTCCTTAAGATGTATTCATTCAGCACAGGGATTGGCACCGCCCAGGAACCTATGCACTCCGGGCCGGCTGAGGTCGCAAATCCGCCCATGTACTCCGGGTCCATATGGCGCATGTCCGCCATCCCGAGGAGGTTAGGCCTGGTGGGCATGGAGCGGGTCCCCGTCCCCATCACAAATCCCTGCGCTCCATTGATGAGAATGCGGGTTCCAATGCCAATAGTTTCCAGGTGGGGATCATTCTTGATGGGATTGATCTGGCCGCATCCAGAGACCGTGGCTGCGGCAAAATGAGGCGGAAACTCCAGCCTGCTGAAGATGGTCTTCAGGGGGAGGCCTTTGGGATTGACGAAGGCCACATAGTTCTTGAAGGCATTGCGAGTGGAGAATATGCGGGCATAGGGGATCTCATCCAGGCAGATGTCCTTTTCCAGGAGGTCTCCATTTTCTGCCAGAACCTCCACCAGGACATCCTTTCCTTCCACCAGCTCCCTTAAAAGGTGTCCTCCCCCGTAATCCGGCTGGCGTATGCTGTGCGCGGTGCCGTAGACCATCAGATCGATGATACCCAGTCGCTCATTGGGACACGGCCCTGGATAGGCAGGAACGCCGTTGATCCTGGCGCTGCTGGCGCGGATGAATGAGCCAGGGGCTGCCAGGGGAAAGGAGAGCACAGCATAGGTGCCGCTCATTATCGCCCGGGTGGCGGTGGTGACAACGTCCACATCCTTCAGGCCGATCTCTCCTTTCTCTTCTACCATCTCAGAGATCTCCTGCTGGGTGAGAACTGTTGCCTTTCCGCTCTTAATACTCCTTTTTATGTCCTCCACAGTTCGGCTCATGGCTATCGCATTCAGCCCATCAGCATAAAGCAGCTGCGATCTATCTGGAAAAAAAGACGCCTTGCTAATCGTGATATTTTTCGCGGGGAGGGCCGGAGGGATGAGCCCTCCCCAAGGGCATAGTGATCCCACTCTCCTATACCAACAATATCCTTCTCCTGATAATTTAAAGCCCTATTTTTCATGTAGTTCTCATATTGAGATCACCTGAAAGAATTTCCCGCCCGCATTCTGCCATAGTCTGGGTGACGGTCAGAGGAGATGTCGTCACCGTAAACCTCAAATCTTGGGACTCGGGCATGCTAATCATGGCCATGAATGCGGAGCGTTTCATTGAGAACGCCATTGCAGAGATCAAGCGCGATATTAAGGGTCGCGCTATTATCGGTTTATCTGGGGGTGTAGACAGCTCGGTATGCGCTATGCTTGCTCATCGGGCATTGGGTGACCGGCTGGTTCCTGTCTATGTGGACTCCGGGCTGATGAGGCAGTCTGAGTCCGATCGAATTGAGGAGCTATTCAAGGATCTGGGCCTGGTGCGGGTCAATGCCCAGGACCGATTTCTAGAGGCTCTTAAAGGGGTTGTTGATCCTGAAGAGAAGAGGATGGTGGTGGGAGAGACATTCATCCGGGTCTTCGAGGAAGAGGCGCGCAGGATCGGCGGCGATTGCCTCATTCAGGGCACCATCTATCCAGACAGAATCGAATCGGACGGAGGCATCAAAGCCCACCACAATGTAGGAGGCCTCCCCAGCCGGATCGAGTTCAAGAACATAGTTGAGCCTCTGCGCGACCTGTACAAGGACGAGGTTCGCCAGGTGGCAAGGGCTCTGAGCCTCTCCCCTGAGATCAGCGAAAGGATGCCTTTTCCCGGTCCTGGGCTGTCGGTCAGGATCGTAGGAGAGGTCACTCGGGACAAGCTGGATGTGGTCAGAAAGGCGAACGCCATTGTTGAGGAGGAGGTGGAAGAGTTTTCTCCCTGGCAGGCATTTGCCGCCATCCTGGGAATGGCGACCGGGGTCAAGGGAGACAACCGGGTCTATGGATATGTGGTCGCCGTCCGGGCAGTCACCAGCCGCGATGCCATGACCGCAGAGGCGATGGAGCTTCCCTGGCAGGTCCTCAGACGCATCTCTGGCCGGATCACCGGGGAGATCCCGACAGTCTCCAGGGTGGTCTACGACCTGACCCCAAAACCGCCGGGCACTATAGAGTTTGAGTAATCGAGCCTTAAGGAACGCTCTATTTCAGGCTCATAAGGGGATAGCACCTCTCCCGGTCGTACTCCAGCCGGGCGGAGATCACCTCCCCTTCATATTCTATCTCCACCAGGGCCCAGATCATCCTCCCTTCCAGCTCGCCGTAGCCGAAGACATTTTCAGAGAGCATATCCCGGTCTATCCTCACCTCGACCCTCCGCACATAAGGCTGAAGGGAGATACTCTCTTCGATGGCCTTCTCAAGGCTGGATGCTGTCCTCATTCCCACTGGCGAGCCCACGAACTGGTGATAGAGTGCTCCCAGCTTTATTCCTGCCTCAAAGGCTGCTATTTCCCTTTTTGTAGGCGTGAAATCACCACCGGACTTAACAAATACATGATTATCAGAGCGCCCAACAGGATCGCGGTATAAATGGTATTGCTCTGAAAAAAGACCGCCCAGGCGGCAGCAATGGTGAAGAAGCCCAATATAGACAGGACTCTCTTGTCCCTTATCTTGGGATATGGTATGCTGCTTATCATGAGCAAAGCCAAAATGAGCATGAGTGTAACGGCAAGCCCAGGCCGCCCCAATAGGACGCTGGCTGATAGAGCCATGCCTGCAGCAGGAATGGGCAGGCCCTCGAAGAGCTGATCGCTCTTGTTTGAGATATTGAACCTGGCCAGGCGGAGGGCTCCACAGATGACAAAGAAGATCGCTGCCGGCCAGATCAGGAAGGGGAGGCTGAATGCCTGAACAACAAGAAAGGCCGGCGCTACACCAAAGGACACCAGGTCTGCCAGGGAGTCCAGGTTAGCTCCCAGGGGACCGGATCCCCTCTTTCTGGCTACAAATCCGTCCAGTCCATCTGCTATCGCTGCTAATATTATGAGAACGACTGCTACCTTTAAGATATCCAAAGATTGTGATTCGCAGATGACGAGGATGGCAGCAAATCCCAGAGCGATGTTCAACATGGTGAACAGGTCTGGCGGCCGGAGTGCGCGCAGGATATTCATGAAGTGACTCCTGGTGACCCAGAAGAGACTAGAACTCCTGATGAACCTGATGCCACTGGAACTCCTGGCAGCTCCGAGTTGCACTTGATGGCAAGAACCGTCTTCCCCGCCCGGACGCTATCTCCAATGGCCACTTGCAGCTTGTATCCCCTGGGAATGGTGGTCTCCACCCGCGAGCCAAAGCGGATCATGCCTATCCTCTCCCCCCGGAGGACGTGATCTCCGGGTTTGACATAACAGATGATCTCTCTTACAAAGGTCCCGGTGATCTGGCACAGCTGAATCTCTCCGTCCTCGGTATCGATTCTAATTCTGTTTTGCTGGTTTTGGCACGAGCGGTTTAGAAAGGCTGGGAGGTGAGTGCCTTTCCTTTGCTCCACACTGATTATCGTCCCATCTAAAGGCGACCGGTTAACGTGCACATCGCCGAAGCCCATGAATACGGTGACCTTCTCAGGGGTGGCCTGAATGATCCTTCCGTCTGCTGGAGAGAGCATACCCTCGCTTTGCGGCAGACGGTCTGGGTCCCGGTGAAAGAATATCATGAACAGCAAACCCATAAAAGCGGCAGCCGATATGTACCAGTTCCCGGCAGCGGCCAGGGCAGCGGTCAGGATAATGGGCACCGATATCCATCCGCGGGAGTCTTTTGCCAGCTTCAAGCGGCATCTCCTCTGGGGTGTCTTATGTCCGCTGCCAGCTCATCTATGATCGAGAGGAGTTCGGGGAGGAGCAGGAATATCATATAGGATATCAGCAAGAGAGCAGCAACAGATCCTATCTTGGCGATCAGATTATGGGCAACCTCAAAGCTTGCGCTTCCAAACCAGCTCCAGCCGTAGGCCATGATCACGAATCCATTTCTCACTAGGTTCAGGATATAGATGGAGATGATAGAGACCACAAGAGCTGCCGCCCTCCGGCCGATTGGTGCTCGGACGGATATGATGAGTCCTGAAAAGAGGGCGATGCTCTCAATGGCGGTGCAGGCGAGGATGATCTCCACCGACCTACCGTTCAGAGTCATGATATTCCAGCCGGGCATGACCACCGGAACAGATAGAGCCTGAAGGGCTTGCACAGTCATGAGGGTGGTAAACCCTATCAGTGCCTCTCTCAGGGGCTCGATCTCGGCGAATGGAAAATAGACCATTCCGCATACTGCAGCGGCATAGCTTGCCCAGAGCTGGGCTTTGGAGGGGCCGCTCCTTCTAGTCATTATCCAGGCCATATAAAAGCACATGAGACCGGCAGCAGTGAAGAGGATGGCATTGAAGTAGTCATTGATGGCCAGATAGTGCCCGGGCTGAGCCAGCCAGAATACGCCAAATAGGAGCCATCCGGACAGGGCGATGAGGCTCTTTTTGGTCAGGGATGATACAAGCAGCAGAAGCAAGCTGATCCAGAGCAGATAAGAAGCCAGCCAGTCCAACATCATTCACCTAAGAAGTACCACAGGTTTATTTAGCATTATCTACTTACATCGCGATGATATGAACTTGGTGGGGGCTGGATTCACACCATTTATGGGTTTGGTTGATCATGGATCGAAATGCTTTTATTTTATTTTCTGCAGCGAGCGTGCTTCTCCTGGCCGTGGCCGGAGCGCAGATAGCCGAAGCAGGGTCATCTGATGCCGTCGGAAAGATAGATGCTGATCTGGCAGAGATGCTCGGTGGTGCGGGAGAGGAGAGGATACCTGTGATTGTGATGCTGAAGGGCACCGAGGCTCTGGATATTGACGGCTTCGATGTCAAGTACAGCTATCAGCTCATCCCCGGCCTGGCTGGAGAGGCAAGCAGCACTACCATCCGAGAGATGGCAGAGAGCGATAGAGTATCCGCTATCTATTTCGATGATCCTGCGAAGATATCGGCACCAGTCGAGGATATCGCATCTGCACCGGATAATGCTCTGGTTTATGATAACTCTTCCGTCGATGGGCAGGATAACGATTCTGATGGCCCATCAGATGGTTACATCTCTCCCGCCCGGATCATCAAAGCGGATAAGCTCTGGGAGATGGGGATCGATGGCAGGGGGATAAACGTTGCGGTGATCGATTCAGGCATCGACAAGAATCATCCCGATCTGATCGGCAAGGTGATCGCTGAGAAGAACTTCCTGGCCAATGAGATCACAGCAGACGATCTTTTGGGCCATGGCACAATGATCGCCGGGATCATCGCCGGCTCAGGTGCCAGCTCGGGCGGAAGATATGTGGGAATTGCCCCCGGGGCGAGCCTGATCAATGTCAAGGTGATCGACCAGAATGGCGATGGCAGGGTATCGGATATCATCGCCGGCATTGAGTGGGCCATCTACAATGGCGCTGATGTTCTGAGCCTCAGCCTGGGAGGGATAAACCTGGGCGAGACCAATCCCCCCATAACCATGGCCGCAGATAATGCCGCGGATCAGGGTGTGGTGGTATGTGTGGCTGCGGGAAACCGCAACAGCACTGAGAACGAGAATCAGCTGTCGGGAGCATCGTCCAGCCAGCTTCGAGGCTCTCCTGTCGAGCTCTCCCAGACGGAAGAGAGCAGCGGCAAGGACGTCTATTTCCTGTTTGTGCCCATCGTCTTCGCCCTGCCTCCGGGGCTGATAGACTCGCCAGGCGACGGGGTGAATGTCATCACCCTGGGTTCAACCGATGCCGCGGGGCATATGGCCAGCTTCTCCGGCTCCGGACCGACCAGGGACGACAGGATCAAGCCGGATGTCGTCGCTCCGGGAATGGATATCATCTCCACAGTGCCCGCTGGCCTTGAGGGGCCGGAGTATGTTGATACTTATTATGCCCGGGAATCGGGGACAAGCCTCTCCACGCCCATTGCCGCAGGTCTCGCTGCCCTTCTCTTGCAGGAGAGGAGCAACCTAACTCCCGCAGGGATCAAGGGGGCGATGACCAGGGGAGCGGCCAAGCTCAATAACACCCATGGGGTGGCTTACGAGGCATACTATCAGGGAACTGGCCTGTTGGATGCTCTACATTCCTATCAGCTCCTGGAGGAGCTGGGAGATGGGATGAGCGGCGTTGTGCCTGATCTGTGGAAGCCGGGTCGGTGGGCATATCTGCCCTCAGGAGAAGGAGTCTATGTGGGCCTGGATACAGGAGCAGACCGGCCGCAGAAGAAGATCTATGCCCTTGCCCCTGGAGACCGCGACTGGAATACCAGGTTCGTGTTCTTCAGCAACCGGGAGAGAGATGGGATTTCCCTCTCCGCTCAGGGGGAGATAGCAGATTGGGTCAGCCTGCAGGCCCTTCCTGAGCATATATCATCCAACAGTCAGCATGTCTTTGCCGCATCCATCCAGGTGCCGGAAGATGCGGATCCTGGAGATTATTCCGGGTCGCTTGATATCACCGACTCCGGAGAGACGGTCCTTGAGATACCGGTCAGCCTGACGGTGGCAGAGCCCCTATCCATCTCCCTGGGAAAAGGAGGGAATTCCGGAAGCCTGACCGGGAACCAGTGGGATTACTATTATCTGGATTTGCCGGTGGGATCGAGGGGGATTGAGGTCAGGCTGGACTGGAACTCCGAATCGGATTCCATTGATGCTGATCGAACTGATTCCAACTCAACGGCTTTTAGCTCCACCAACGCCAGCTCCACGGACCTTGGCTCCAGCCTGGACCTGTTCCTGATATCCCCCACCAGCGAGTACTATGCCGGAGGGCCGGAGGGCAGCTCCAAGAGGGTAGCAATCGAGAGCCCGCCTTCGGGAAGGTGGCTCGTGGCCGTGTATAGCGAGAATGCATCCGTTAATGCCAGCTATACCCTCCAGGTGGAGCAGGAGATGATAGAGCCCACTCCCAAGCGGTGGCACATAGACTCCGCCAATCCGGGAACGAATGCCAGCATCGAAATCCTGCTGGAGAATAGAGGTCTGGCGATGGAGAATCTGAGCTATGCGGCAGTTATCGAGAACGAAAGCCTGGTGGAGTATGAGGGCAGAGTGGGATTGAAGCAGATCTGGAACCAGACGGTGAATGTAACCGATGAGACCATAAGGCTCTCTGCAGAGCTTGCCACCATTGAGGGCAGCAGATACAGCGAGGTGGCCCTGGTCTTTGAGGATCCCGATGGAATGGCAAGCGAGGAGCATGCGGATTTGGGGTCGGGATATCTCGGTCCGGTGGAGGTCTCCAATCCCCAAGCTGGCAGGTGGGCGATCAACGTCTATGGGTATAATGTCCCCGAAACCGGCCAGCCCTTCAGGCTCACTGTCAAACAATACAAAGAGGAGCCCTGGAGCTGGATCAGCATCAGCGGCCCTGACCGGCTGGAGGCAGGCAGCAACCAAACCCTAAGGGCCAGCCTTGCCTTGCCCCAGAATCCTGCCCAACACCAGCTGCAGGGATACTTAAAGATCTGGGCTAACAATAGCAGCATCCAGATCCCGGTGAGCATCTCGCTGGCCGGATCAGGGCTTGTCGGCCTGAGCTCGGAAAAGGTGCTGGACGAGGATGAAGATGGCAAGCATGACCAGCTGGTTTTGGGATTCGGGGTGAATGTCACCATTCCAGGAAATTTCAGGCTGAATGGGGTGGTGAACGATTGCCTTGGGAATAGGATCGATGTGATAGATCAGAGCCAGAGGCTGGATGAGGATGGAGTTATCCATGTCAACGTCAGCGGCACCGATATCTGGAGAGCGGCCAAGTGCGGCCCCATCAGAATCGAGAACCTGGTCCTCTACGATAATACTGGCAACTACCTTGATCGCTATGAAGAGGATATCCGCATAGATCGTGATCCCAAAGAGTTCCAGGCGCCTCCTGCCTACATCAGCGGATTTGTCAATCAGACCACTATGGAGGTCATAGCCGTTGGGGTCAACCTATCGGTGACAAAGCCGGGAACCTATCGGATCGATGGGTTCATCCTGGATGATTCCGGGAAGGAGATCGGATACGAGAAGGTTGAAGAACGCCTTAATCCGGGCAACCACACCCTCAGCCTCGAGTTCAGTCCCTCAGATTTTATTATCCTGGAGGAGGTCTCCCGGGTTCGGCTGGTTGATCTGGTTCTGACCTCTGACGGGGAGGAGCTGGAGAATAGAGACCTGGCCTGGACCTCAGAGGAGATGGACCCCCTAGCATTTAGAGCGGTGCCTGGGTCTGGGGAGGCCATGGCATCTCAGGAGTCGGTGGTCCCAGCAGGCTCTGACTCTAATCTTCCCTTTCCGGCAGCAGAGGGAGCGGTATTGAGACGGGAAAATGGTACGGTGGTCATATCCTGATACCTTAAATGTCTCTTTTTCATGTGACAAGAGAGTCGGACATACCGCTGGTGGGATGTCTGTACTTCGGAGTGGTGGATCGAGGGAGCAATCTCCTGCAGATAAGGCCGAGCTGCGGCTGCAACTTAAGCTGCCCCTTCTGCTCGGTTGATGCCGGTCCCAGCTCGAGGTCAAGGGTGACAGACTATCAGGTGGACCTGGACTATCTGATGGAGGCGGTTCGGGAGATAGCTCCCTTCAAGGAACCCGGGGTGGAGTGCCATATCGACTCCCCTGGGGAGCCTATGCTCTATCCGGATATCGTAGAGCTGGTAGGGAGGCTGAAGGGGATAGGAGAGGTCAGTGTCGTCTCCATGCAGAGCAATGGCACTCGTCTGGATGAGGAGATGATCAGATCTTTAGAGGAGGCGGGGCTGGACAGGATCAACCTCTCCATGCACGCTTTAGATCCGGAGCTGGCGGCGTATCTGGCGGGAAGGCCGGGATTTGATGTCCAGGGGCTTATAGAGACAGCAGAAAATATTGCCAAAAGCAGAATCGACCTATTGATCGCGCCGGTGTACATTCCGGGAATAAACGACCAAGAGATTCCAAAATTGATCGATTTTGCCATTAGATCAGGAGCGGGAAAGAGGTGGCCGCCCCTTGGGATTCAGAAGTTCGAGCACTACCGGCTGGGCCGATCGCCGCGGGGCGTTCGTGCGGAGAACTGGTGGCACTTTTATAACCGCAGCATGCCGCAGTGGGAGAAGGAGTTCTCTCTGCCCCTGAGGCTCAAGGCGCAGGATTTCGAAATTGAGAAGCGGCCCATGATCCCCACGGTCTTCAAGAGAAATGAGAAGACAAAAGTGGAGATAAGAGCTCCCGGCTGGGTAGAGGGAGAGCAGCTTGGAGTTGCAAAAAATCGGGTGGTATCGGTGGTGGACTGCCCGAAAAAAGAGGGGAGCGTGCGGGTGAAGATAGTATCCAATAAGCACAATATCTATGTGGCTGTTCCAGCTTGAAGATGGGCATTATCAGCTTTGCTGCACGCAAAATTGCTTTACGGCGAATGCTCCTCGATCTCCTCCTCCAGATCTTTCAGATATCTTCTCAGCACCTCATTTCTCCTGCTGGCCATCTCTTTTCCTCTCCTGGTATGCATTCGGGATTCCAGCCTGAGGAGCTTTCTGTAAAAATGATCCAGATTCCATTTGCCGTCATCCGGCTCACGTCTCTTGCAGAAAGGATCCTGAGGGCTGTAGAATGCCCGGTTTATAGACCCGCCGGTCATAAAGGCTCGGGCTATGCCGACAGCGCCCATGGCATCCAGCCGGTCGGCATCCTGAAGTATTTTTCCCTCCAGGGTTTCAGGCTCGATTCCCTGGGAGAAGCGGTGCACCTCGATCGCATAGAACACCTTCGCTTTTTTCTCTTCAGGCAGATCGATTTTCTCCAGAAACTGGCACACTGCCTCCCGTCGCCTGACATCTTGATCCTGCTTTGCATCTAATGAGCCAAGAGAATGCTTAGATCCCTCTAAAGCATCATGCAGTAGAGCTGCCAGGAGAAGAACAGGCATGTCCGCCCCCTCGGCCAGGCCGATCACTTTGGCATTATGATAAACCCTTAAGATATGAGAAAAGTCGTGCGCAGGGTCCGCATCCTTATACAGCCTCTCGACATCTTCCCGCAGTGATTGGGTGAAGATTTCTTCCTCAAAGCACATCGATCTCGGGCTGCTTTCCAGCCTTAAATAATCTATCGATGGATCTTCATCGAATAGAAGCTCAGCCCAGCAACTTGATAAGAGAAAACATCATAGTGGGGAAAAAGAGGTGCCCGACCTGCCCAGCAATATCGTTTCCGCCTTCGAGCTGACCGTCGCCATGAGGCATATCATCTATCGAAAGAGAGGAACCCTCCTCTCTGTAGCAGCCATAGCCCTGGCAGTATCCATCTCTCTCGTCTCCATATTCATGATGGACGGCTTTAGGGATATGCTCTTCGATGTGATCATCGAGGACCTTCCTCATGTCACCGTCACCCCCAAAGAAGGCGACGATTACATCTACCTCTATCACAGCCTCTCTGATCGCATTTGGGACATCCCAGGGGTGGTGGCTGTATCCGCCAGCCTGGGCACCAGTGCTACATTCACATATAAGGAAAATGTGGAGAATGTAGCCATGTCAGGGGTTGATCCGGAGGACTTTGAAAGCATATACCATCTTGAGGAATATATGATCAAAGGGGACCTTATCTCCGTCCAGAGCGGCAAAAAGGTGATCTTGGGCAAAAAGCTCTCTGAACGGCTGAAGGTCAAGATGGGCCAGACCATCTATGCCAGCTTTCCCGATGCCAGGGGCACCAGCCTGATGGTTTCAGGCATCTTCGATCCGCCCGTTGGCTGGCCAGAAGACCTGGCCATCGTCTCCCTGGAAACCGCCAGGAGCTTTCTGAATGAAGGGGATGTGGCATCTAATGTTGATATAAGGCTTGGGGATATCTACCAGGCAGATGCCGCTGCCAGATCTCTGCAGGATTACGGATACAAGGCGGATAGCTGGCAGAAGCTCTACCCGGAGATCCTGGAGACCCTGGCTATAGAGACCTTCGAGAACAATCTGATAATGCTATTGATCCTGATCATCGCCTCCTTTGGAGTGGGAAGCGTCATGTACCTGCTGGTAAACGAGAAGACCAGCGAGATCGGCATGCTGATGGCCATGGGCGCGAAAAGGCAGAGCATAATGAATATATTCCTGATCGAGAGCGGCCTCTTGGGGCTGATGGGCGGAGCGGTGGGTGCAGTCCTGGGCCTCGCCCTTTCCCTTTATCTCGGTAATCTGGAGTTCTCAATGGAAGCCCCCGGCGGTCAGAAGATCACCTTGCCGGTTGTGATCAGCCTGGAAAGCTTCCTGGTGATAATAATCGCTGCAATTGCATTGAGCATCATCGCAGGCTCCTATCCCGCTTACAAAGCATCGAGGCTTGATCCCACCCAGGCCATAAACGCATGAAGAGATATTGAAGGAAAAAATGATGTACGAGTTTTCCATCGCCCAAAGACATATCCTGAGAAATCCCAGGATGGCCCTGTTCACAGTTGCTGCGGTGACTCTGGCGGTGGCGATCATCGTTCTTTTCATGGGAATTATGAGCGGCTTTCAAGAGGAGATCATTACCACGACGGTGGAGAACAATCCTCACATCTACATCCAGCCAAAGGAGGATGAGAACTATATCTATCTCTACAGAACCGTCTCTAATATTCTATGGGCATATCCCGGAGTAGAGGCGGTCTCGGCGAGGCTGGCAGGAAAAGGAGCCGCCAAATACAAAGACGAGGTTCGAGCAATCAGCTTCCTGGGGGTCAATCCAGAGGACGAGGACCGGATGATGGATGTCAGAAGCGACATTATCTCCGGAGACTTTCAGGATTTGGAGCGCCGGAAGTATGCTGCCTTCATTGGAACCGGCCTGGCAGAGAAGCTGAAGATAGGTCAAGAGGATGACTTCACCCTGACGAGAGGAAACATATCCCTCCGAATAAAGGTTGCAGGCCTTTTTGAGACAGGCACTGCAGCAGACGATTCCCTGATATATATTCCTCTGATGCTGGCTCAGGATCTGATAGAAATGGGGGACGTGGTCTCAGAGGTCGACGCCAAGGTGGCTGACATCTATCAGGTCTCACTCATCACTACCGACCTCAACCGGCGATTTGCATACGATTCAAAATCCTGGCAGGACATGAATGCCGATATCCTTAATCTCATTGAGACCCAGAGAGTATTCGCCTGGATATTTTATCTTCTGATCTTCGCCATAGCCGGTTTTGGAATAGCCAATACCATGATCATGATAGTCTCCCGCCGGACGCGGGAGATAGGCATTCTCATGGCTATGGGTGCGACCCGCTGGTCCATCCTCAAGATATTTATCCTGGAGAGCCTGATCCTGGCCCCACCTTCTGCTCTGATGGGCGGGATTCTCGCTTATCTCTCAGCTCAGCTTATAATGTCCTATGAGATCGAGCTCCCCTCAGAGATCTACATGATATCTAAAATGACCATCTCCATGAAGCCGGAGTTCTTCGTCTGGGCGGTTGGCATTGCTCTTACGGTCAACTTCGTGGCCGGGCTCTATCCCGCCTGGAAGGCCTCCCGTATGGATCCAGTGGTAGCGATCGGCAGCGCATAGAGATCATCGGAGATGGTATGAAGGCTATAATAGATGAAATTTAGATCCTCTTGAGAATACTTGATAGTAATGAGCCTGGCACTTCCTTTCCATAAGGCAAAGCGCAGCTTCCTGCAGCTCGTCCACCATATCAGCAGGGACGTATGCTCTCGGTGTCTGGGAACGAGCGATGCAGGCGAGCACTGGCGAAGAGATGCATTCCAGCAGGCTTTTTACCCTATCAAGCCTCTTCTCGATAGCTCCTTTTGCCAAATCCCTCTCATCGGTTGTACATAGTCCATCCAGGTCAAAGCCTATAACCACCGGAAGGCTGTTTTCCTCCAGATCGACTTCCAATGCATGAACTCCAATGCTCTGAGGGGCAGGGACCAGCTTTCCATTCTGCTTTCTCAATTTCGTACTTGCGCCATCCCATTCTATAAGGTCGATTCTCTTTTTACCGGCAGAAGAGGATCTTATTCTTGTTCTTGGCGCATCCAAGAACTCCCCCCCAAAAACCCTTCCGTAGGCGTCTATTTTCTCCTTTCTCGGGTCAAAATGGTATAGAGATCCTAAGATTCCATAGTGAAAGGCGGGGCAGGTGAAGTTCCCCTCGTTCAGCCTTCTCTTAGCGTATTCATATATCTCTGGCATCATCCTATCAAAATAGTCGAATATGTTCCTTCCTTCCTTCGCCGGCAGCCGCGGGCAGTCAGAGAACATGTCATGGTGCCTGTCAATCCGGACCACAACTAAGGGCATCTTATGCCTGCAGTATTCTCTGATCCAATAGAGAAGGATCTCATTATGAGAGTCGATTATTACTGTCTGCATGATGCATCTCCCGACAGTCAGGCTAAGCCATAATTATAACTATTAAACCTTTAATTATCTAATCTAGATAAAGCTATCTGTATTGTATCCGAATAAAAGCTGAAATGCTCAAATCAAGCTTCGCAGCCATCACGCTCTCAGAGGCATTTTCATGCGCGTCGCATCCAAGTCATTAGTGAGCAACAGAAAGCCTTGGTTCATCAATTGAATGCCAGAGAAGAAAAAGCATAGAATCGCTTCGTGCCAAGCCTATTGGTCGGATATTCACAACCCCATCCATCCGATGCAATAAGGGAAAAATGGATCTAGTTGAAGCGAAAAACAACTATTTATGAGCAATAATGATGAGGATCTGTCTTCCTTTCTCATGGATTTTGGATTCACAGAGGATGAGCTCTTTGCGGTCACATATGAGCTGGACTCCTATCGGTCGATTCCCGGGACAACTGTGAAAAGGTACCTGAACAGGATACTTCAGAACATCAAAGAGGGGGATCGGGAGGCATTCTTGAAGGGAATTATGGTCGGGGTGGTGATCCGGAAGGCAGCGGATTCAATGGTGGAACCGGAGCTCACCGAGGAGGAGATTAGAGTGGCAAAGGAGATCGAAAGGCATAGATTCTCAGATTAAGTCCAATTAAGAATCTCATGCGGCCATGCCAAAAGGAAAAGAATGGCTCCTGGCTATGTGGTGTGGTTGAACTTGAATCGGAAATCTCTGTGTCTCCGTGACTCTGTGGTGAACCGCTATGCTCTGACTCAACCACAGAGGCGCAGAGGAGCAGAGGCTATAATCTCTGCCGTGCCTGACTCACATAATTCAGCGAAGAACAATTAACCACAAAGCTCACGAAGGACACAAAGACCGCGCCAAAGGATTATTGTGCTATCAAGAACCGGATTAACCTTTGCGAGGCCTTTGTGATCTTTGTGCTCTTTGTGGTTAAAATCCGTTATCTGTAATCCAATCAAACCACAGAGGCGCAGAGGAGCAGAGACTAGAATCGCTGCCGAGCCTGACCCACATAATTCAGCGAAGAGCCAAAAAAATATAAAGAAGTATCATGGCCTCGCCTGGTATATTGCCAAGAATCGCACTGGCGCTATCTTACTGAATGCTATCTTCCTTAAGGTTTTATCGATGTCGCAATTCCAAATCCAGGAAAACTAGAGAATTCAACAAAAAAATGAGGCTGGAGCTATGCACATGCACAGCCTATAGCCCCAGAGTGGGATTGATGCCCAGCACAAACACCAGGATGAAGTATATCGCATTCAATACCAGTCCCATGGGAATTCCCAGCTTGGCCCATTCGCTGCTGGTGATTCCCAGCTTTCCGGCGGAGATGATATTGGGGATGTTTCCTGGAATCAACATGCCGCCGGATATGAGCAGGCCATACAAAGCGGCATTAATCTGGCTCTGGCTCATCGCCGGAGAGATCTCCGCTGCAGTAAGGGTTGCATTATCCAGGATGGCAGAGACCATGTTCACCCAGAAGAGGACATAATCTGGAATCTTGGTGAAGTACTTGAATATGAGCACCTCCATACCTGCTCCCAGCAGGAAGAGAGCAGATACAAAAAGCCAGACCTTAGCTGCTCTGATGAATACCTCCTTCAAGCCACCCTCATCCGCTATCTCCTGTACCTCAACCCTTGCAGCTTTTCTTCCCACATAGAACGCACCGAAGAGAGCGCACCCTAAAACCCCCAGGACGATAAGTATGCCCAGCTGATCAGCCAGGTACCAGAAGGAGGCATTATAGGGAGGGCCCTGCAGCTTGGTGACGGCAATGGTCGATAGCGGCTCGCCCAGTGGAGTGAGAACTGCGCCCAGTCCGATGGCAAAACAGGCAATGATTACCATCTTGATCTTATCGCTTCGTTCCATCGGCATGAGATTTGCGATCTCCACCAAAAACAAGGATGCAATTATAGCAGTGATTAAGCTTGAGGCCATTCCCAAGACGAATATGACCACAGCCACAAAAACCGGCAATGGAACGGAATTGGTCAGGCCTCTGATCGCTCTGTTTATTGTGGCCTTTCCATAGAAGAATATCAGCCCGGCAAAGAGCACTGCCGGGACTATGCCTTTTTCAACCGGCTCTCCTGCAGCCAGAGTTATTAGATCAATTCCCCATTTACTGGTAATGGTAACAGCTGTCGCCCCCATGATGAACAGGAATGCCTCCAGGTTCTTCTCGACTACTTTTATCTTGAAAGGCAAGGTCAGAACAAGCAAAAAAATTGCGAACAAGCCTATATCAATTAATGTGACCGTCTCACCTGCAACTGTAAACATTCAATTATCTCCTATACAATTTAATTTTTATGGATTATATATTATTTATCTGAGCACCGGTATCTGTGGTCTGCCTCAACTCAGTTCTTGATCTCACCCTGAAGCTCACTGCTCTTGCTTGCCAACTGGCAAATGGGGCAGATTTCTGGTTCCTCATCCAGATGGCTGGAGGCTGAGGATAGCACGCTGGCTGTGCAGAGGTTTCCTGCCATAAATACAGCTGCAGCGATCTGATCATCCGGAACGCCAAGCTTGGATGCTGTCCGGATATGCAGCCTCATACAGTGGCTGCATCTGATGGCCGCCGAGACCGCTATTGAAATGAGCTCAATTGTCCTTTCATCCAGCATATCCTGAGCGGTCTTCTCCTTGCCTTCCCTTAGGATGGCATCCAGATCAGCTTCATAGCTCATGATCATTCTCTCCGCAAATCAGACGGGAAGATCGCACGCTCAAGATTCTAAAGCGATCTCCGTCGACGTTTTTGTATCCTGCAAGCCTAGAACTGATTTGCATTTTGAAAGCCCAAGATTGATTACTAGATTATTAATATTGCGGTCTATAACAGATTAATTTTCAATTTAAGCTAAATTTAGGAAAATGAATTATTCAATTTAACGTTAAATGAACAAATTCCATTATTGGCATTTTTCCAAAAAAGGTAATTTTAGGCTTGAATCGCAAATCCTAGGCAGAGGCGATAATCTCTGCCAAGGACCTTAATATTATTCTCTGCCTGAACTCACCCACATAATTCAGCGAAGAGCTTAAAAAAAGGAAGTTATATCTTCACAGCCGCACAAACTGCCTTCTTCCTCCGCCCGTTGAGGCCGGCCCGACTGGCCACAGGGACAGGCTCTATCTCTGGATTGAGCCTTGCTCTCAGGAATCGGCCGGTATGGCTCTCCATCACTTCAGCCACCTGTTCCGGAGTGCCGGTGGCCACAACCAGGCCGCCAGCATTTCCTCCTTCCGGCCCCATATCTATGAGGTAGTCTGCGGATTTGATCACATCCAGGTTATGCTCTATCACCACTACCGTGTTCCCCTTGGATACCAGGTCGTCCAGGACATGGATTAATTTCTTCACATCATCGAAGTGCAGTCCGGTGGTAGGTTCATCTAAAAGGTAAATCGTCCTGCCCGTCCCCTTTTTGGCCAGCTCCCGCGTGAGCTTTATCCTCTGAGCCTCGCCGCCGGAGAGGGTGGTCGAGCTCTGGCCCAGCTTGATGTAGCCCAGCCCCACTCCCAGAAGGGTGTCCAGCTTGCTTCTTATGGCCGGAATGTTCTCGAAGTGCTCCCTTGCTTCCTCCACCGTCATATCCAGGGCTTCAGCAATGGACTTTCCCTTGTACTTGACCTCCAGGGTCTCCTGGTTGTAGCGGCTCCCTTTACATTCTTCGCACTCGATATAGACATCGGGCAGGAAGTTCATCTCGATCTTGATCAGGCCATCACCGTGGCAGCTCTCGCACCGGCCGCCCTGTACATTGAATGAGAAGCGACCGCTCTTGTAGCCCCGAACCCTCGCCTCTTTGGTCTGGGCATATGCCTGGCGAATGGGATCGAAGACCTTGGTGTAGGTGGCGGGATTGGATCGGGGAGTCCTGCCGATGGGGCTCTGGTCGATGACGATCACCTTGTCCACCTCAGTGTCGAAGCGAATCCCATCATGCTCTCCCGGAGTCTCGTTTGAGTGGTAGATCCTCTTCATCAGCGCCCGGTATAGTGTATCGTAGATCAGGGTGGACTTGCCCGATCCCGAAACGCCGGTGACCACAGTCAGGACCCCCAGGGGAATGTCGACATCGATATCCTTGAGGTTGTTCTCCCGACAGCCCATGAGATGGATGAACTTGTTGTTCTTCCTCCTCTTTGCCGGAACCTCGATCCTCTTTTTGCCGGAGAGGTACTGGCCGGTCAGCGATTTTGGGTTGGCCTCGATCTCTTCAGGAGTGCCCTCGGCCACCACATAGCCGCCGTGAATTCCTGCTCCTGGGCCGATGTCCAGCACATGATCGGCACTGCGGATGGTATCCTCGTCATGCTCGACTACAATCAGGGTGTTTCCCAGGTCTCTCAGCTTTTTCAGGGTCTCTATCAGCCGGGCATTGTCCCTCTGGTGCAGGCCTATGGAGGGCTCGTCCAGGACGTAGAGGACGCCGGTCAGGTTCGAGCCTATCTGGGTGGCCAGACGAATGCGTTGCGCCTCACCTCCAGAGAGGCTGCCTGCGTTTCTGGAGAGGGTCAGGTATCCCAGGCCCACGTGCTCTAAAAATCCCAGGCGGGAGCGGATCTCCTTCAGAACCTGGCGGGCGATCTCTCCCTCCTTGACCGAGAGCTTATCCTCTAAATTCATGAAGAACTCATTGCATTCGCTCACCGAGAGGTTGGCCACATCAACAATAGATAAGTCCTGGATCCGGACCGCTAAGACCTTCTCTTTCAGCCTTTTTCCCTCGCAGGCCGGGCAGGGAAGGACCCGCATAAACTTCTCAAGCTCTTCCCGGCGGTACTCGGAGGCGGTCTGGCTGTAGAGGCGGATGCTCTGCGGTATCAGCCCCTCCCACTGGGAGTTATGCGACCAGTAAACGTCCCCATTTTTCATGCTCATATTCATCCGGATCTTCTCCTTCGAGCCGTACATCAGGGCATCGTACTGCTCAGGGGTGAGATCCTTGATGGGGGTGAAGATGTCAAAGCTGAAATGCTTGGCCACTGCCGCCAGGTGCTGGCCCCGCCAGCCATCGATGATATTACGGTAGAGGGCTACCGCTCCATCGGCGATGCATCGATCCCTGTCCGGTATGATCAGCTCGGGATCGAACTCCATTCTGAAACCCAGGCCGTTGCAGGACTCGCAGGCTCCAAAGGGGCTGTTGAAGGAGAACATCCGCGGCTGAAGCTCCTCGAAGACCAGGCCGCAGACGGGACAGGCCATCCTGGCGGAGTAGACCCGCTCCTCTCCGTTCTCATGCAGGACATAGACCAGGCCTTCCGTCTTTTTCAGGGCTTTTTCTATCGCCTCCACCAGCCGGGACTTGTCTTCTCTTGGGTCCAGCCGGTCGATGACCACATCGATATCATGCTTCTTGTAGCGGTCGAGTTCTATCTCCTCGTCCGTCCTCTGGATCTGGCCGTTCAGCCTCACCCGGGCATAGCCCTCGGCGTTCAAATCCTTGAGAAGCTGGCCATAGGTTCCTTTCTTCTGGCGGATGACTGGGGCGAGGATGGTGATCATTCCTCCGTCCTCCCCTTTCATCTCTTTAGTCCCCTCAGTTCCCTCAGGCTCCTTGCCTTTGATCTCTTCCAGGATGCTGACGGCGATCCTCTCCGGCGACTGAGACTCGATGCGGGTTCCATGCTCCGGGCAGTGGGGGATGCCTATTCTGGCAAAGAGCAGGCGGAGGTAGTCGTAGATCTCTGTCACCGTTCCCACGGTGCTGCGGGGGTTTTTGGAGGTGGTCTTCTGTTCGATGGAGATGGCGGGGGAGAGGCCGTCGATGGAGTCCACTTCGGGCTTGTCCATCTGGCCTAAGAACTGGCGGGCGTAGGCGGAGAGCGATTCCACATAGCGGCGCTGGCCCTCTGCGTAGATGGTATCGAAGGCCAGGGTGGATTTGCCCGAGCCGGAGACGCCGGTGATGACGATCAGGCTGTCACGGGGAAGCAGGACGTCGATGTTTTTCAGGTTGTGCTCGCGGGCGCCTTTTATTACAATTGATTTCATATTTATTTCATCTATTTTAGCCAATCTTGCTGGCGATAGCAGTTCCATATCCGGCAAGAGCCCCATAGCGATATGCGGTGTACTTGGCTGGAACATTCAACCGGATGGTGTCAAGCGATATGGCATATAGCTCAGCACCGCTCTCTGGCAAGATGTCCAGGGTAACGCTGTTGCCTGATGCGGTTCCGCTGGCCAGGGCCACCTGGGTGGTGCTGCCGGAGGCGATGCTCCCCCGGCCAAAGAGCCTGTTTCCGGATTGATGCAGGTCCAGAGAGATGGTGTATCCTTCGGAGAGCTGCAAGGCCCATTTTCCTGATATGCCAGTTAAGCTGGCAGCAGGGGTAGTGGCTTGGGCTGGGGTCTGAGTCACAGGGGTGCTGGAGAAGGTCTTTGCCACCGGGGTGTTGGATGCGCTATATCTTCCCATTGTGGTCTTGCCGACGCTCGAGCCCAGAAGAGAGACTGGTTTAGATGTCTGAACGCTGCTGGGTGCAGATGTTGCGCCGGCGCCGACCTTCATCGTGAATATGGGGTCGGTAAAGTACTTGCCAGCGTCGCCGCTATAGCTTCCCACATAGCCGCCCTCCAGATAATCCTGAGCAGCGGAAGGCAGGGCCAATAATGACAGAAGGGCCAGAATGCCGAGTATCCTTATCATATCTAACTCACTGCGGTCAATGGCGTTCGTCAATTAACTTAAAGATAACCGTCGAATAATGAGGATGACATCCGGAGGTGGATGGGTAGCAGAAGGCGGCTCGCGTCCATCTGGAGGGGCAGGGAGGACTGTAAAGGGGAGAGGAGACGGGTGGTGGATGTGACCCTGCTTGCGGATAAATGGGGCGAAGCATCTTGATTTTCTGGGCAAGATTGTATCCAAGCCTCCCCGGCGTTGAGGGGGCCAGAGCACTACCGCGCGTAAAACCCGCGCGCGGCGTCCACTGAAAAGCAGCTTGCTAGAATTAATCTTGACCTTGATCCTGCTTGGTTTCAAGAGATCAACTATCCAATGAGAAAACTCCAGATAATTAGTCCATAAATCGATTCATACGGTTATTTGGGCTTCCCGGCTTAGAGGAGGGCAGGCGGATCCCTCAGATCCAAAAACAGCAAAAAGCATTACTGCATCTAGCTGCAGTAATTTGTAAAAAGCAGCCTGCTGCATATCAATAATGGTCGCAATACGGCTCTTGAGCCCATCTCACGATATAAGCCGCCCATAAACCTGGGCAGCACAATTGGCCTGAGCTTTAACAGAAAGATCTCACCGCCTCTTCACCCGATCTCGCCTTTCAGCTAATCTCCCATTTAATTTCAAATTTTATAAGCTAATTATAATTTGTAATAACGAAAAGTCTTAAGTATAAGCTAGAATTTAACACGAATAAGATATCAATGCAGATTTAGGACAATGATGTGGTCCCGCGATCTGATTGCAAATAAATGGAGGAATAGAAGTGAGTAAAAGAAACCTTTGGAATAGATCGATAATAATATTATTTATATGCTCTATAATTTTCCTGAGCTCTACTGCCCTGGCATCATACCCCAAGACCTTTACCGACACCCAGGGCCGGGAGATCACTCTTGATGAATCCCCGCAGAGGATAATCACCAGAGCCCCGGACGAGGCCAGAATCGTGATCGCCCTGGGCTACGGAGACAAGCTAGTCGCCGGTGAGCAGGCTACCAAATCCTGCCTCTGCCCAATGACCTTTAGCAACACCACCGAAGGTTGCCTGGAGTGCTATGAGAACATCATTGACGGCCGGATGCCCGACCTTCCCGAGATCAGCACCAGGTACGACATCTATTTCGAGGAGATCGCCAGGCTGGAGCCCGACCTTATATTTTGCGGAAACCTGAAGGATGCAGAGGCCTTTGAGGACAAGATTGGCTGCCCGGTGGTAGTTCTTGGAGGACAGGGCTGGAACTTCGGCGATGAGGGCTACTTCGATAGCATCCGCGTGGCCGGCGAGGCCCTGGATGCTCGGGATCAGGCAGATGAGCTCATCGCCTTTGCCAAGGGCAAGGTGGAAATGATCGAATCGGTGACAAAAGAGATAGATCCTGATGATCGGCCAAAGGTCTACTTCGCCTCCCGAGGTGCAAGCAATGCCTTTTATGATCCCAAAGAGGGAAGGGACTTCACCAGAACCGAACCCAAATACGATCCTCTGACCATCGCCGGCGGCAACAACATCGCCTCGGAGATCAACGGCTCTACAGTTAATGTGGCCCTGGAGCAGATCATAGCCTGGAACCCTGACTTCATATTCATATCCAACAGCAATGCGGGAAACAATACAGGCCTTGATTTCATCAAGAACAGCCCTGAGCTGGCCTCCATCAACGCCATAAAGGAAGGCAACGTCTTCAACTGCTTCTATCCCCACTGCCGGGGCACTCCGCCTGACAGAAACCTGTTTAACATGATGTACATGGCCAAGGTGATGTACCCGGAGGAGTTTGAGGATCTCGACCTGGAGAAAGAGGGCAATGAGATATTCAAGGCCTTCTTGGGAGTGGACGGCGTCTTCAGCGAGTACGCCAATTACCTGGTCTGGCCAAGAGAGTACCTGGACAGCCTGAAATAGGTGCTCTCATGCCGGGAATCATTAACTGGGACGAGCTGTGGAAGGCCACCCATGCAGGCGGGTTTCACCACCATGGCCGGGACGGCCAGGATCTGGCATCCCATTGGGATAGTAAGGCCCGAGGGTTCAACAAGAGGGTGATGAAGAATCCCGCAAGGGCAACAAATCAGGTGGCCACCCTCGGCCTCCTTTCTCATGAGACAGTACTGGATGTGGGCGCCGGCACAGGAAGGCTGGCGATTCCCATGGCTCGAATAGCCAGGAGCGTAACAGCTCTTGATCAATCCAAGGGAATGCTGGCCTGCCTCGAGGAGAACATGGCTAAAGAGGGCATAGAGAACATCCGTACCATCCAGAAGAGCTGGGAGGAGCTGGCCGAGGGTGAGATCGAGCTGCACGACGTGGTCTTATCCTCCAACTCTTTGGGGGTGTTGAACCTAAGAGAGTCCCTGGCCAAGATGGACTCTATGGCCAAAAGGGCGGTCTATATCTTCACATTCGCCGATCGGAGGAGAGACGACGGCTTTGCAGACTTCCTGAGGGGAGGCAAAAGGGCCCGCCATCATTTCGGCGGCCCAGCTGACTACCTGGTGATATACAACCTCCTGGCGGATATGCGAATTTTCGCCGACATCAATATCATGAACTGGCAGTCCTCCGAGCACTACTCAAGTCTTGATGAGGCGGTAGCTGAGTGGAAGGAGATGCACGAAATACCAGCGGAAAGAGAGCCCGAGCTGCGAGAGTTTCTATCCGGGAAGCTGACTGAAAGTGAGCAAGGGCTGTGCATGCACCGCCATCACAAGCAGGCCATGATCTCCTGGCAGAAGGACCAGCCTGCGTCTGAGCATTAAATGCAGGGGAGGACAATACAATGGTCTCCATTCCCATTCTGGCCGGATCGGCTCTGTTGATAGTAATACTGGCCTCGAGCATCCGGGTGGTAAGGCAGTACGAGCGAGCGGTTATATTCCGCCTGGGCAAGATCAAGAAGGAGAGAGGTCCAGGCCTCTTTGCTCTCATTCCTCTGGCGGATAAGATGGTCCGGGTGGACATGAGGGTGCGAGAGCTTGATGTGCCCAAACAGACGGTGATCAGCAAGGACAATGTCACTCTAGAGGTGGATGCGGTCATCTACTACAAGGTGATGGATGCCTCTCGGGCGATCATCGAGGTAGAGGACTTCGAGGCCGCCACCCTTCTTCTGGCTCAAACCACCCTGAGAGATATCCTGGGACAGAATGAACTGGACACCATCCTCTCCGATCGGGACGATCTCAATAAGAGGATCAAGGAGATCCTGGACTCGACCACTGGCCCCTGGGGCATGCACGTGGTGATGGTCACCATGAGGGACGTATCATTGCCGGAGAACATGCTGCGCGCCATCGCCCGCCAGGCAGAGGCGGAGAGAGAGAAGAGAGCCCGGATCATCCTGGCAGAAGGAGAGTATCAGGCCTCAAAGATGATGAACCAGGCAGCGGATATGTACGAGGACAAGCCGAGCGCTCTGAAGCTGAGGGAGTACCAGACCCTGACCGAGATTGCTAAAGAGAAGAACCTGATAGTGGTCTCCACCGGATCAGATGATGGTCACAGGAATTCGGACCTTCCCCTTTTCATGGGGCTGGCCAGGGCGGCTGTGAGCAATAAATGACCAGCTTTCGGGCACTCTTCTTCCGGGGCAAGCCCGACGCTGGCTACTCTCGGGCGAAGAGGTCGGGCAAGAAGAGCAACCACGAGCTGGCCCATGAGAGATTCAAGTTCATCAGAATCTTATTCGTGCTGGGCATCGCCGGCCTTCTGGTCCTTCTCACCGGGCTCATAATCACCCTCGGCCCCCTGGATATATCCGTGCTCGATTCTTATTCTGCCCTCCTGGCCCGCTTCTGGCCGGAGCACTTCTATGTGGACGAGCTCACCAGCCGGGTGGTCTGGAACATCCGCTTTCCCAGAATCATGGGAGGAATCATGGCCGGCTTTGGGCTGGGAATATGCGGCTGCGTGATGCAGGCGGTCTTAAAGAACCCTCTCGCCAGCCCCTTCACCCTGGGAATCACTGCCGGTGCCCAGTTTGGCATATCCCTGGCCGCAGTCATCGGCTTTTCATTTCTTGCCGGTCCCTATTTCATAATCGGTAATGCCTTCCTCTGCGCCCTCTTCTGCTCTCTGTTCATCATCGGCCTGGCCGCCATCAAAGGAGCAACCTCTGAGAACCTGGTCTTAGCAGGGATTGCCGTCAACTACTTCTTCACTGCGATCAGCCAGCTGCTCAAGTACTTCGCCACCGACGAGCAGCTTCGCCTCATGACAAACTGGGGAATGGGGGATCTCGCTGCCTTCTCCTGGACCAACTCCAGGATACTTTTGGCCATATTCGTCATCTGCATTCCTCTTCTCATGACCAAATGCTGGGACCTGAACATCATGACGGCAGGAGACGAGACCGCCAAGAGCATCGGGGTCAATGCTGAGAGGACGCGCATCTTCATAATGGTGGTCAGCAGCCTGCTGGTCGCGACCATTGTCTCATTCATGGGGACCATCGCCTTTGTGGGGCTGGTTGCCCCTCACATGGCCCGGATGGTCATCGGCGGAGATCACCGTTTCCTCATCCCCGCCTCGGGAGTGCTGGGAGCACTGGTTTTAATGTCTGCCGATGCCGCGGGAATGAATCTGATCGCCCCCACCATCATACCCACAGGGATCATGACATCGATTGTGGGAGTCCCGTTCTTCATGTATCTGATGATGAAAGGAAAGAGAAAGGAGTTTTGGACATGATGATCAAGCTTCAGGCCAAGGATATGGATTTTGGCTATAACAGCAGCAAGATACTTCAAAATGTGAACTTCGAGATCGCCCCTTCAAAGCTGGTCACCATCGTTGGGCCGAACGGCTCCGGCAAGTCCACTCTGATCAAGTGCATAGACCGGATACTTGCTCCTCAGGGGGGGAGCATCCTCATCGACCGGAAGGATGTGACCAGGATGACCAGGATGGATATGGCCAAATATCTCTCCTATGTTCCCCAGAGCTCTGTGAGGATCTTTCCCACCAATGTCTTTGACACCATCTTGATGGGCAGGAGGCCCCATATCGGCTGGTTGGGCAGCGAGAGGGACGAGGATAAGGTCTGGGAGGTCTTGAGGCTTCTTGATATCGAGAGGCTGGCTATGAGCAACTTCAGTGAGCTCTCCGGCGGCCAGCAGCAGAAGGTCCTGATCGCCCGAGCGTTGGTCCAGGAGGCAGAGGTGATGCTCCTGGATGAGCCCACCAGCAACCTTGACATCTGGCATCAGCTGGACGTGATGAACATCATTCGGGATGTGGTCAAGAAAAAGGAGATCACTGCCATCATGGCCCTGCATGATCTGAACCTCGCCTCCTACTACTCCGACCGGATCATCATGATGAATAGGGGCAAGATAATAGCCGCTGGCGATCCCCAATCGGTGATCACCGAGGAGAACATAGCAAAGGTCTATCGGGTGGAGGCGGCGGTGAGAAGCCTCTCTGACCGGCCGGTGATAATGCCCTTGCGCCAGATCCGGGGAGCAAGGGCGTAGCACAAAATAGAACTTGCTCGTTGTCTCTTTTTTAGGACGAAATCATGGCTAATCCCCGCCTTTTCAAAGGCGGGATACAGCCCGTACTCATGGACCAAAAGACTCATTAGCCGGTACAGCATATTAATACCATAATGGCTAAAGTGTTTCGGTATAGACTCAGACCGACAAAGGCTCAAATTACAAAACTTAATGAGCAGCTCGAGCTTTGCCGATGGGTCTACAACGAAACGCTGGCTATGCGAAAGAATGCATTTGAGCAAGAAGGCAGATCAGTAAGCTACTTTGAATCCAAGAGAATGCTTCCAATTTGGAAAGAGTCTAAGCCGGAACTGAGATCTGTTTATTCTCAGGTTCTGCAAGACGTTGTTCTCAGAGTTAATCTGGCTTTCAAGGCATTCTTTCGCAGAGTTCAATCAGGCGAAGAACCTGGCTATCCTCGTTTTAAGGGAAAGAACAGATACGATAGCATCAGTTATCCTCAAAATGGTTTTTCCATAGACGGTGATAAACTCTGGTTATCCAAGATAGGAGATATCAAATTCAAGTTGCATAGGCCTATCGAAGGATTTGTTAAAAGGTTAACCATTTGTCGATCTGCTACCAAGAAATGGTATGCCTCTTTCCTGGTCGAAGAGTCGATTGATCATGTTATTGAACCTTCTGATAGGGTAGTTGGGATTGACGTGGGGATTACAAACTTCGCTGTATTGTCAAATGGCGAGTTCATAGAAAATCCCAGGTTCCTCTTGGCTGATGAAGGAATGCTCAAGAAAGCCCAAAGCAAACGCGACAAGCTGCCCAAAGGTTCTCAAGAGAGAAAAAAGGCAACCAAATCAGTCAACCATCTCTATGAACGGATTGCTAACAGGCGAGAGGATTTTGCTCAGCAACTCAGTCACATGCTTGTAACCTCTTATGGCATAATATGTTTTGAAGATTTGAATATAAAAAACATGACTCAAAATCACAACCTGGCAAAAAGCATTCTGGATGCGTCATGGAACAAGCTTGTACAATACACTTCATACAAAGCGGTAGAGGCTGGTAGGAAGGTTGTACTTGTTAATCCATTGAATACATCTCAGATGTGCTCTTGCTGTGGTCAAATAGTCAAAAAGGATCTATCCGTCAGAGTCCATAGTTGTCCCTATTGTGGATTGTCGATGGACAGAGACCTTAATGCAGCCAAGAACATTCTCAGACTGGGGCTACAGTCTGTGGCGAAAGCCTGGATGCCCGCCAATTCATTGGCGGGAGTGGTCACGAGCAGCGTCCGACTATCAACCTTTTCGCAGGGCAGCAGATGCTTGAAACATCTCCCTGTACTCCGCATACCTGCCGGAAAAAGCCGGATAAGTGAAGCTCATGCCGTCTTTGCCCAGCATTACTGACAGGGGCTTTGCCCTTTGAAAGTCCATGCTTCCATCAGCATCAAAGAACCGTTCATCAACCTCCAGGTGCACCACCTTGCCGATGATGAGAACGAAATTCTCCCGGACCAGCTCCTCTTCTAAAACGCACTCAGCCCAGGCCAGGCAGCCCTCGATTCCAGGAGCCTTGACTTTTGTGGACGGGTGGGGCTCAAGTCCCGCTTCTAAGAACTCATCCACCTCGGGAGGATAGCTTCTGGCGCAGATCATAATCGCATCCTCCATGCCCATCTGCGGGATATTCACCACAAACTCTCCCGTCCGGCGGATGTTCTCCAGGGTTTCGCGCTTGATCCAGGACGCGAGGATGACCTCCTCCAGGGGGCGCAGAATGGGCGTGAAATTTGACCAGGGAGCAGCATTTCTCACTCTGTCTTGGGATAAAGTCGAAATCAGTACTACTGGTAGTGGAATGATATTCTCCCTTTGATTGGGTTTCAAGATCATGACAATCTCCTGCAACATTCTCTCTTTATTTTCAATTCCTCGGATAAAAAAGGCGAGCAAATTTCCGCGCGCTCGCCTCCTGAGTTTCGTATCACTTTACAAAAGACAACTTGTTTTGGGCGATAGGTATGCCGTTGGCGACTCCCAGCTTGGTGTAGTACATATCCGCCTTGCCATCATGAACCCAGTACGAATCTGAATAGTAAAGGGGCAAGGCGGGCAGATCCTGTGCATAGACCTTCTGAACCTCGTTTACCAACTCTTTCCGCTTGACAGGATCCATCTCAGAGACCTCCTGATCCAGAAGATCGTTAAGCTTCCGGTTCTCAATGTACCGGGCGCTGTTAAAGGTATATCCCTCGCCTATGATCCTATTCAGGATTTCAGGGTCGCCACCCATTCCACCATGGCTGTTCAAAGCCAGGTCGAAATTCCACTCGCCAACCAGACTGTCCAGTGTCTTGGAGTCAACACTTCGCAAGGTTACCTTGAATCCGGCCTGCTCCAGCTGCTGCTTAATCATCTCTCCGGCGCGTTCATTCGTTGCAGTGACCAGCATCTCCATCTCCAGGGCCTCCTCGTCCTTGGAGAAGTATTGACCGTCTTTGGAGTAGCCTAGGGCGAGCATCAGCTCCTCAGTCTTTGTCGGGTCATATTTGTACTCCTCCACATCGGGATTATACCATTCACTGTCCAGGGCAAAGAGACCGGAGCTGGCGATGATGCCGTAGCCGCGAAGAGCCGTATCCACCAGAGCCTGCCTATCAATGGCATAATAAAGGGCCTGTCTTAACCTGGCATCGGAGAAGGGCTCATTCTTGTGGTTGACCATGATCTTGGTGATGCCGTCGTGGGATCCCTTCAGAACCGTGAATCCTTTGTCCTTCAAGCTGTCCGCCATCTCGGGAGGAACGCTGGCCGCATCAACATCGCCGTTCTCCATAGCGGAGGCAGACATCTCACTGCTGACCTTTACGAACTTGAGCTGCTTCACTTTAGGTGCACCCAAGTAGTAGTCGTCAAAGGCTTCGTAAAGATACGTCCCCTGGGCTTTATCATAGTCCAAGAGCTTGTAGGGTCCGGTGCCAGTAATTGCTATGTCATCCTGAAACTCCTCTGGATTGCTCACGTCCTTATAAATATGCTCGGGGAGGATGGGAAGGGTTCCTGCCACCATATCTATAAAGGGGGCATATGATTTGTTAAGATAGAGCTTCACTGTATAATCGTCTAGCACCTCTGCACCCTTAACCGGCTCTGAATTGACCCACTGATAGGGATGTTCCTTGATGTAGTTGATGGTGAAGACCACATCCTTGGCGGTGAAGGGATCTCCATCATGCCAAGACACGTTCTTTCTCAGATTGAAGACATAAGCGTCATCTTCCAGTTGCCAGCTTTCAGCCAGAGCAGGAACGTAGCCGTTCTGGTCCTTCCAGACGAGGGTGTCGAAGATCATGCTCATCCTGACATATCCCGGCCCGCGCGAGTAGTGACCGTAGGGCGAAGGAAATCCCCAATCCCCGGTTGGGTCGGCGATGGTGAGCACATCTATCGTTTCATCGGCTGCTATTGATGTGCTGCATAATAGGAGCAGCAAGCCTGCGGCTGCAAATAAAGGCGAAAGGAGGAATTTCACAGGGTAACGCCACCTTTCAATGATTGCACCATTCTTTCTCAGCATCTTAATTTCTCCTATATTCTCGGGAATAGATTCTTATAGTAAAGAAAAAGTAGGCAGCCGCCGCAAGGCAGCTAACCTATGTGGCCGGTTTTCATTTTTTTTGTCTCACATCACGCCCGCAACCTTCAGAGGATGCATGCCGGCATTCTGGAGATTAGCCAGCTTGGCAGCATCCACCTTGAACTCCTTGAGGATGGTTATGAACGCCTCTGGATTATTTTCATATGGCATGAGGACGATGTCCTGGTATATTTTCGATCCCCAGGAGGGGCCTGTCCACTTTGGCAGATCCACAGCGCTGAAGTTGTAGGCCAGCACCAGTGCATCACCCTCTTTGGCAGTATCATTCCAGCGGATGTAGATCCCGGCGACGTTGGGCACTGCCTTCTTCTCGGCATCCGTCAGGGCCATCACAAACATGCCGCTCTTTCCTGGAGTGGCATCCCAGCGCATCTGGAATAGGTCCTCTTTGCACCAGTTGGGGCATGAGATGACTTTATAACTCTCGCTGCTATTGGTTATCGGCAGCTTCTCCTCGACAAACTCAGCGATATGAAGGCCGCTGGTGACCCCGGGGCAGAGATGGTCGTGGAATGCAGTGGCCTGGAGGAAGTCATAGGATGCTCCCCTTGCCCAGACATTGGACATTGCCACAAGTCCGAACTCATTGCCGTTGAAGGCTTTATCGTTGAAGGTGACATTGCCCTCATCGGTATGGTTTTGCAGATATTCTATATCCACGTTGGCTTTTGATATCTTGCTGAATACCTGATCGTCCGGCAAGGCAAGAAACTCATCGAGACTCTTGCTCAGGGCCTCGGAGTTGGCCTCCAGATACACTGCTTCGCCGGTGGATTTATCGAAGAAGTAGAACCAGAGAGGCTTCCAGTGAGCGCGCAGAGGCCTGAAAAGGTTTCCATCGCCAATGCTGTTTCCGCTCTCATTTGTGATTCCCTTGATCGCGGCCTGAGATGTCTGGCCATCGACGATGGCATGCCCGGCATCGGTTAAAACCAGGACATTAGCATCTCCCTTCTCGAATCCCAGATCCTGCATTGCTTTCTGGGCAGCTTTGTCTCCCAGCGCTTCCATTAATGCATTGTCCGCCATGGCCAATCCCGGAACCAGGGCCAGGAGAAGGATCATGGTTATGGTTTGATAGCTCATTTTCATACGAATTCCTCTGATCTTATGCATTTGACATCAGTCTATTTAAGATTTCTCGTTAAATTCATAGCATAAATTGCGCAATGCTGGCTATTGGCCATCCTTCGCAGAGCTCGTTCAAGTATTGGCTAAACAAATCACATAAAGGATCATTAGTGGTTGATACGTATCTGATATTATTACCATATTGAAATCCATTTTCTACAGAAAAAGTTAATAAAGATTAAATCTAATCCATGATCTATTATGGTTAAACAATTACGATATCAAATAATTGTAATAAATTGTAAAAATGGAATGTTCAAAAGAGGTTGAAAAGAAGAGAGGGATGAAGATGAAGTGACAGCTGCAATTGATGCAAGAGGGCTCTCCAAGCTTTATAACGGCAAGATAAGGGCCCTGGACGGGTCGATCTGAGGGTAGAGGCAGCCAGAGTCTTCGCTTTTCTAGGTCCAAATGGCTCTGGTAAGACCACCTTGATGAGGATACTGCCCACCCAGATCAGGCCGACCTCGGGCCAGGCATACATCTTCGGCCTGGATACGATTCGGAATGGTCAAGAAATAAGAAGGATCATCGGCTATGTGCCTCAGGAGACCAGCGTCTGGCTGGATATCAGCGGATATGAGAATCCGTACTGACAAGCCCACATTGGATGACGTATTCCTCAAATACGCCGGTGCAGCCCATACTGTGGCTGGGCGTCTTCGGAACGATCATGGGTCGGGTCTATGCCATACCCATCGGCGGACTGCCCTATATCGATTACATCACCCCAGGGGTATTGCTTCAGTCCACCATATTCGTCTCTGTATTCTACGGCCTGACAATCGTCTGGGAGAGGGAGACTGGAATTTTAAAGAGGCTTCTTGTAGCCCCCACCTCCATTTATGCCACGGTCATCGGCCGGTCGGTGGCCTCCGGTGTGCGAGCGGTGGTCCAGGCCCTGATAATATTCCCCGTGGCCATACTGCTGGGGGGTGAACTCCTCCCACGGCCTAAAGGCCGGGGCTTCCCTGCTGCTTCTTCGCTTTTACGCCGTCATAGCCCTCTGGCATCGGGGCGCGTTTCGCGGGAATTTTCGGTTTCCGTTTCATTGGCCCAAACTTACATCAGATTCGCGATGCGGAGGTTCAGATCTCATCGGACAGGTTCGGGGTGTTCCCTCCCTACTCTGTGGAATCGTCTGGCGAATCCAAAATCTCCCCGAGGGAGAAGTGATCGATCATCCAAGTAGCACTTGAAGCCTGCATGGAATCATGTCTTGGTTAAGTGGAGGGAACGATGAGATATATAGTTGTTCTGCGCGGGACAAAAGTAATTGGGGCAAAGGACTCCGCTTTCATCCTGTTGCGACTTCGTCGCAACTCCCCAGGACTCGCAGTCCGGGAGATCCACCCTGAAGGATGGGGACTTCCCGCTTCGTCCTTCGCAATCCCACGAGTTAAATTCATAGCCAATCCATTTTACATAGCAGCAGCATTTCTGATCCTATTTCTGGTCTCGGGAGGATTTGCTGCCATCTCCATCCTGGTTGCCTCCATCATGAAGACCAGGGAGAGGTTCATGGGGCTGGGCCAGGCCCTGATCATGCCTCTTTTCTTTGCCAGCAATGCCCTCTACCCCATAGATATGATGCCCTCTGCTCTGCAGCTGTTCGCCGTGCTTAATCCCCTCACCTATGCAGTGGATGCGATAAGGGGCCTGATGATCAGCGGGGAGCTGGGCAACATTCTGGTAGATGTGCTGGCCATACTGGTCTTCGATATGGTGGTCTTCGCCCTTGCATCGTTGAGCTTCAGGAAGATTCTAGAATGAGGGATGACAGAGTAGGAGGTGATAGAGTGAGAGGGGTGAGCTCAATGATCGATAATAAAATTGAACCTAAAAATATCCTGATATACGGAGCAGGAGCGATAGGCTCCCTCATGGGTTATCTGCTCTCCGATGCGCATTCTTCAGATGGTGGCGGGGTGGAGAATATGGCTCTGCTGGGAAGAATGGGGCATATGGAGAGGATCAGCTCCGAGGGCCTGGAGGTGGAGGCTCCCGATGGCAAGACGCTGGTCTATTTCGGTCACCTGTTCACCGACCTTGAAGAGCTTGGCAGATCGGACTTTCATCCGGATTTGGTGGTGATATGCGTCAAGACCTATTCGCTGGAGAAGCTCTGCCAGGAGCTCGTCCAATCGGGCCTCCTCGATGGTAAGCTGAAAAACGCCCTTTTCCTCCTGCTGATGAACGGCATGGGAAACAGGGAGCTTTTCGAGTCTCAGGTCCCCCAAGCATCTGGAAGGATTATTGAGGGGATCACATCCAATGGGGTCAAGCTCGCCAGGGAGGGCAAAATTGAGCTGAAGGGCAAAGGTACGACGGTTATCGAAAAGAATCTCCCTCTGGAGTTGGAGCAGTTCATGAAAGCCCGGTTCGAAGACCGGGAATTTCAAATCGAGTTCTCAGGAGATTTCACGAGGCAGCAATGGAATAAGCTCTTTATCAACTCAGTGATAAACCCCATCGCTGCCCTGGCCCGGCAAAAAAACGGCATCATCTTATCCGAGGTGCTGGGCGGCACAGTGGAGCGAGTGGTCAGAGAAGGGGTGGCAGTGGCCCAAGAGTTGGGAATGGACTTCGATCCCGATGCTGTCCTCGAGCTGGTCCTTTCCGTGGCCGAGAAGACGGGGGAGAACAGCTGCAGCATGCTCCAGGATGTCCTGAAAAACAAGACCACGGAGATCGATTCCATAAACGGCTATATCGTCCGCCTGGCCGAGGAGCATTCTATCGCAGTTCCCGTGAACGGGGCATTATACAGCCTGATTAAAGCAACTGCCAGGGGCTCGTAAGATTTGAATCTAGATATGGGAAATCCATAACCCTTCCTCAGGCAGGAGAGATCCTCGTGGACTGGTTTGCATTCTCTATTGCTGGAGCCGCCTGCCTGGCGGTCACGGGGATCATAGACAAGTTCTACCTGGGAAGGTATGTCCGCAATACCCTGGCATATCTATTCGTCCTGGTGGTGATTCAGCAGGTATTCCTCCTGCCCGTCTTTGCCTATGCCGGCCTGGAGTTCGTCTATCCTCAGAGCCTCTATGCCCTGTCCATCGGGGTGGTGCAGGTGATCCTCTGGGCGGCGTACCTGCGCGCCCTCAAGGTGGAGGAGACGAGCAGGATTGCCGGCCAGGTCTACGTATTTCCGGTATTCGTCTTCCTGGGGGAGTTCTTCCTTTTAGGCGAGACCCTCCAGCCCTCTGACTATGCGGGCGGTGCCCTGCTGGTCTTAGCTGCTCTGCTCATCTCCTACCGCCCGGCCTCCCATCCTGGAAGAATCGCCGGAGGAGGCAGGATCTCACCTGCTCTGAAGTACATGGCAGTCTTCTGGGTCTTCACTGCCGCATACTCTTTGGCCTCCAAGTACCTGCTCGACTACATGACCGAGTGGCATCTGATCGTCTGGTCGTCGCTCGGCAGCCTGGTAGCAGTCTTAGCCTTCCTGGCCAGAGGAGAGGTTCGAAGCGAGGTGGGGGGCTATTTCCGATCCGGTCCGAGGCTGATCTCGATTCTTTTCTTGAATGAGCTGTTCGACTTCCTGGGGAGGGGATCGCTCATATTTGCCTATGCCCTGGGGTCAGTGGCCCTGGTATCGAGCGTCTCCGCTCTGCAGCCCTTTATCACCCTGATCTATGTGCTGATTCTGGGCTTCTTCTTGCCCGGGATGCTGGTTGAGGACTCAGACGGCAGGACGATTGCGCTGAAGATCGGGGCGACGGTACTGATCGTTGCCGGGGTGTACCTGGTGTCTTGACTGGCATGGGCTCGTGGTATTGAATGAGGAGGAACTCAGGCTTAGTCAGCCGTTCCGAAAAATCACAAGTACTTTTTGCAGCAGGAGCCAGAAGATTACACCCGAATCCTTTCATACCGGTGAGGACATAAGGATTGAAAATGAAGCTCAAGATCACTCTCGCCGGTCCAAAGGTGCATGATGTCGGCTACCGAGTGTTCTTGCTCAAGAACGCAATGAACACCGCCCTGCCAGGGCTTTCTACCTACAACTGGGAAGCAGACGGCAGGCAACAGGTAATTGCCCTGGTAGAAGGGGATGAGGTTCGAATCAAAGCATTCCTCAAAAAGATTGAGATGGATAGGCTAGAGCTTGCTCAAGTCACATAAACACAGGCTGGAAGCCCCGCTCTTCAGGGCGGGGAGGAAAGCCGTAAGTAGCCCACCAAAACCTTTATATCACTTAGTGAATATACTGCCTACTGATGACTGAGCAGGTGTTAACCGTCCAATGCAAGTTAAGTCCAACAGACTCCCAGGCCGAAGAGATGGAGGATACTCTGAAAGCCTTTGCGGATGCCTGCAATTGGATAAACCAGAATACGCCTGCTAAGCTCAGAAATAAGGTCCGTATTCAGGGCATTGTATACCAAGATGTTCGAGCTAAGTTTGGTCTTTCTGCCAATCTGGCAATCAGGGCTATCAATCGCGTTGCATCTAACCGTAAGACTGCCATGAAGGATCATTCATCAGTTAAGAACTTTGAACCAACCAGT